>Ga0116153_10000259_pt1 | contig 76764 bp, 90 predicted proteins | sample AD_UKC028_MetaG_FD_89896 | JGI IMG/M metagenome (GOLD analysis project Ga0116153, IMG submission 89896) | Active sludge microbial communities of municipal wastewater-treating anaerobic digesters from USA - AD_UKC028_MetaG | ecosystem: Engineered > Bioreactor > Anaerobic > Digestate | place: USA...
AATTCGACTCATGCTGCGGAGAATTTTTAAAGAGCGTACTACAAATAATGCTGAAGAATATGCATTATTAGAAGGAGCTACTGCATAATTTTTTGGAAATGGAGTTTTTCGACAGCCTCTAAGGGGGCAAAGGGCCAGGCCATACGCTAACCTCGTTTATCGAGACAAAACATCTTGACGACTTCCGCGAGCGCATCCCAATCCGGGATGTGTTCTACGCGGTTTTCGTCAAGCAGCAGGCGCTCTGTATTTTCATCACTCATGCTCCCCCAACCCCAACTGGAAGATCGTGCGTATTCACTTTACCGGTCTACTGCCATGACCGCCCCCCGCCCCATCATCCTCGGCATGACCGGCGCGTCCGGGGCTGACTACGGCCTGCGGCTATTACAATGTCTGCTGGAAGCCGGCCATCCGGTGCAACTGTTGCTGTCGAAGGCCGCGCAGATCGTCATCCACATGGAAACCGACCTGCGCCTGCCGAGCCGGCCCCGCGACATCCAGCGGGTTTTGACGGAACACTACCGTTGCGAGTCGGGCCAGTTGCGCGTCTACGGTCAGGATGAATGGACCGCGCCACCGGCGAGTGGCTCGGCGCTGGCGCAGGCTATGGTGGTCTGCCCCTGCACGACCGGCGCGCTGGCCGCCATCGCCAATGGCAACAGCGACAATCTGTTGGAACGCGCCGCAGATGTCAGTCTCAAAGAAGGGCGACCGCTGATTCTGGCGGTGCGGGAAACCCCGCTGTCGGTGATTCACCTGGAAAATATGTTGCGGCTGGCCCGAGCCGGCGCGATTATTCTTCCTACCAACCCCGGGTTCTATTATCGACCAGCGACCGTGGCGGAATTGGTCGATTTCATCGTAGCCAGAGTTCTCGACCGACTGAATATCCCGCATACCTTGCTGCCGCGCTGGGGTGAGGAACCTGACCCCGAGATCCTTGCGTCATGACTGCTACCCAGGAATTGCCGCTGTTTCCGCTCAATACCGTCCTGTTTCCCGGTGGCGTCATGCCGTTGCGGATTTTTGAAACCCGTTATGTCGATATGGTCAGCGCCTGTTTGCGCACTGATGCCGGGTTTGGCGTGGTGGCGATTCACCAGGGCAGCGAAACCGGCAATCAACCGATCAGTATCCACCCGGTCGGCACCTTGGCGCGCATCGTCGATTTCGACCCCATGGATGAGGGATTGCTCGGTATTACTTGCCTGGGTGTACAGCGGTTGCGGGTCGTCGGCCATCGCGTTCAGCCAGACCAGTTGTTGCTTGGCCAGGTTCAATGGCTACCCGATGATCCGCAACAATCTCCCGCCCCCAGTCACGAGCCGCTGGTCCGCGCCCTGCACGATCTGCTGGACAGTGAGGACCTGGCCGCTCAAACCCGGTTCTTCGCCCCGGACTGGGAAGATGCCGCCTGGATCGGCAACCGGCTGGCGGAATTATTGCCACTGCCACTATCGGTCCGCCAGGCCCTGCTGGAAATGACCGAGCCTCGGCAACGACTGGATATCCTGCTGGGCATGTTTCAGGGACACGCATGACGACTCATGTTCGCCGCCAACGGTTTGACCTCCACGCCGCTGGCCGCCGTCTGCATGCCGAACGCCTGACTCCGTTCCAGGTTGCTTCTGGTCCCACTCTGGTTTTTCTGCATGAAGGGCTGGGCAGCATCGGTCAATGGGGCGCTTTCCCCGCGCAACTGTGCGCCCGAACCGGGTTGCCGGGACTGGTCTACGAGCGTTGGGGCTATGGTCGTTCCGAAGGGCTGACCGGCCCTCGTCAAAATGACTATCTGCATCGGGAAGCGGAGGACAGCTTGCCGGAAGTACTGGCGGCCTGTGGCGTCGCCGAACCGCCGATTCTGTTCGGCCACAGCGACGGTGGCTCCATCGCCCTGCTGTTCGCTGCCGCTTATCCTGAGCGAACCCGCGCCGTGATCAGCGAAGCCGCGCATGTTTTTGTTGAAGAGGTCTGCCTGGCAGGCATCCGCCGCGCTGGCGACGCCTACGAACAAGGAGAATTGCGCGCCGGGTTGCGCCGCCATCACGGCGACCATGTGGACCTCATGTTCCGGGGCTGGCATGACATCTGGTTGCGGCCCCATCGTCGCTCCTGGAATATGGAAGCCGAACTGCGCCGCATCCTCTGCCCAACGCTCATCCTTCAGGGCGAAGACGATGAATACGGCACCCGCGCTCAGGTGGACGCTATCGCCACTGGCGTCAGTGGCCCTGCTGAAATTCTGTGGCTGCCCGGTTGCGGTCATACGCCCCATCATCAGTTGCGGGAAGCCGTGCTGGACGCTGTCGCACATTTTATCAACCGAGCCTGCGCTAATATTGACCATTGACGCTTTGCAACCATCGAACCCAAGCTAAAAAATCAGGAAACTGTTATGTCCGAACCTCTCGAATCGACTCCAGCCAATCCCGGCCCGGCTTCCCCCTCACCGAGCCTGTTGCGGCGACTGTTCAGCCTGCACAGCATCGGCTTTTATCTCATGATCCTGCTGGCCCTGGTCGGCGCGGCCTATACATTCTCCGACGCCGATGGCAGCCGCTGGTACTGGCAACGCCTGATTCCGCCGGTCTTCGGCCTGATCTGCATTATCATCCAATGGCCTGACGTGGAGCCGACCCTGAAAGCCCGGTTGCTGCTGGTTGGACGGCAGGTCTTGCACTGGAGCGGGGTGTTGCTGACCATGCATCTGGCGTTTATGGCGTCCGGCTCCAGTCTCACCGACGCCCTGGACGACCGGCAAGTCAGCTTTTTGCTGATGCAGACCATCACGCTGGGCACCTTTCTGGCCGGCGTTTATCTGGACTGGCGACTGTGCCTGGTGGCGGTCGTCCTGGCCGCTTGCGCGATGGGCATGGTGATTCTGCAAAATCTGGCGCCCTTGCTGGCGCTGATCGGCATCAGCGTCGCCATCGCTTACTTTGCCTGGATCTGGTGGTACAGCCGCTGGCAGGCGCGGCAAGCCGGATCTATCACAAGCTGAAGCTTTCCACAACCGGATGCACAGCCACTGGCTGCGCATCCACCCTCTCCGCATTGGAGATTTTGACTATCACCGCTTCTGAGGAGGATGCCTGTGTTAAAGAAATCGAGTCTTGCAACGACACTGCTGTTTCTGGGTCTGACGGGTGGACTATCCGGCTGGACGGTTGCCCAGGCCGCAGAAACCGCGACTGAAGCTTCGTCGACCTCAATCGACCTCTCACTCCCCAACGGTGAGAATTGGGGTCGGGCCACTGAGCGGGAAAAAATGGCTTACCTGCTCGGTATCCGCGACATGGCGGCGGTGGAGTACCAGTTGGTGGGTCCTAAACCTAAGCATCGAACGGTGGTCAAAAGTTGGGTTGAAGCGCTGGACGGCATGACCCTGCGGCAAATCATGGAAACCGTGGATGCCTACTACAAGGCTCATCTCGACAAGCAACAGCAACCGGTATTTGAGGTCGTCTGGTTCCAGATGGTCGAACCCAAGGTTGGCAAACCGGCCAAGGCTCATGCCAAGGCCAATTAAGGAGACTTTGATGAAGAAGATCGGTTACTTACTGGCGATCCCGGCTATCGCCTTCAGTGTAGGCTGCACCAACATGACGCCTACGCAACAAGGCACGCTCAGCGGTGCAGCAATGGGCGCCGCCGGTGGCGCCGTCATCGGCAGTCTGACGGGCGGCAGCGCCGGAGTCGGCGCCATCATTGGCGGCGCTGCCGGCGCAGTGGCCGGTAATATCTACGGTCGGAACCAATAATAAAAGCGGTACTCCGGCAGTGATCTGGACACCCTTCTCCCATGAACGGGGGAAGGGTTATGCCCGTCAGGTTCAGTCAACGCTATCAAGATCACGCCGCAATTCATCTGCCGCATCGCGCAATGCGCCAAACAGCCGTTTTACTCCAGCGCAGTCGTAATCCCGGCGCGGCCATTTGAAATAGCCGCCGCAGCTCTGGCGAAATTCACAAGTCTGGCATTCTTCGCCCGCCGCCAGAACCAGCTCCATCCAGACTTCCAGCCCCGCCTCAGGTGCTACCGTGATTTCAACCCCGGCCAGTCGTTCATACAGCGACTCTGTGCCATCGTCAGCGATGTAGCGCAACCATGCAGGATCTTCGTCCAAAATAGCCCAGAGTGGTACGGGTTCCTGATGATAAAATCCCAGCAACGTACCCTGAAAATACTCGATGGGCTGAGCAACCGTTGGTTGGTGCAGATAAAATTCCAGGACCTCCGCCAATTCCTCAATCAATGCGGGCGTTGGCTGGTCCGGCTCCAGCCGCACTGCGAAATTCAGCGCCAGCGCCACTTTTACGGCATGGGTAAAGCCCGAACGAACGGGAATAGCCACCCGTACCGGATGTTGGTCGAGGAGGTTGACATGGCGATACAGCGAAGGAAACTCAGCGGCGGGATCAGCCATGGTCAGTTCTACCGGCAAACCCGGCGCCCAGGCGTTCATCGGTTCGGAATCGGCTTCCAGGGACAGGAGTTGCACTGCGACGATGCGCGTGGGGTCTTCCGCTGACAGTGCAGCGATTAGCGTCGCCGGTTCGCTGGCGCGGACGATTAATCGCCCCGTCTGGCAGTCCGGCAGGCGATGCAGGGGAATGTTGTAGATCAGTTCATTCATTGGCGGAGTTCAACGATTGACCCAACTGCCGCCCCAACCCGGGCCATTAAACCAGCCATCGTTATTCCAGCCGCCGTTATTCCAGCCGCCGTTGTTCCAGCCCCCCCGGTTAAACCAACCGGGATTGTTGTACCAGCGGCCTGGCCGATTAAACCAGCCCGGTCCCCAACCCGAACCCCAGCCGCCGCCCCGGAAGTTCACCCAACTGCCTTTGCTGCCGCCATCACGGTTGGCCCAGCCCCAAGCGTTAGCGTCGCGCCCGGGAGCCAGCAAGCCACCCATCACCACACCGCCGATCACGGCCTTCGACCATTTGCCGAGACCAAGCAGAAAATTTCGGCGCTCGCGCTGTTCCGGCTCCACGGTCCCTGCTGCATTGAGCAGGGCTTCACGGTTTTGATCAGTCATGACGATTGCTCCTTCACCTTAGGTGTTACCTGTGAAATTTGGCATACACTGTCTGAAATTTCCCTGAATACTTCAACGACAAGTCCATTGCGGTTTTTTGCCATGCTCAACCCCAGGCTATTGCGGCGCACACTTCACAGTGTGTTCGCCCTGCTGATCTTCATTAGCACCCTGCCGATTCTATCCATCGTCTCAACAGCCGAAGCCGCTCAAGACCGCCCACGCATTGGTTTGGTGCTGGGCGGTGGCGGCGCACGCGGCATGGCCCATGTCGGCGTCCTCAAAGTTCTGGAAGAAATGCGGATTCCCGTTGATTGCATCGCCGGAACCAGTATGGGGTCGATCATTGGCGGACTTTACGCCTCCGGCATGACGCTCGATGACATGGAGAAAACCCTGGCGAGCATCAACTGGCCAGAGGTTTTCCGGGATGGACCACCGCGTGCTGATCTACCCTTTCGCACCAAGCAGGAACAACGGGTGTTGCTCAGCGCGACCGTGGGCCTGAATCGTGACGGCGTGCAACTGCCCAAGGGACTGCTGGAAGGCCAGAATCTGCTGTTACTGCTCGAAAAACTATCACTGCCGGTGGCCAGCGTCCGCGATTTCGACAAACTCCGCATTCCCTACCGGGCAGTGGCGACCGATCTGGCGACCGGGGAACCGGTGGTGCTGGGTTCCGGCGAACTGGCCCTGGCGATGCGCGCCAGCATGTCCATCCCGAGCGCCCTGGTTCCGGTGCGACTGGACGGCAAATTGCTGGTGGATGGTGGCGTTTCCAATAACCTGCCGATTGACGTCGTGCGCAAGCTTTGTCGTCCAGACGTGATTATTGCCGTGGATGTCGGCGCGCCGTTGGCGCCAGATAGTGAACTGAGTTCGGTGTTGTCCGTCACTAATCAGCTCACTACCATCTTGACCGTGCGCAACGTCGTCGAACAGATCAGGACTTTGGGAAAGAAAGATATTCTGATCACACCCAACCTGCATGATGTGTCCAGCCTCAACTTTGACCGTTCTCCGGAGGCTGTTCACTTCGGCACGATCGCCGCCCAGGGCCGGCAGAGTGATCTAAGCCGGTTATCGGTTTCTCCAGCCGCCTATCAAGCCTACCTGGCCGCCCTGCTGCCGGCCCCCGGCTTGGAAGAACTTCCGGTGATTGATTTTATCCGGGTCAGCAACAACACGCGATTGTCCGATCAGGTGATCGAGCAGCAACTCCGCATTCAGCCCGGCGACCGGCTGGATCCGCAGAAGCTCAATCGCAATTTGAACGAGATTTATGGTATGGGCAACTTCCAGCGGGTCACCTACACGCTGATCGAAGAGAATGGTAAAACCGGGTTAGTTGTTGACACGGTGCCGAATGACATCGGGACCAACACACTGCAATTTGGCCTGTTCCTGGGCGCCAACAGCAAAGGCGACTCGGAGTTTGACATCAGCGCTGCCTATACGATGTCGGAACTCAATTCCCTGGGCGGACAATGGCGTAATTTTCTCCAGTTAGGCGGTAATATTGCGCTGACTTCCGATTTCTACCAACCGCTGGACGCCGACCAGGAATATTTCATCAATCCGTATCTGCGCTACGAACGGTATAACCTGGACTTATTCAACGAAGCCGATGGGCAAAGCACCAGCTTCCGGGTTCGTCGCACGCAAATCGGCTTGGAAGTGGGCCGCAATCTGGAACGTTGGGGGCGTTTGTCGCTGGGGCTAGGTTATAGCGGCGGCGAGAATGAACTGCGGATCGGCCAGCCCTCCGGCTATGAGGGCCGCTTCAATGACAGCGGATATGCGATCCGTTGGCAGATGGATACCCTGGACAATCTCAATTTCCCGACATCAGGCTACGCGAGCAACCTGACTTTCCGCGATTCGCTGGCGGCGTTCGGGGCGGACCAAAACTTCTCTGCCCTGAGCTTTGATTTCGCTCATGCCTACACCTGGGGCCAGTATTCGGTCATCCCACGGGTGCGGCTGGCGGGTCGCACGTCAGGGGAAATGGGCGTTGAGAACCTGTTCCTGTTGGGCGGGTTCCTGAATTTGTCCGGTTATCAATCGGGCCAGATTTCCGGCGAGTACACCGCCTTGGGGCAGTTGATCTATATGTACCGGCTGGATAATGCTTCAGCCGCATTTACCATTCCCCTCTTCGCCGGCGGTTCGCTGGAAATCGGCGGGGCCTGGAGTGATTACGAGGATATCAGCGTCGATTCGTTGATTCCGGCGGGTAGCTTGTTCCTGGGCGTAGACACACCACTCGGCCCGTTTTACCTGGCTGGCGGCCTGGCTGAGGGCGGCAACGCTTCAATCTATATGTTATTGGGCAGGCTGTTCTGAATGATTCAGCCGGGTTTCAGCGGAGCCTGGCAAAATGCCTCTGCTTTGGCAGGATAACCCGTGTTAAAATCACCAACTTATTGATCAATGGATGAAAATTTATGAAAAATAATTTTTTGAGAATCAGTCTGATAGGCAGCATTCTAGGTGTCAGTCTGCTGACGGTAGCCCATGCCGCTGACCCAAAGCCGGAAGAAGTGGTTGATTATCGGCAGTCGGTCTATACGGTGATTGGCTGGAATTTCAAACCCATTGGCGCGATGGTCAAAGGCGAAATCCCGTTTGATGCTGCGGCTGTCGCCCGTCATGCTCAATACGTTGAATTGATGAGCAAGGCGGCGCTGGAAGGTTTTTCAAAGGGTTCAGGCCCGGATGCGGTGAAGGACACCGAAGCCAAGGCGGAAATCTGGACGAACTGGGACAAATTCGAGACCGCCATGAAAAATTTCCAGCAGGAAGCCGCTAAACTGACCGAAACAGCCAAGGGCGGCGACGAAGCGGCGATCAAGGCGCAGTTCGGCAAGACTGCTGAAACTTGCAAGGCCTGCCATAAGGAATTCAGGAAGGATTAATCCAGGGAACAGGTGCGGTCCGAAAGGCCATGTCAATGCATGGCCTTTTTCTTTTCCGTTCAGCGCACCAGCAGCCAGACCGCGATAACCGCAACCGCCAGTGCGGCCAAACCCAGCCACGGACTCGCCATATGTGGCGCTGGACCTGCCTGTTCCGGCGGCAAGTGCTTTTGGCCGCTGAGCATCGGATGAATCAGATTTTCCCACTTGACCAATAAGTAGAAAAAGACCGCTGCGAGATGCAGGGCGATCATCGCCAGCAGCAGATTAAAATTGAGCTTGTGAACCGTAGTCAACCAGTCGCTGGTTCCTTTGGATACCCAGGAATACAGCGGGCCTTCGATCAGGATGTCGTCGTTGGCGAACAGGCCGGTGACCGCCTGAATCAGCAGCAGAGTCAGCAGTGCCACAATCGACCAGGCGCCCATGGGGTTATGGCCGAGATAGTGAGGCGTCTCGCCGCGCAGGAGAGCTTTGAAGTAATCCAGCGCTGCGCCCGGACTACGCACAAAGCGGCTAAAACGGACGGTTTCGCTGCCGACGGTTCCCCAGATCAGTCGGAACAGTACCAGCGTCAACACGGCATAGCCGCTCCAGAGATGCCAGTCCATGGTGCTGCTTTGCTCCGCAGTCCACCATTGCACGATCATCAGGATCACCAAGGTCCAGTGAAACAGCCGGGTGGGTAAATCCCAGACAGTCACGGTTCGCAGAATGGCCGATGGTTCAGACATGCCGATTTCCTCGTTGCGATGATGAAAGAACCAATTGTAAGCGCTCAGATGTCAATCCTTAAGCTGGCGTGTATGCGATGCAGGGCAATCGCGCTACATCGAGGGTTGACCAGTGGGTGAGTGGACAGGTAAGGGAAGGCTACTTTTACAAAACCCGACTGGATTTGTCGGGATTTTTTACACTTTCAGTAATGGTGGTCTGTAGCTTCCATTCGATGCGCTGGAATAATTGATTGATATAATAAATTATTTTTTAAGATATTTTTGCACATTTCCAAACCATCCCATGGCAATTCATCCATCATCCGGTCGCTTGTTGACCGGTCTCACTGTCAGGTTTTTTTACAGTATTTTGTTGGTCTGGAAAAGAATGAAGGTTTAACTTTTTGTTTATTATTATAAATAATAAATAAGGAATGGATTTTGCTTTAATTTCCATCGATATTTTCTCGATATTTTCTCGATTTTTCTAACCTGCCATGAGGATTAACTCGATGTCCCTGAAAAGCACGCTCGGAATCAAATTGGCCGCCGCATCAATGGCTGTTCTGTATTCGGGAATGGTCTTTGCGGGTGAAGATATACCGGGAACAGTCCCTGCTCCAGGCATCCTGGCGCTGGCGGCGGTCGGAGTGGTAGGCGCTATCGCCGTTGCTCGGCTTCGCAAGTGATCAACGGCCTGATTACCGCTTTCTTTACCTGCCTTCTGGAGGATTAAGTATGCTTAAACAAGCACTTGGAATTCAATGGGTCATGATACCGGTTGCCGTTTTGTTTTCCGAGATCGCCTTGGCTCAGGCAAATCCAACTGTACCCGGCCCTGGCATCCTGGCGCTGGTGGCGGTCGGGGTGGTAGGCGCCATCGCGGTTGCCCGGCTTCGTAAGTGAAGAGTTAATGAGCAGGAGAAAATCACCATGTCGTTAAGAAACAGTCTATTGATTTCCCTGTCTGCCATAGCAGGGTCTCTGCTGGTTGCTGAAGCCGCGCTGGCGAGTGTCAACACTACAGCCCCTGGTCCGGGTATCCTCGGTCTTGTCGCGGTTGGAGTAATTGGGGCTATCGCGGTTGCCCGCTCACGCAATTAAGAGGAATTGTTGTGAGCGGATTGGAAGAAAGATCGCGGGAAACACTTCCCGCGTCTTTACTGCTTTGGTTAACGCAAAGGTCGCGTACAACATGCTGGAAGAGAAACTGGAACTCGTAGTGGGCGGGGTTTTTTACGGCTCTATCATCGTGTTTGCGTTGCTCGAACGGGTCTGGCCGCGACGCCAGGATACTTATTCCTTTCTCACCCGCTGGACGAGCAACATTGCGTTGTTCCTGATCGAATTGGGCCTGGTTTGGCTGGTCCTTCCCGCCGGTCTGGTCGCGCTGGCTTATCTGGCGCAAACCAACGGCTGGGGTTTGTTCAACAACCTGTCCCTCCCGGAATGGCCGGTCATCATCGGCAGCGTGCTGCTCCTCGATCTGATGAAGTACGGGGAACACCGTTTTTTGCATCAAATCCCACTCCTGTGGCGGATGCATGTCATCCACCATGCGGATCTGGACATGGATTTCACCACGACCTTCCGCCATCATCCTTTGGAAGTCGCCTTCAGCTTGATTATCAGTGCCGCGGCTACCGTGCTGCTCGGTCTGCCGCCGATGAGCATTTTGTTGTTCAGCGCATTGGCTGCGGTCGTGACTACCATTTCGCACGCCAATATCCGCTGGAACAGCACGCTGGACCGGGTGCTGCGCACGGTGTTCATGACCCGTGACGCCCATGCGGTTCACCATTCGGCGCTTCGGGAAGAAACCGACTCCAACTTCAGCATCGTGTTCATCGGGTGGGACCGCCTGTTTGGCACCTATCGGCCAGCGCCCGCTGCCGGACTCGACCACTACGAAATCGGCGTGGAGTACTTCCGCACTGATCGGGACCTGGCGCTGGATCGCGTCCTGACCATGCCGTTTCGCTTGCCCGGACCACCCGCCGCGCCATCGGGCGTCTTGAGTACGGTCAGTCACCCCAAAGCGGTTTCCTGATGTTGCCGAACCTGACGTAACTCCCATCAATGCCGCCGAGCGGGAGACGTTCCTGAAGATGGAAGCATCCGCCGAAACCGCCTTCGTCAGTCGCCGCTCATTACAATCTGAGTGGCTTTTGACGCTTATCGCTCTCGCAGTCACAGTCGCCGTCCTGGGGATTCTCTACCAGGAGGCTATCAGCAAGGCCGTCCATACCTGGATCCACAGCGAGACGTATCAGTTTTGTTTCCTGGTGTTGCCGATTTCCCTGTTGATCATCTGGCAGCGTCGTTCCCGCGTGGCGCAGGAAACGCCAGCGCCGCTCTTTTGGCCGTTGTTGTTCCTGGCACCGTTGGGGTTGCTCTGGCTGGTGTCCGACGCCATCCATCTTGCGCTCGGCGCCCAAGTGGCCGTGCTGGGGATGCTTCAAGCGCTGCTGTTCAGCTTTCTGGGCTGGCGGATCTACCAGGCGCTGTTGTTCCCGCTGCTCTTTCTGTGGCTGCTCGTGCCGTTCGGGGATTCGCTGACCCCCTATCTGATGCGGCTGACGACCCATTTGACCGCCCTTGGCTTGACCATGGCCGGTCTGGACGTAACGACGGACGGCAACATCGTCATCTCCGAAGCGGGGCGCGTCGGCGTCATCGAGGACTGTTCCGCTCTGGATTTCGTCATCGGTAATCTGGTGATATCGCTGGTTTTCGCCAATCTGGTCTTTTCCAGGAACGGCAAACGCTGGGTTTATGTGCTGGCGGCGATCCCCGTTGCGATCCTGGCCAACAATCTACGCACCACCAGCGTCATCCTGATCACCTACTGGTCGGGCGGTGCATGGGATCTGTTGGCCGATCATCGAATGTATGGCTGGTTGATTTTTCTGCTGTGCGTCGCGCTGCAAATGGCCTGCGGCGCGCGGTTCATGGATCCCAGGGATGATCAGGAGGTCTCGCCCATTCAGTCCACCGACCGACCTTCCGGATGGACAAAAAGCGGTGCGGTATTGATCATGGTGATCGCATTGATTGCCATACCGCCGGCTTATGCGGCGCTATTGAAAAAAAGCGTGCTGGATTCCCCGGTGGGGTCGCTGTGCGGATCCGCCTGGTTGTCGCCCAAGATAGCCCATCAGCCGCAAGACTGGCGTCCCGTGTTCCTGGGCGCGCAAGCTGAACTTCATACTCAACAACAAATAGATGATCGCAGTGTCGACTTTTATGTGGCTTATTACTGGCGTCAGGGTGAAGGCGCTGAACTGATTGGCTGGCCTAACGCGGTGTACGATGGCAAAGTTTGGCATTTCTTGGAAAGTCAGCCTATGGTCATCCGGGTTGATGAGCGCGCCGTTGAAATCCAGGAGACCCGCTTACGCGGGCCGCAACGCGAACGCCGGCTGACTTGGCATTGGTATTGGGTCGATGGGCGATTTGTCGCCAACCCGGCCATCGCCAAACTGCTGCAGGCGAAAGCCCTGTTGCTGGGCGGCGATCCGCGAGCCGCTGCCATTGTGCTGTCAACCCCGGAAGGGGAGCATCCTGCTGCCGCCCGCAATGCCATGCAGGCACTGCTGGCGCAAGCGCCTTTTTTAACGCCTATACTGAACAATACTTTGGCAAATGTCGGCGATCATCCAGAGTGTGGCGCTTCTGTCTCTCTTTGATAGCGCACTGAAATCCAAGGAAACGGACCTCAGAGGCGCTCTTGAATACCTCTTTACGGCCCCATGAAATCCTCCGCTGAAACCTACTTTGCCGCCTTGGCCGACATTCGGGCACCGGCGGCGGCGTCCAGGAAACCTCCTGTTATCCGGCGCTGATCCATTTAAGGTATCGTGCAAGGGAATCCCGTTGGGTCAGTCCAGAAAGCCCCGTAACCAAGCTTCTTTCTCTTCCGCAAACGCTTTCAGGTCATTGAACACAGTACACCGCACCATTATCAGAATATCCTGCAGTTTGTGGCGCTTGTTCCGGGTCTCGCGGCGCGGATCGGGCAGGTCGGCAAAATACGGACGGGGATCAAGTAACGCTGGCCGCATCAGGCATCTCCACCAGATCAGTAGCCTTCCCTCACCTGGCCACTCACCCGTTGGTTAATCCTCGACATAGCGCGATTGCCCTGGTATGCGATGATCCCATGGGGTCCATTTCAACATATTTTTCAACAAAACTTTGCCAATGAATCAAGACAAGCCCCGAATTGACGCGCACGTCACGTTGGCCCATGGTAATGGGGGTCGCAGAATGCGCGAACTGATCGATGGGATTTTTGCGCGGGAATTCGGCAACCCACTCGATACCCAGGTGGATGCGGCTCGGCTGCCGCTGGATGCACCTGGAGCGGACTGGCTGATCACCACGGATGGCTTCACCGTCGAACCGCTGGAATTTCCCGGCGGGGACATTGGCAGTCTGGCGGTGTATGGCACGGTCAACGACCTCGCCGTCTCCGGCGCGACGCCGCGCTATCTCAGCCTGAACATGTTTATCGAGGAAGGTCTGGAAATGGCAGTGCTGGAACGCATCAGCCGCTCTATCGCCCGTGCTTGCCAGATCTGCGGCATCTGCATCCTGGCGGGCGACACCAAGGTGGTCCGGCGTGGTCAAGGCGGAGGACTGTATCTGGCGACGACCGGCATCGGCCAGCGCCGGAGGGGAATCGAACTGAGCATAAGGTGCATCCAGCCGGGAGATCGCCTGATCGTGAGCGGCACGGTGGGTGATCACGGTACCGCGGTCATGTTAGCTCGTGAGCAATTCGGGCTGTCCGGGAATCTCCGGTCCGACGCGATGAGTGTGGCGCCGATCACCGAGGCCCTGCTCGAATGCGCCGGATTGCGGTTTATGCGCGATCCCACCCGAGGCGGGATAGCGACCGTGGCCCACGACATTGCTTCGGCCACAGCGGCTACGGTGCGGCTATTCGAGGACCAGGTGCCGGTCCGCAACGAAGTGCGCGGGGTGTGTGAAATCCTCGGTTATGACCCGTACTATCTGGCTTCGGAAGGACGAGTCGTGGCCGTACTGAACCCGAAGGCCGCCGAGTCGGCGGTCGTTGCTTTGCAACGGCTGGGCTTCCACGACGCCCGTGTAATCGGCGTGATCGAATCCGGCACGCCCCGGGTCATCCTGCAAACGCGCCTCGGTGGCGAGCGGCTTCTGCCGGAACTGGAAGATGATCCCCTGCCCCGCATTTGTTGATCATTCACCGTTGCTGTGCTTGACCCAGAATCCTCGTCTGGGTTAATTTGTTGATTATGAAACCCGCGCAATCTCTCGAACGGTTTGAACTGCGACTGAGCCGCCCGGCCTCCTGAATGGAGTGCCGGGGTTTGCTGTCGCTGTTCATCATCCAAACCGCTCTATCGAGGATTGCCTCCCATGTTTGACCCTGATCGATCTCGCATCACCCTTTTCCCCGTTTTCGCTGGCGTCCATCGCCCGGATTTCGTGCGCGTCCTCTCCCTGGCTTTGCTGCGACTACGCTGCGGTCGTCGAGCCTAGTGGCGGCTTGGCGGCCGTATCGCGCCGCATGAGTATCGGGAATATCTCCCCATTTTTCATTGATCCTTCAAAAGAGGAGCTGGTTATGCACGTTGACGCTGCTCGTAAATATCGTCCCTTTCCGCCGATTCAGTTACCGGATCGGCAATGGCCTTCGCGGGTGCTGACCCAGGCGCCGCACTGGTGCAGCGTGGATTTGCGCGATGGCAACCAAGCGCTGATCGAACCGATGGGTACTGATCGCAAGCGCCGTATGTTTCAGATGCTGGTGCAATTGGGCTTCAAGGAGATCGAGGTTGGCTTTCCGGCAGCTTCACAGACCGATTTCGATTTCGTCCGCGATCTGGTTGACCAGCGATTGATTCCCGACGAGGTGAGCATCCAGGTACTCACCCAGTCCCGTGAACCGTTGATTCGTCGCAGTTTTGAAGCCCTGCGTGGAGTGAAAAAAGCAGTCGTGCATCTTTATAACTCCACCTCGCCGATCCAGCGGCAGGTCGTTTTCGGGCTGGACAAGGTCGGCATTATCGACATTGCCGTTGCCGGTGCCCGGTTGATGCGCGAGATCGCCGCCGACTATCCCGATACCGACTGGACTTTTGAATATTCGCCGGAAAGCTTCAGCGCTACCGAACTCGACTTCGCCCTGGAAGTTTGTGAAGCGGTGGTCGAGGTCTGGCAGCCCACGCCGGAGCGTAAGGCCATCCTCAATCTGCCGGCGACGGTGGAAATGGCGACGCCAAACGTTCACGCGGATCAAATTGAGTGGTTCTGCCGGCATCTCCGCTGCCGCGACGCAGTGTTGATCAGCGTCCATCCGCATAATGACCGGGGAACGGCAGTGGCGGCGGCGGAACTGGCCTTGCTGGCGGGCGCGGATCGAGTGGAAGGTACGTTGTTCGGCAATGGGGAACGGACCGGCAATGTCGATATCGTGACCTTGGCGCTGAACCTGTTCACCCAGGGCATCGACCCCGGTTTGGATTTGTCCGACATCAATGCCGTGGTTCGGGCCGCTGAATATTGCAATCAGTTGCCGGTGCATCCGCGTCATCCCTACGCGGGCGAGCTGGTGTTTACGGCTTTTTCCGGTTCGCATCAGGACGCGATCAAAAAAGGACTGGCGGCCATCACTGGGCAGGAAGTGTGGGATGTGCCCTATCTGCCGATTGATCCGGCGGATGTAGGCCGTAGTTATGAAGCGGTAATCCGGGTCAACAGCCAGTCCGGCAAGGGCGGTATCGCTTATTTACTGGAGAAGGATCATGGCCTGCGGTTGCCGCGCCGGTTGCAGATCGAGTTCAGCCGGGTCGTGCAGGCGATGGCTGACGCCACCGGTAAGGAAATGACTTCGGCGGATCTCTGGGCGGCGTTTCAGGCGGAATATCTGCAACCCGCTGAGCCATTCCGCTTTATCGACCATCGCACCGCGCCGGACAGCCACGCTAGCGGGATAAGCAAGTTGACTGCAACGATCCGCGAGCAGGGGCGGGAACGGCTGATTTCCGGCAAGGGCAACGGCCCGATTGACGCCTTTACCCAGGCGTTGAACCGGCATTGCGGCCTGGATGTGCGGGTGGTCGATTACCATGAACACGCGATTGGCGCAGGCGCTAACGCGACGGCGGTGTCCTATGTCGAGGTGCGCATGGATGGCGAACCAACCACGATGTTCGGGGTCGGCATCGACAGCAATATCGTCACCGCCTCGCTGAATGCAGTGATCAGCGCCGTGAACCGGGCGCTGCGTCAGTCGGCGGAGGAAGGTGAATGTGAGAAAGACACGCGGCGGGTGGCCGGACTGAATGGTTGATAGCGTTTCTCAGAAAAAAGCAGCGCCGGTAACTGGCCGGTTTTACTGGGCTGGACGTTATGGCCTGGTGTTGGACATCGTTCTCACCGTCGTGTTGGTCTTTTCCCTGACCCGGTTGGCGCTGGCGTTGCGGGTGGGCGGCGAAGCCGACTGGACGGTGGGAACGTTCTTTACTGTGGCGGCGCTCGGCCTGCTGTACGATCTGACAACTGCGCTGCTGTTAGCTCTGCCTTTCGGCCTGTGGCTGACCGTGTTGCCCGAACGTTGGGTCCGGTTCCGCGCCACGCGGCTATTGATCGGGCTGGCGTTAGCGAGCGGAATTTTCGCCCTGCTGTTCAACGCCGCCGCGGAATGGCTGTTCTGGGACGAGTTTTCGTCCCGGTTCAACTTCATTGCGGTTGATTACCTGGTCTACACCAACGAGGTCATCGGCAATATCCGCCAATCCTACCCGGCAGGCTGGATCCTGGGCGGATTGGGTGGTTTGGCGTTGCTGGGAACTTTAGCTGTTCGCCGACGAATGATGCAGCAACTGGCGGCTGTCGCCCCGTTCAAATCCCGCCTGATCGGATTCGCTGTTCACGCCCTGCTGGCGCTGGGTTTGCTGGCGGTGGTGTCCGGCGATGCCCGCGAGAATTTGCAGAATGCCTACGCCCGTGAATTAGCCGGCAATGGCCCGTTTGAATTGGTGCGGGCGTTCAAGAACAACGAATTGGAATACCAGCGCTTCTACCCGACCTTGCCCGAGCAGGTGGTTTACGCCCGGTTGCGCGAGGAAATTTTGTTGACCGGCGGAGAGCCGCTCAGCGCCGACCCGCACGATCTACGCTACCGGATATCCGCTCAGGGGCCGGAGCTGCGGCCTAATGTGGTAGTAGTCATGCTGGAAAGCATGAGCGCCGACTTTATGGCGACCTTTGGAAACCCGCACCATTTGACGCCGACTCTCGACCGCCTGACCGGCGAAAGTCTGTTCTTTCCTCGTGCCTTCGCTTCGGGAACCCGCACCGTGCGCGGGTTGGAAGCGCTGGCATTGGCGCTGCCGCCCACGCCGGGCAACGCCATTGTGCGGCGTCCTCATAATGAGCATCTGTTTTCGCTGGCGTCCGTGTTCAACGCCAAGGGTTACGCCAGTGCGTTTCTCTATGGCGGCTACGGCTATTTCGACAACATGAACGCCTTCTTCGGCGGTAACGGTTACACGGTAATCGACCGGCTGGCGGTCAATCCCGGCAAAATTCACCACGAGACCATCTGGGGCATTGCCGACGAGGACTTGTACACCGAGGCGCTGGAGACGTTCGACACCTATCAGGCTAAGGGCCAACCGTTCTTCGCCCACCTGATGACCACCTCGAATCATCGACCCTACACCTACCCGGAGGGCCGGATCGACATTCCTTCCAAGACCGGGCGCGAGGGTGCGGTCAAATACGCCGACTGGGCGCTGGGCGACTTTCTCCAACGCGCCGCCGGTCATGCCTGGTTCGACAATACCGTGTTCGTGATCGTCGCGGATCACCAAGCCTCGGCGTCGGGCAAGACCGATCTGCCCCTGGCGCGTTACCGCATTCCGTTGCTGATCTATGCACCGAAGTTGATTCCGCCAGCGCGCAATGAACGCCTGATCGCCCAGATGGACATTGCGCCGACTCTGCTGGGTCTGTTGAACTGGTCCTACACCAGCAAATTCATCGGCCATGATGTGAACCGGCTACCGCCCGGCAAGGAACATGTGCTGATCAGCACTTACCAGACGGTCGGCTATCTGGAAAACAACCAACTGGTCATCCTCGAACCGGGCCAGCGGGTGCGCGTCGAGGCGGTGGACTGGAAAACGCTGACGACCCAGCCTGCCGCCGCCGATCCCGTGGCGATTAAAGAAGCGATTAGCGTGTATGAGGGCGTGAGTCTGGCGTTTAAGGCTGGACTGTTGCAGGCAGTGAGTCCGTAGTAAGCCTCACCCTACATAGGGCGCTTTAGTCGGCATGAAAAATAGTCTATATTAGCTAATATGGCTATTAAAAACGGAGATTGTCATGCTGAATGTCGCCGCGACTGAAGTGAAACAACGCCTCGGTCAGTATCTGGAAAGCGCACTCACTGAACCGGTCGTCATCGAGAAATCGGGGCGTCCGGCGGTGGTGATGTTGTCCATCGCCGAATATGAACGTCTGCAAGCGATGGAAGATGCCTGGTGGGGTGAGCGGGCCAGACAAGCGATGGAAGAGGGGTTCGCCGGACCGGAGGAGACCCTGCGCCAGCTTCAGGAGCGGCTGAATGCTGAGGCTTAACCTGACCCATGATGCGTTGTCATTTCTGGATACTTTGTCGGGTAAACAGTACAAGCAGGTGGTTGGGTCGATGTTTAACCTGCTCAAAAATCCAGAGCCGCATGATTCCAGCGCCTTGCGCGGGTACCCGTATCGACGGGTTGATGTGGGCGAATACCGCATCGTATATCAGGCGCAGGAAGATGAGTTGCAGGTTATGGTCATCGGCAGGCGGAACGATGATGCTGTCTATAGAAAATTGGCGAGGAAGGAACAGGCGCCATAGTCCAGCAGCGCCCGTCCGAGCGACAGCACAGTGTCATCAGGCTGAACCTGGAGTATCAAGCGCGGATGAACCCATGATGCTGTTTTTACCACTGGCAATTGTACCCAGCGTTCTGGTGTTTCAACCTAAATGAGTGCCTCTACACCCATCGCTGAATTCATCGCCGTCTGGCGCAACAGTACGCTGAAGGAAAGCAGCGGTTCACAGTCGCACTTTAATCAGCTCTGTCGGTTGCTGGACATCACGGAACCGGCCATCGCTGACCCGCACGATGAATGGTTCACCTTCGAGAAGGGCGCGAAAAAGCGCGGCGGCGGCGAGGGCTGGGCCGATGTCTGGAAGAAGGGTTGCTTCGCCTGGGAGTACAAGGGCAAGGGCAAGGATTTAGCGGCGGCGCTGCGGCAATTGCAGCAGTACGCGCCGGCGTTGGAGAATCCACCGCTGTTGATCGTCTGTGATCTGGAACTAATTGAGATCCATACGAACTTCACCAATGCCGTTCCGGCAGTCTATCGGTTGACCCTGGATGATCTGGCTGATCCGGGCCAGTTGCAAAAGTTGAAATGGGCGTTTACTGAACCGGAGCGGTTGCAGCCGACCCGGACGCGGGCGGCGGTCACCGAGGATGCGGCAACGCTGATGGGCGGTTTGGCGCAACGCTTGCGGCAACGCGGTCATGCTCCCCAGCCGGTCGCGCATTTTATGACCCGGCTGTTGTTCTGCCTGTTTGCCGAGGATATTGGGCTGTTGCCGAATCGCCTGTTTGGGGAACTGCTGGCCGAAGCGCGACAGACCCCGGCAGATTTTCCTAGTTTAATCAGCGGGTTGTTTGACGCTATGCGCCAAGGTGGGCGGTTTGGACTCCAGCGCATCGCCTGGTTTAACGGCGGGCTGTTTGATGACGATCACGGCTTGCCGCTGGAACGGGCCGATTTGGACACGCTGCATTCGGCAACGGCGCTGGATTGGTCTGCCATTGAACCGGCGATTTTCGGGACGCTGTTTGAGCGCGGCCTCGATCCCGATAAACGCAGTCAGTTGGGCGCACACTATACCGATGCCGCGTCGATTCGCCGGTTGATTGAGCCGGTGATTCGGGACCCGCTGTTAGCGGAATGGGCGGTGCTCAAGGCGGAGATGGAGCGGCTGCTCGGGGCAAAAAAGTCCAAGCGCACGTCTGCCGAACAGGCGTTGCAAGGATTTTTGGAACGGTTGCGAACATTCCGGGTGCTCGATCCCGCCTGTGGTTCCGGTAACTTTTTGTATCTGGCGCTGCGGACGCTCAAGGACATCGAACATCAGGTGATGTTGGAAGCGGAAGCACTGGGCCTGCAACGCGGCTTTCCAGCGGTGGGTCCAGAAGCGGTCATGGGCATTGAGATCAATCCCTATGCAGCGGAACTGGCGCGGTTGACGGTGTGGATCGGCGAGATTCAATGGATGTTGGGGCATGGCTATAGCCTGAACGATCAGCCGATTCTCAAGCCGTTGAATCATATTGAGTGTCGGGATGCGTTGTTGACCACCCCCAGCCTCTCCCCCACAAAGGGAGAGGGGCGTTGGGCGCAGGAAGCGATGTGGCCGGTCGCTGACGCTATTGTGGGTAATCCGCCATTTCTGGGCGATAAGAAGCAGTTGTCGGAACTGGGCGCTGAATATGTGGCGGCGATGCGCCAGGTCTATGCCGGGCGGGTACCGGGCGGGGCGGATTTGGTCTGCTATTGGTTTGAAAAGGCGCGGGCACAGATTGCGACGAGAGATGCACAGCGTGCTGGGTTGGTGGCGACAAATTCGATTCGCGGCGGGCAAAATCGCAAGGTGCTGGAGCGGATTCGGGGAACGACAACAATCTTCCACTCCTGGAGTGATGAACCGTGGATCAATGAGGGCGCGGCCGTGCGGGTTTCGCTGGTGGGGTTTGGGTGTGGTGGAGCCGGTGAGATTTTGAACGGCCAGCCCGTTACGCAAATCTACGCTGATCTGACCGGACAGTCGCTTGATGTGAATCGCTGTAGTGTGGATTTGACGCAAGCCAGGCGGTTGGTGGAAAACGCAAAAATATCGTTTATGGGGGTTACGAAATCAGGCCCGTTCGATATTTCTGGAGACTTGGCTCGCGTATGGCTAAAGCAACCTAATCTGCATGGAAAGCCAAACAGCGATGTACTCTTTCCATCCGTCAATGGCCAGGATTTAGCCCAGCGGTTATCCGATAGCTGGATCATCCATTTCGGAGAGAGAAATGCCGTAGAAGCTGCTTTGTACGAGGCTCCTTACAACTATGCGTTAGATCAAGTCAAACCTGAACGTTTGAAGAGCAAGACGCCAAAAAACAGAGAAATCTGGTGGCGCTTCGAGCGTGCGCGTCCAGAGATGTTCATAGCCTTTGGTAGGCAAGTTCGTTATATCGCTACCAGCATGGTGGCCAAGCACCGGTTCTTCGTTTGGCTAAATCGATGTGTAGTTCCAGAAAATGTGGTGATTGTCATTGCCCGTTCCGACGACGCCACCTTCGGTATCCTGCATTCCCGCTTCCACGAATTATGGGCTTTACGCCTCGGCACCAGTCTGGGACCTACTCCCCGCTACACGCCCACCACCTGCTTTGAGACCTTCCCTTTTCCCGAAGAATTGGGGCTTCATATCGCCGAAGCCGCCCGTACTCTCAACGAACTGCGCGAAAACTGGCTGAATCCCCCGGAATGGGTGGATCGAGTTCCCGAAATCGTACCGGGCTATCCTGACCGCATCATCCCCAAACCCGAATACGCTCCTGCACTCAAAAAACGCACCCTGACAAATCTTTACAACCAGCGCCCGACCTGGCTGATCAACGCCCATCGCACCCTCGATGAAGCGGTCGCCACCGCCTACGGTTGGCCGGTAGACTTGTCCGATGAGGAGGTATTGGGTCGGTTGCTGGCGTTGAATCAGGAACGGGCCGGAAAGTCGCAACCCAACCCTGGTCCATGAGCATTGCGAACTGGCGTGGAAAGAACAAGCGCTATAACGGGACAGCACCCAGGGATTCTTTGCCAGAGCCGGCGAATATGGCTGTTCAGTTTCCCCGGAAAGCGGTTAAGATTCCGGGCACTCAACTCTCCTTTGTTTCGCAACAGATTCCATCGATACCTGATTCCATGACTTATAAAGGCCTTATTCTTGCCGGCGGTTCCGGCACCCGGTTGCACCCGCTGACGGTTTCAGTTAGCAAGCAACTGATGCCGGTCTACGACAAGCCGATGATTTATTACCCGGTCGCTACCCTGATGCTGGCGAATATCCGGGACATTCTGATCATCACCACCCCGCGTGACCAGGAGGCGTATCAAACTCTGCTCGGCGATGGCCGGCGGTGGGGAGTGAACTTTCAATATGCCGTGCAGCCCAGTCCCGACGGGCTGGCGCAGGCGTTTCTGATTGGCGAACACTTCATCGGCAACGCCCCGGCCTGCCTGATTCTCGGCGACAACATCTATTACGGTCAGGGCCTGTCGGCAGTGCTGCGCCGGGCCACCGCCCGCCAGCAAGGAGCGACGGTGTTTGGTTACTATGTGCGCGATCCCCAGCAATATGGCGTGGTCAGTTTCGATGCCCAGGGGCGAGCGGTCGCGATTGAGGAAAAGCCGCAGCAGCCCAAGTCCAACTATGCGGTGACCGGACTGTATTTCTATGACAACGACGTGGTGAACGTCGCCAAGACCATCCGGCCCTCGGCGCGCGGCGAACTGGAAATCACCGATGTCAACCGGGTTTATCTGGAGCGCGGCGCGTTGAACGTGGAATTGCTGGGACGCGGCTACGCCTGGCTGGATACCGGCACCCACGAATCGTTGCTGGCGGCGGCCAATTTCATGCAGGTGGTGGAACAACGGCAGGGTCTGAAAATCGCCTGTCCCGAAGAAATCGCCTGGCGGATGGGCTTTATCGACGATGAACAGTTGACCCGGTTGGCGCAACCTCTGGCCAAGAGCGGCTATGGTCACTATCTGCTGGAATTGCTGGAGCGAGGAGTTGTGCAATGAAGGTCATCGAGACCCGCTTGCCCGGCGTGCTATTGCTGGAGCCGAAAGTGTTCGGCGATGCGCGGGGGTTCTTCATGGAGACCTGGCAGGCGGCGCGTTATCACGAGGTAGGGATGCCCGAGCGCTTTGTCCAGGATAACCATTCCCGTTCCCGGCGCGGCGTCTTGCGCGGTCTGCATTATCAACTGGTGCAACCGCAGGGCAAGCTGGTCTGGGTGACGCGCGGCGCGGTGTTTGATGTGGCGGTGGACATTCGCCGGGGATCGCCGGCCTTCGGGCGCTGGTTCGGCTGTGTGCTGGACGATGTCGATCACCGGCAATTGTATATTCCCCCCGGCTTCGCGCACGGTTTCTGCGTACTCTCCGAAGAAGCCGACTTTTTCTACAAATGCACCGACTACTACCATCCGCCCTCCGAACGCGGCATTGCCTGGAATGATCCAGAGATTGGCATCGACTGGCCGTTGCAAGACGTGGCGTTGTCGGGCAAGGATCAGCAGAATCGGCAGTTGAGCGCCCAGGCGGACGAAGATTTGCCGGTGTATGAGGGGTAATTCATGCGAATGATTGTAACTGGCGCTCAAGGTCAGGTCGGTTGGGAATTGACCCGCCGTGCGACCGCACTGGGCCATGAAGTCCTGGCCTGGGATGTGGCGGAACTGGATATTACCGACGCCGATGCGGTGGATCAGGCGCTGGACGCGAGCGGTGCGGCGCTGGTCATCAACGCGGCGGCCTACACCGCCGTCGATAAGGCTGAACAGGAATCGGCACTGGCCTTTGCCGTCAATCGCGATGGTCCGGCGCATTTAGCTGCCGCCTGCGCCCGGTTGAACATTCCACTGCTGCACATTTCCACCGACTATGTGTATGACGGCGCGAAAATCGACCCGTATGTGGAAACCGATCCGACAACGCCGCTCGGCGTGTATGGCGCGAGCAAGCTGGCCGGTGATGAAGTGGTGCGCGGGTTGTTGCCTCGGCATCTGATTCTACGGGTCAGTTGGGTGTTTGGCGTCCACGGCCACAACTTCGTTAAGACTATCCTGCGGCTGGCGCGGGAGCGGGAGGAATTGCGCATCGTCGCTGATCAACGCGGTTGCCCGACCTACGCGGGCGATATTGCAGATGCCCTGCTGGAACTGGCGGGGCGCATCACCGAAATTGACGCCGATGGCGTTTGGGGGACATACCACTATTGCGGCGAACCGGCGACGACCTGGCACGGTTTTGCCAGCGCCATTGTTGAACGGGCGCGTGAGAGTGAACAATCGCCCAAGCGCCAGCGCCGTAAAACCGGCCCTGCCGCAAAATCCGGGCCAGTGGCAGCGCCGCTCGTGGCGCAAACCGTGACGCCGATCACGACCGCGAATTACCCCACGCCTGCAGCCCGGCCCATGAACTCGGTGCTGGACTGCGCCAAGCTGGCGGCCCGTTTTGGCATTCAGCCGCGCCCGTGGCAGCCAGGGTTGGATGCCGTGATCGGGTCTTGACTCATTTCCATGTCCGTTGATCTTGGCGAACTGCTGGTTGCCCACCAGAAATTGACCGAAGCCGATCTGCAACGCGCCAAGCGGGTGCAGGAAGGCGCTGGCGAGGCGCTGGATACGCTGCTGCTCAAGTTGGGGTTGATTTCCGAGCGCGATCTGGCGGATGCGCTGGCGGCGCAATTGCGTCTGCCGCTGGTCCGCCCGGCTGATTATCCCGAAACATCGGCGACCAATGGCGCGCTTTCGCCGCGCTTTCTCAAGGACGCCCGGGTGATTCCGCTGGCTGAAGACGAGCAGGGCTTGACGGTGGCGATGGCCAATCCCACCGATGACTATGTGCTGACGGCGCTGCGGCTGGCGACCGGCAAAACCATCCTGCCGCAGGTCGGCATTCCCTCGGAACTGGAAGTGGCTTTTGCGCGGCTGTACGGCAGTGGTCGCTCGGCGATGGGCCAGATCGTCGATTCCATCGGCCTGGCCGACGATCTCACCGACGAAGAGCAGATTCAGCACCTTAAAGACCTGGCCAGCGAAGCGCCGGTCATCCGTTTGGTGAATCTGATGATCGCCCGTGCGGTAGAATCACGCGCCTCGGATATCCACATCGAACCGTTTGAGAACCGGCTCAAGGTGCGTTACCGAGTAGACGGGGTGTTACGCGAAGTGGAATCGCCGCCGTCGCGACTGTCGGCAGCGGTCATTTCCCGCATCAAGATCATGGCCAAGCTGAATATCGCCGAGCGGCGGTTGCCCCAGGATGGGCGCATTCAATTGCGGGCGCAGGGTAAGGAAATCGATTTGCGCGTGTCGACCGTGCCGACCCTGTGGGGCGAAAGCGTGGTCATGCGCATTCTTGACAAGGCCAGCGTGGTGCTGGATTTCGAGACACTGGGTTTCAGTCCACATACTCTGAAGCGCTTTCTGAACGTATTGACGATGCCGCATGGCATCATCGTGGTTACCGGCCCGACTGGCAGCGGCAAGACCACGACGCTGTATACCGCTCTGCAAACGTTGAATACTCCAGAGCGAAAGATTCTCACTGTCGAAGATCCGGTCGAGTATCAACTGGAAGGCATCAACCAGATTCAAGTCAAGGCGCAGATCAACCTGACCTTTGCCAACGCGCTGCGTTCCATTGTCCGCCAGGACCCGGATGTGATCATGATCGGTGAAATGCGCGATCTGGAAACCGCGGCCATCGCCGTACAGTCGGCGCTCACCGGTCACCTGGTGCTGTCCACCTTGCATACCAACGATGCTGCCGGCGGCGTGACCCGGTTGCTGGATATGGGCGTCGATGATTATTTGCTGACTTCCACTATCAACGGCATTCTGGCGCAACGCTTGGTACGGCTGCTCTGCCTGCATTGCCGCCAGCCCTATCCCGCGTTGCCGGAACTGGTGGAAGAGATGCGGTTGCGTCGGTTCAGCGATTCGGGTGACATCCTTCTATACAAGGCGGTCGGTTGTGAACTATGCGGCGGAACCGGTTATCGGGGCCGGGCGGCGATCATGGAATTTTTGACCATGAGCGATCCGCTGCGCCGGTTGGTGCTGAAACACGCCGACGCGACGACCCTACAAGCCGAAGCCCAGCAGGAGGGGATGGAGACCTTGTATGAGGATGGCTTGCGTAAAGCGGTCGCCGGGACCACGACCCTTGAGGAAGTACTGCGGGTGACCACTCAGCAAGAGCAGGAGGGGTAGATGCCCCGCTATCGCTATGAGGCCGTAGATAACACCGGCGAAGTGTTGCACGACGAGATCGAAGCGCCGACCCCGGAAGCGGCGGTCGAACGGCTACGCGATCAGGGCTTGTTACCCCTGTCGGTCAACGAAGCCCAGAGTGGTTTCCTGCGAGGCGGCTTCGGTCAGCCGTTATTCAGCAAACGTCGGGCACTCTCCCGCAAATCCGTGACCTTGCTGACTCAGCAGTTGGCCAACCTGCTCCATGCCGGAATGCCGCTGGATCGGGCTTTGACCATTCTGATCAGCGTCAGTGAAAACGAGCAGGCCCAAAACCTGTTAGAACGAGTGCAAGAGAAAGTGCGCGGCGGTGCGTCGCTGGCCGATGCGCTGGAAGCGCAGAGCGCATTCTCGCGGTTCTATTTGAATATGATCCGCGCTGGCGAAGCCGGCGGGGCGTTGGAAGTTGTTCTGAAGCGGCTGACGGAATTTCTGGAGCGCTCGCAGGCCCTGCGGGAAACCGTCACCTCGGCGCTGATCTATCCGATCATTCTGCTGTCCGTGTCCGCCTTGTCGGTCATTATCCTGCTGACCTTCGTGGTGCCGCAGTTCCAGCAACTGTTCGCCGACGCCGGCAAGGCCCTGCCGCTGGCGACGCAGATCGTGATTGCCGTTGGCGATGGCTTTCGGCATTACTGGTGGGTTGGAGCGATATTGCTCGTGCTGATTGTAGCGGCCCTGCGCCAGCAACTCAGTCAGCCGGTCAGTCGCGCCCGTTGGGATCGCTGGTTTCTGCGCCTGCCGCTGTTTGGCGACTTTATCGCCAAGGTGGAAACGGCGCGGCTGTCGCGGACCTTGGGAACGCTGCTGGGTAATGGCGTGTCGTTGTTGAATGCGCTGACTATCGTTCGGGAGACGCTGACCAACCAGGTGCTGGCGACGGCGCTCGGTGAAGTGGCGGAACATGTCAAAACCGGTCGGGGATTGGCCGAGCCGTTACTGGAAGCCGGGAATTTCCCCAAGCTGGCGGTGCAGATGATCCGGGTTGGCGAGGAAACCGGTCAGTTACAGGAGATGCTGTTGCAGGTCGCTGATACCTACGATGGCGAGGTGCAAACCGCGGTCAAGCGGATGCTGACCCTGCTGGAACCCGCGTTGATTCTAGGGCTGGGCGTGATTATCGCAGGCATTATCATGTCCATTCTGGTGGCGATTCTCAGTTTGAACGAGCTGGCGTTTTGAGCGCCGCTGAACGCAACACTTGGGTATGACTCGATGAAACAAGACTTCCTTCGCCGCTCACGCGGTTTTACCCTGATTGAATTGTTGGTGGTGCTGGTGATTCTCGGTCTGCTGGCCGGGCTGGTCGGGCCACAGGTGATGAAGTACCTGGGTGGCGCGAATACTAAAACCGCCAAATTGCAGATCGAAGATTTCAGCACTGCCTTGGACGCTTTCCGGCTCGACATGGGACGTTACCCTAATACCAACGAGGGGTTGCAGGCGCTGGTTGCGCAACCGTCCGGTGCGACTCGCTGGAACGGTCCTTATTTACGCAAGAGCGTCGTTCCCAAAGACCCTTGGGGCAACGATTACCAGTATCGCTCGCCGGGTGAGCATAGCGGCGGCGCGTTCGATCTGTATTCACTGGGTGCGGATAACGCCGAAGGTGGCGACGGCGAAAATCAGGACGTCGTGAGCTGGATGTAGTGATTGAATGAAACGGCGGCAACGGGGCTTTACTCTACTGGAAGTGCTGGTCGCGCTGGTGATCGGTGTCTTGCTGGTCGCCCTGACTCCTCCGTTGTTATCAGGGATGAGTGGTGCAACTGAGTTGCGCGGTGCGGCGCGGCAATTGGCCGCCGGTCTGCGCAATGCCCGTAATGAGGCCATGACTCGCCAGCAGGAAGCGGTGTTGCTGCTGGATCTGGCGGGACGCCGGTTCGCCGTCAGCGGCGATTCCCGCGAAGTCGCCTTGCCCAACAGCATCGAACTCCATCTTTATACAGCTCAATCCGAGTTGCTCAACCGTGAGAAGGGCAGCATCCGCTTCTTCCCGGACGGCAGCTCCACCGGCGGTGCGATCACGGTCAGTGGCCCGAAGTTGGTCTACCGGGTGAATGTCGATTGGCTCACCGGCGCTATCGCCATCGTTGAGCAGGAGGCGCGATTGTGAGCAATCCTTCATTCCCCGCCTTGGACAAGGCGGGGTGGCGCAAAGCGTCAGGGTGGTTCGAACGCGGCTTTTCCCTGCTGGAGGTGCTGGTGGCTTTCGCTATTCTCAGCATCTCGTTAGGCGTATTGCTACAGGTTTTCGCTACGGGCCTGCGCAACGCCGGTCTAGCCGACGACTATACGCGGGCCACTCTCTACGCGGAGTCGATCCTGGCCGCCATGGGGCGCGAAGCTCCGCTAACTGAGGGTGAGCGCAGCGGGCCGGTCAATGACCAGTTTTCTTGGCGCAGCACGGTGAGCGCTTACACCGAGGGCCTGCCTGATCCGGAAAAAATCCGGGCGCGGGCCTATCGGGTCAGTGTTGAGGTGTACTGGCCGGGACGGGTACAGAACCGCTCGGTGATGCTGGAAACCCTGCGGCTGGCACCGGTTGAACCACCGGGCGGGGGTTGAAGCGCATGGAGAAACACCAGGCCGATCGGTGTCAGACCGGATTCACCCTCCTGGAACTGATCGTCGCCATTACCCTGATGGGATTGGTGCTGGTGGTCCTCTACAGTGGCCTGCGGCTGGGCCTGAAGAGTTGGGACGGTGGCGAACAGCGCGCTGAGGCTACCAACCGATTGCGGCTGGCCCAGGAATTTCTGCGTCGGCAGTTGACGCAGTCGATCACCGCCTACCAGGTCAATGAACGGCAGGAAAGGAACGTGGCCTTCGCTGGACGCTCGGATGTGATCGAATTCGTTGCGCCGATGCTGGCGCAGTTGGGACAGGGCGGTTTATACCGGGTGCGGATTGAAGCAGGCGACGGTCGGTTATGGATACGCTGGCGTCCCTATCTGCCTACCGATCCAGAAGCCGGCGAACAGCGGGAGACGGTGTTGCTGGAAGGAGTTTCTAACGTGGAATGGGCCTATTTTGGCCTCGAACAGGCCGATGGGCCGGAATCGTCCCCCCAGTGGCAGTGGCACTCCGCATGGACGAACCCTCAGCGGCGACCCCAGTTAGTGCGCCTGAACCTCAATTTGCAGGGTGAACCCTGGCCGGACCTAGTAACAGTACTGGCTGAGGGACGCCCGGACTCAGGCGTTTCCACTGGGTTCGGACCGTGAGTACTATGAGTATTATCGATGCAACGTGGGATGGTTTTGGTTATCGTGCTATGGATCGTGACCCTGCTGGCGGTGATGGCTGGCGGGTTTGCCTACTCCATGCGGATTGAGACTCGACTGGCGACCAGCGCGGTCGAGCGAGCGCAAGCCCGGGCGTTGGCCGAGGCCGGTGTCGCCTATGCGCTAGCCTGGCAACTTGATCCGGAGGCGCAGAAGCAATGGCCGGCCAATGGTGATGCCCATGACTGGGAATTCGGCGGTGGACGTGTGCGCGTCAGCGTCGAGGATGCGGCTGGACGGATTAACTTGAACAATGCCGACCCTCAGTTGATCCGACGAGCGTTAATCGGGGTTGGCGTAGCGGATGCAGAGCGCTGGGCCGCGGTGATCGCTGACTGGCGCGACCCGGATGATCAGACGCAACCGGGCGGCGCCGAGAGCGCTGAATATCGCAGCGCAGGCCGGGTAGGCCCTAAAAACACACTGTTTGACAGCGTTGATGAGTTGCCGCAGGTTCTGGGCATGGACCAGGACACCGCCCAACGCCTGGCAGGGTTGACGACGACCGAGACTTTGATTGCGGGGATTGACCCGCAACTGGCTTCGCTGGCCGTGTTGCGCGCGGTGACCGGTCTCGATGAACGCATTCTCGCTGACTATGTGACTACCCGCGCCCGAGCAGCCAGCGAAGAAGCGCCTCCCCCTCCGTTGCCAATGGGCGATGGGCTATCTTTCTTTTCCGGCAGCCGTTCGGGCGTTTATCATATCGCCGTTACCGCACAGGCCGGCACTGGAGCAACGGTCAGCACAGAGACGGTGGCTTCCATGCAGAACCCGCCCCGAGGGCAGGTCGTGCGCTGGCTGTCCTGGCGTTTGACGCGCTGAGACCTTATTTCAATATGGCAACCTCATCAATGGTTTCTTCTTCTGGCCCACGCTTCTGGCAAAGTAATGTCCACTGGAGTCTGGCCGCCGGCTGGCACTGGTGGCGGGATGGATTGCTGGGTTGGTTGCCGGTCAGGGTTCGCGGTAAATTCCTTGGCTCATCGCGGCGACTCATTATCAAACCCGATGCTGACGGCTGGGCATTGTTCCGTCAGGAGCATGGCGAACCGGAGCCGCTACCCCAACAGTCCTGGGAGTCGCTGGATCGGGAAACTCGGCGCAAGTTGATCAAAGCGGAACGGCCCGCCGCCATCGTCTTGCAGATGCCAGCGGATCGGGCGCTGACGCGGGTCGTGATGCTGCCCATGGCCGCAGCGTCGAACCTGCGCCAGGTGTTGGGTTACGATATGGACCGACTGACCCCGTTCAGCGCCAGCCAACTGTACTACGATGCGCTGATTCTGGAGCGTCAACCGGAACAGCGACGGATTCGGGTCGAACTGTCCGCCTTGCCGCGCACTGAAGTGGATGCCGTGTTGGAGGCTCTGGCGGCGCTGGGCGTGGCACCGGATGTGGTAGAGGTGACGGAGGGGCGACCCGGCGTCAATCTGTTACCCGCCGAGAAACGACCCCGACGTGGCGTTTGGCCCCGGCGTTTGCAGAGGACGTTGATCGTGATCAGTCTGAGTCTGGCGTTGGCCGCAGCCTTGTTGCCGTTGTGGCAGTATCGGACGCTGGTCATCGGCCTGCAGCAACAAGTCGATGCCTTGCAGCGGGAGTCAAGTCAGGTGCTGACCCTGCGCGAGCAATTGGGAAAGGCGGTGCAGTCCTCCCGGTTTCTGGTGCAGAAAAAGCAGAGCCGACCGCCGGTCATCGAGTTACTGCGGGAATTGACGGCGATTCTGCCTGACAACACCTGGCTGGAGCGCTTGCAAATCAAGGGCGAGACCCTGCAATTGATCGGTCAATCAGCCAGCGCTTCGGCGCTGGTGAGCGTGGTCGAAGAGTCAAAATTGCTCGGCGACGCAGCCTTCGCTTCTCCGGTGACCAATGATCGCCGCACCGGCAAGGAGCGGTTCGTGCTGGGCGCCCGCGTCGTCGTGGAGCCGCAATGAATCCAGCAACCTCTCCTTCTCAGTTCCATCGCTTGGCGGCGTTACTGTTGTTGGTGCTGATGGTGGGCCTGTTTTATGTGATGGTTGATCAGATTTGGATGGGCCAATATCGGCTTTATCAGACTCATGCCGAGCGGTTGCTGGATCGGTTGCACAACCTGCAACGGTTGGCGACCGCCCGGCCAGAACTGGAGAAAGCGATCCAGAGCATTCGCGACGATCAGCGTACTGCCGCCTACTTTCTCCCGCCGGCCCCCCCGGCATTGGCGGCGGCCGATCTGCAACAGCGCGTCAAGAGCCTGGTCGAGGGAGCGGGTGGCAACCTGTTGAGCGTTCAAGCGTTGCCGGTGGTTGAGGAAGGTGGCGTAGTCCGCGTGGCGGTCGGCGTCACGGTGCAGGGCGACGTGGACATGTTGCAAAAAACCCTTCATGGTCTGGAGTCGCAGGTGCCGCTGCTCTTTGTGGATAATCTTGAAGTAACCGCTCGTCAGTTCCGCCCGCGCCTGCCCGATGGCAAGATCGCGCCATACACTCGCGTCCAGTTGAATGGCCAGTTTGAAGTATCAGGCTACTTGCGCAAGGAGACCGGCTAGTGTTTTCCCGGTTATGGCAACCCGTATTCTGGCTAATGGTAGCGATGGCGGCGGCGGGCGCGCTGGTCTTGGAGTGGCGGTATCCACCGCGCCTGCCGGCGTCATCCATGGTTAAAGCGTCGGACGCTGTTACGGTTCCGCCGCTACAATCATTTCAGCCATTGCCCTTGCTGCGCTACGCGGAAATTAAGGAACGCCCCGTTTTTATTGATGCCCGCCGGCCTGAGGAAGATGAAGTCGCTGCGCCGCCGGATCAGCCGCCGGATCAGCCGCTGAATTTGATCGGCGTAGTGCTGATTCCAAATAGCGCGGCGGCCCTGTTGCGTCCGGAGGAACCCAACGCCAAGGTATTGCGCGTCCCGCAGGGGGGAATGGTGGATGGCTGGCGGCTAGAAACCGTGCAAGCGGGCAAGGTGGTGTTGCGCAAGGGCAATGAGGTTCGGGAGCTGGCGCTGATTCGTCCAAAAACGCCGCCCCGTCCGGCTTCACCAGCCAGAGTGGTTCCGCAGAGGGCCGGGGCGTTGCCTGCTCCGCCGCCATCCGTTCCACCGGCGCCAGAATCAGCGTCGGGGTCTTGATCAGCATTTCAGAGAGTACAGTCCATTGAGTACATTGTGGGTCCGATCGTTAATGACCGGGGGATGTCTGACCTTGGTGCTGGGAGCTTGCGCGACCGTTCCCGAGGGAGAAGCACCCACCGGGGAAGGTTCGGAACCGACGACCGCCGTCGCTGCGTCTGATCTGGCAAGCAATCTTCTTCGGTTGACCGCCCGGCCTGGATCAGAGGGTCCGGCAACCGCCCAGCCGGTTCCAAAAGTGACGATCTTCCCGGGTACCGGCAATTTTATCGATCAGCGCGAAGCCCAGAAACCATTGCCCAAAACGCCCAGCGCCACGCCGTCAGGCAGTGGCGTCACGCTCAACTTTGAGGGCGCCAGCATCCGCGATGTGGTCAAGGTGGTTTTCGACACCCTCAAGGAAAACTATGTGATCGATCCCCAGGTGCAGGGTGAGGTGACCGTGCAGACCAGTCGGCCATTGACGCAGGAACAATTGTTGCCGACGCTGGAAACCTTGTTGCGCGCCAGTAATGCCGTGTTGGTGCGGGAGGGTGGGGTCTATCGGATTATCCCGGCGGCTGGAGCGTTGAAACAGGGCAATCTGGCGCCGCGCCTGGGGAGCAACCGGGTGGGTTACGGCGTGCGAATTGTGCCGCTGAACTATGTCAGCGCCCTCGAAATGCAGAACATCATCGCCCCATTCCTGCCGGATGGAGCGATCCTGCGCGCAGATCCCACCCGTAACCTGCTGATGCTGGCCGGTACCCCGCAGGAACTGAACAGCGCCCAGGAAACGATTGACACCTTCGATGTCAACTGGCTGAAAGGAATGTCCATTGGCCTGTTCCGGTTGCGCAATGTGGACAGCCAGGCGGTCGCTAACGAGCTGAACCAACTGTTGGGCGAGGGGTCCGGGACGCCCGTCGCTGGCCTGGTTCGGTTGGTGCCGTTGAGCAAGCTGAATGCGGTGTTGGTGATTACCCCGCAAAAGGAGTATCTCAAGGAGGTCGCGATCTGGATCGAGCGGTTGGATGGCATCGGCGGCGAGCGCTTATATCTTTATCATGTCCAGAACAGCCGCGCCGAGTACGTTGCTGAACTGCTGAATGGGTTATTCAATCTCGGTGGTGGCAGCAGCGGGCGTGGGGGCGAACTGGCGCCGGGCCTGAAGCCCGCGCAGTTGTCCAGCGGTGCCGGGACCAGTGGCGGATTGTCGGGCGGCGCAAGTTCAGGCTTGAGCGGAGGAAGCGCCAGCTCGATGTCGTTATCCAGCGGTTCGGGCAGCAGTTCCGGCGGCGGTTTGGGCAGCCTGAGCGGCAGTTCCGGCGGGCTGGGCAAATCAAGCGGTGGAGGTTCTACCGCTTCCTCTTTATCTACAGCGGGCGGCCGCTCAGGAGGCGCTGGCGTGGGCAGCCTGGGTTCCGGCGGACCCAGCGCCGGTATGGAGGAGGTGCGCATTGTCGCCGATACCGAAAACAATGCATTGCTGATCTGGGCCACCAGCCAGAACTATGAACGAATTGTCAGCACGCTGGAAAAGATGGATGTCAGTCCCCGGCAGGTGCTGATCGAGGCAACCTTCGTTGAAGTGACTTTGAGCGGCCAGTTGAAGTATGGGTTGCAATGGTTTTTCAACAACAACATCGGTGATGGTTACCAAGGCAACGGCTCGCTGGGGCTTTCCAATAACCTGACGTTGACCCAGGCGCTGAGCGGCGTCGCAGCGAACCAGTTTTCCTACGCCATCACCGACAGCGGGGGAATCGTGAAGGCGCTGCTCAAGGCGCTGGCCGCCGATTCCAAGGTCAAGGTGCTCTCTTCGCCTCAGGTAATGGTGCTGGATAACCAGCAGGCGGCGATTCAGGTGGGTACCTCGACGCCGATCCCCTCGGGTACGACGACTACGAACAATGTGACCACTTCAGGCGGAGTGACTTATAAAGATACCGGCGTATTGCTGGAAGTGTTGCCGCGCATCAATGCCGGCGGTATGGTGAACATGGAAATCAAGCAACAAGTCAGCGAGCCGGGGACGATTGTTGAGTTGGGCACCTCCGGTTCGACGACGGCCTCCGCGCGTGAGTTCCTACAACGCAGCGTGACCAGCAAGGTCGTGGTCAAGGACGGCCAGACCCTGGTGTTAGGCGGCCTGATCCGCGAAACGGGCACCGAGGGGCAATCCGGCATTCCTGTGTTGTACAAGATTCCGGTGCTGGGCGCTCTGTTTGGCCAGACCACGCAGGAGGAAGGCCGCACTGAATTGATCGTGTTGATCACCCCGCGTGTGGTCCAGGACAGTCAGGAGGCTGGACAGGTAACTGAGGAGATCAAGCGCAAGATGCGGGCGATCATGCCAGTGTTACCGGCATCCTGAGTGAGATGGCCAAAATTGTTGTTTAAATGCAACATTCTTGATTGCTTCGACCCGAATGAAACGAATAGAATTCTTGCATTTTGGGGTTATTCTATATATAAATATCGCAACTGGTTTTTGTTGTAAGGATAAAGCTGTTGCGCAAACAACAAAATTATGTTGTTATGTTGACACCGGCTGGAATCTCTTGTAATCTCCCGAGTGGAGTTAAGCTTTAAGTTCCTGCTAAAGCACTCGTGCGAAGCAACCTATAGGAGTTACGACATGTTGGCGAATTTCAAGAAAGTTAGTGTGGCGGCGGCGGTCGCGGCTGCTCTCGGCGCTTCCGGCGCTGCCCAAGCAGTCATTGAGAGTTACCCTGGTGACGCATTGTTGGTTCCGTATGTGGCAACGAACGGTGCCGGCAAGCTCAACACTATGATTAGCGTGATTGTCGCCAGTCCTGCCACTGTAAACGTCAGTCAGTTTCCCACCCTGACGGGTCCCAAGACCGTTGCTGGCTGCAGCGGCAAAATTCACTGGTATTTCTTCGACAAAAACAGCGTTGAGATCGTGGACGACACGATTCCTGTGACCTGTGATGACTGGGTTGGAATCGACTTTGGCAGTATCGTTGAAGCCAAAAAACTGCCCAGTGCGCTGAATGTGCCGGGTTACATGGTGATCGCCGATGCCAGCGCCAGTGAAACGACGGCGAGCAACAAGATCCTTTATGGCGCTGCTTATCAGATCAGAGGTAACTGGTCCACTCAGGCGTATATTCCGGTGCTGCCGCTGATTGACGATGTGGACGGTGCGTCCCGTGACGAAGTGAAGCACAGGGGTGCCTCATTCCTGGGGGATGTCAATCCGGTCACAGCGGGGATGTTGCTGGCCGATGAGCCGGGTGAAGGATCGATCTTCAGCCTGCGCTACTTCTTGCAATCGTCTGATCCTGAGGGTTCCACCGAATTTGTGTTGTGGTTCCCGGATAATAACGAGGCTCGCGGCAGCCAGACTGTCTTGGTGTATAATGCCGATGAAGTTGCTATCTCGGCCAGGACCAGCATTCCTAACGAGTTGAATGTGTTGAAAGTCGCGGCTGACGCCAAGGTTGGCGGGCTTTACACGGGCGTCATCACGGATGGTCTGGCGGATACTGGCTTTGTGCTGTTCGATGTGGTCGATTTCAATGCCGAGACCTCTGCGGTGAATGGCAACGGATCGCGTGCAGGCGTGGCCTTCAGCTTGATCGGCGTCAAGGGCAGCAATGTCGAGCAGACGCAGACCGAGTTGGCGCATGAGCGTGGTGTGCAGTAGTTTTTAACGGTAATAACCGCAGGTGCCCCTGAGTTTCAGGAGCACCTGTAGGCTTAAAGCGGCGTACGTTCAGTGCGCCGTTTTTTTTTGAGGGCCATACCTAATGACGACGCGAAAATTCCTGCTGGCTTTAATAGGATTGAGCGGGATACTGGCGGGGGCAGGGACAGCGCCGGTTGCCCTGAGTCAGACGGTGACTACAGCACCGCACGCTGAGTCCAAAGCGCCCGCGCCCACGGCGCCCACTGAGGAGCAGCCGGTCTGGAGCGACCCACAAGGTCGATCGACGCGCTTTCTGGTTAACGCGGGGGCATTCCACGTCCTGGTGGACGATTTGACCGGCGACGGCCGGACTGATCTGGCGTTCACCTCGCATGGCGGCAATAGTATCCGGGTGTTCCGCCAGGTCGGGCCACGTCGTTTTGAGGCGACTGAAGAGCAGGATATCGCCGGTTTTCATCCCAACGACACCATTGCCTTACCGGGCGCACCCAAACGCTACCTCATCAATGCCGAAGGCAAGAATCGATTACGAGTGGTGGCGGCGCAGCCTGACGGCTCTCTGAAACTGGTATCGGATTACAGCCAGATTCACCCGCTGGGCAGTACGTCATTTGTATGGCCTGACTGGGGACGACTCAGCCTGGCGGTCGTTCCCTATACGGGTGCGACGTTGACCCTGTTACGCGATTTCGACCCGGAAAAAGGCGAGGCTAAGACCGTCTTTGCTATCCCGGCCGACAAGGATCCCCGACCGGTGCGGCTGGCGGATTTGACCGGCGACGGCATTCCTGAACTGGTTTTTCCCACGTTTCGGAGCAACAAAGTCTGGGCGATCGAGTACGCAGGTGCGGAGCAGACCCCCCGCTTGCGTGAACTGGCGTCTTTCAAGGAAGGCTGGCCGCGTCATGTGATACCGCTGGATCTGAACCAGGATGGGAAGATGGACCTGCTGACGCCAATGTCCGTGCAGGAGCGCATCGCCGTGCTGTTGAACGATGGCCAGGGTCATTTTACTGAGGGTCAAGCGATTGCTTATCCGGGCCAGGTCGGCGTACATACTCTGGCGGTCGGTCAGGATAAAGGAGGCCGTTACCTGCTGGCCGGCGGATCCCGTGCGCTGGTTTTGTACCGGGAGCGCAAGGAGCAACCGGGCGAGTTCGAGAACGTGTTGCTACCAATTCTTAACTGGCCGAACCGGGTCGAACTGGCCGATGTAGACGGCGACGGTTGGCTCGATGCGGTCGTCGCCAATCAGGGACCGCTGGAATCCCAAGTGATCTATGGACCGTTGTGGGATATTTTCGGCCAGTTGTCGGTCAATTCACCGGACAATGCCAAACAGGACTGATGCCGAAACCGCATTAGGTCAAATGCCGCTCCAGCCGGGATACGGACGGCTGGCGAACTTCAGAGGAAAGAGAATGATCACCAGAATCACGAGGGTTGCTGTGCTCGCGGCAACCATGGCTGCCCCAACCATGGTAGCGATGCACCGGTCAGTATGGGCTGCCGATGCGCCTGCAAAGCAGCAACCAGCGCCTGCGCCCGCCGTATCTCCAACCCCAGTCGCCACCACGCCTGATCCAGCAGCCGGTCAGGCCGCGCCTGCTGACGTGCCGGAAGTCGTGATGGCGCAGGTAGCGGGCAAGAAAATCACGGTTGCGCAGTTCATGAAGTACATCACCCAGGATACCCGGCTGGTTCTGAAAGCCAGAACGGTGCCAGGGAAAACAGAAATCCTGCGTGAGATGATCCTGGATCGTCTGCTTCAAGAAGCGATGCTCCGGGAGGGCTTGCTGCCGAAGGACCGCGCTCCGGGTGAACGGGATTACCTGCGAGCCTATCAGCAATTGGCGAAACAGCATTTTCCGATACCCGGTACGATGCCCTCCGAAGAGGAGTTGTACAAGTATTATCAGCAACATCCGGAACTCTTCGGTATTCCTGCCATGGTGCGGATCAGCCAGATCCAGTTCCGCACGCCGGATAACGCCGATGATGCGGCCAAGACCGTCGTTAAAGGCAAAGCCGAAGAAGCGCTCAAGCGCCTGCGTGCGGGTGAATCGTTCGCTACGCTGGCTGAAGCGCTGACCGAAAATCCCCAGGGTAAGGTCGCTCAGGGTGATCTGGGTTTCCTGCAACCAGACAAAGATCCCTGGTTGAAAAAAGCTGTCGATAGCCTGGCGGTCGGTCAATTTTCCGGAGTACTCGAATCTCCAGTCGGTTACGAAATCATCCTGTTACAGGATAAGCGGGACGCCATGATCACTCCTTACGCCAATGTCCGCGACAGTGTCATCCAACGGATCCAGCAGGAAGCACAGGCCAAGGCGCGGGAAGAATATGCCTGGAAATTGGCCAAAGAGATGGGCGTCAGCGTAGAGATGCCGGAGTTAAAGAGCGCCGTTCCCGCGACTACCCCTTGAGGGCGAGAAATCTTATGTTCAATTTAAAAGGTATTGGCCTGTTAGCGGTAGCTATCATCAGCCTGTCTTCAGCCGTTCGGGCTGAGGAACCCAAGAGTGCGGCGCCTGCCGTCAGCCCGACGGCTCCAGAACAATCCACTGCTACGGCTCCCCCTGTCGGGCAGGCGGCGTCACCGGAGGAATTAAAGGCCGCGCTGCAGGAACGGGTCGAACGCTATTGGGCGGCGCGGCAGGCGCGCGATGTCAGGACGCTGTATGAACTGGAATCGGCGGCGCGGCCCGGTGGTTGGCTGAAGCTGGAACAGGCGATGTCTCTGCAAGGATTGCCCGTCCGTAAAGTCAAGATCGAGGAAGTGCGGATTGAGGGTGAAAAGGGGATTACCCGGGTTAGCGCCGAGGTGATGATCGGCACCATGGGCTGGATGCGACAAGCCATTGAAGATCCTTGGGTGTTGCTCGACGGCCAGTGGTATCACGAGACCTTCCGTTAGCGCTATACCGACAACACGGTAAAGCTGATGATTGAAGCGTTACTGGAGCAAGCGGACCGACTGGCCGCTGGTGAACAACCTGCAAAGGCCAGGGATCTATACGCGCAGATTTGCCAATTAGCGCCTCATCGGGCCTGCTACTGGCTGCGGCTTGCTGAGTTGCAGTATCAGCTTGAGCAATTTGGCGATGGCTTGCGGGCGCTGGAATATGCCCTGCGGCTGGAGCCGCGCAATCCGGCGGCATTGTTGCTTGCTTCTGCAACACTGCTCGAAACCGGCGGTTATGCCCAGGCCGCGCAACTGGCTGAGCGGGTTCAGCACCTGGAAGGCGGAAATCGTTTGGCCGCCTTGTTGAACCAGAGCATGGCGCTGCTGCGGCTGGGGCAATTCACGGAAGCGCTGGCGGCGGCCGATGCGGCGCTGACCTTGGATGAGAACCAGCCCGTCGCTCATTCGACGCGCGGTTCAGCACTGTTCAGCCTTGGTCGTCACGAAGAGGCGCTGGCAGCGCTGGACCGGACGCTGGCGCTGCGCCCAAAGCACGCTCCGGCGTTGATCAACCGGGCGGCGGTGCTGCGCGCGATGCGACGTCCGGCGGAGGCGCTGGCGGATGTCGACACCGTGCTGACGGAACATCCTGAATCGCTGGCCGCCTTGTTGAACCGCGCAGCGGCCCTGCTGGATCTAGAGCGGCCTGAAGAAGCACTGGCGGCGCTCGACCGACTGCTGGTTCGGCAGCCCAACCACGCCAAGGCATTGTTGAACTGCACCCTGGCGCTGCTGCAACTGGGTCGTTATCCGGAGGCGCTGACCATAATTCAAGCCCTGCGCTCGGCTGGGCAACCGGTGGTTGGCGTCTTGTTGGCCGCCACCGAGACTTTGTTGCGACAGAACCGATCGGTCCAGGCGTTGACCTGGATCGATCAGGGCCTGGTTTGGCATCCCGATCATCCGGAACTGTTGCGGGGCCGGATCGCCGTCCTGTTGGCGCAGGAACGCTATCGTTCGGCGCTGGCGGTGGCGGAACGACTGTTGGCGGTGACCGAACCGCATCGGGTGGCGGAACGGCTGGCGGTAGCAGCGGCTCTCAACGCCAATGGCCGGTTTCAGGACGCGCTGGCGGTGTTGGAGCAACTACCTCCAGCCGCCCAGGACGATTGGCAATTCCACGCCAAGTCTGGCGAAGCGCTGGCGGTTTTAGGGCGATCCGCTGAGGCGTGTGCGGCCTTCGCTGCCGCCGACCGATTAAACGCACGCGCTTTCCGGGCCAGTTATCATGACGGTCCGTTCCAATGTCGCCCAGCGGATTCCCTGCCGCCCCCGGTGACTCCGGAACTGATCCAGGTCAATTTTGAATTCCGTCGACTCGAACATGGCGATTGGCAGGATTACGACCGCCGGATCGCCGCCATCCAGCAGTGGACCGAAGCGAGTTTAACCGGTGGCGCACGTTCGCCTTTATTGCCCTTTCGAGCGCTGTTCTTGCCCCTGTCACCGGTATTACGGTTGGCCATCGCCCGCCGCGAAGCGGAATGGATTGCGGGAACGGTCGCCGAATTGACGGCGACTGGCGGAAGGGGATCGGCAACTCCTGTTGCTCAGGAGCCGGCGCGCCTGAAAATCGGCTATGTCTCAGCGGATTTTCGCGAGCATCCAACGGCTCATCTGATGCGCTCGCTATTCCGCTGTCATGATCGCCGCCGCTTCGAGATTTACGTCTATTCCCTGCACAGCGATGATGGCAGTGCCTACTACCGGCAAATCCGGGATGACAGCGATCAGTTTGTGGATTTATCCAGCATGGACAACGCCGCCGCCGTGCGGCGCATCCAGACCGACGAGGTCAGCATTCTCGTGGACCTGATGGCGTACACCAACTTCGCCCGTCCGGAGATTTTTGCCCGGCGTCCTGCGCCGATTCAGGTGAACTGGCTGGGCTTTCCGGGCAGCAGCGGTGCGGGTTATATGGATTATCTGCTGGCTGATCCGGTCGTGCTGCCGGCTGACCAAGCGGCGTTCTGTACCGAGCAGCCCGCCTGGTTACCCGAATGCTATCAAGTCAATGACCGCTGGCAAAATATCGCTGAAACGAGCGTTCGTCGAGCCGATCATGGTCTGCCTGATCAGGGTTTCGTATTTTGCAGCTTCAATCAGATGCAGAAACTCGAACCGGTCCTGTTCGCGGTCTGGATGCGTATTCTGGGACAGACACCAGGTTCAGTGCTGTGGTTGCACACCCACAGTGAAGAGGCGCCAGAACACTTGAGGGCGGAGGCGGCTAGGCATGGCATCGCCGACGAGCGCCTGATGTTCGCCGAACGTTTGCCCAAGGCCCAGCATCTGGAGCGCCATCGGCTCGCCGATCTGTTCCTCGATACCCGGATTTATAACGCCCACACGACCGCCAGCGATGCCTTATGGGCAGGAGTGCCAGTGCTAACCTGTATCGGTGAGGCGTTTCCGGCGCGGGTCGCCGCCAGCCTGCTGCGGGCGATAGGCTTGCCGGAACTCATCACTCATTCCCTGGAAGAATATGAATCGCTGGCCGTTCGACTGGCGACTCGACCGGCGGAATTGGCAGGGCTGCGAGCGAAACTGGCGGATCATCGTCTGCGAATGCCGTTGTTTGATACCGAACGCTTCGCCCGCCATCTGGAGCGGGCCTATGAGTTAATGTGGGAACGCCATGTCCAAGGCCTGCCACCCGCACCCTTGCATATTCCTGCGTTGCCTGCCATGCCGGACTGAAGTCATGTCCTTGTTCAATTCGATAACGCCGGCGGACGTGGGCCGGAATTGGGTGCTGTACCGGGTTTTTCACCAATGCTGGTTACAGCGCCAACTGTTCCTCAAGCTGCTGCGGCGTGATTTCGCCGAACGCTACCGGGGATCCTATCTGGGATTGCTGTGGTCGCTGTTACTGCCCTTGCTGTCATTGCTGGTGTTTACCTTCTTTTTCGGCGTGATCTTTCAGATGCGCTGGGCAGGGCGGAGCGACGCTTCCCTAAGCGATTTAGCGCTGATCCTGTTTGTGGGCATGGCGCTTTACAATTTCCTGGCAGAGTGTCTCAATCGCGCCCCTGGCCTGATTCTGGCGCACCAGAACTATGTCAAAAACGTCGTCTTTCCGCTGGAAATGCTGCCGGCAGTGATGGTGGCCTCCGCTGTACTGACCCTGGCTGCGACGTTGCTGGTGATTTTGTTGCTGCAAGCAACCCTCGGTTCGGGCTTGAGCTGGACGGCGCTGCTACTGCCGATGATCGTTCTGCCGCTGATGCTATTCGTGTTGGGACTGAGCGGATTTTTAGCCTCGCTGGGCGTCTATATCCGCGATATCCAGCAGTTGATCATTCCGCTGGTGCAGTTGATGATGTTTCTCAGCCCAGTTTTCTATCCGGCAGCAGCGCTGCCGGAGGCGATGCGCCCCTGGCTGCAGCTCAATCCACTGGCGCTGGCCATCGAACAGACCCGGGGAATCCTCCTGTTTGGTCAAGCGCCGGACTGGACGCCCTATCTCCTGAGTCTGGTCGCGGGGGGATTGATCGCGTTGCTGGGTGCCTGGTGGTTTGCGCGCACCCGCAGAGGCTTCGCTGATGTCCTCTGACCAGGCGCTTGCAGGACTCTCTGATCCCGTGATCGAGGTCGCGGGCGTTGGCAAGTGTTATCACATCTACGATCGACCGCAGGATCGGTTGAAGCAGATGCTGTGGCGGGGTCGTCGTCGCTATTACCGGGAATTCTGGGCCTTGCACGACCTCTCGGTTACCGTACAGCGCGGTGAGACCGTCGGGGTCATCGGCCGCAACGGTTCCGGCAAATCGACCCTGCTCAAGCTGCTGTGCGGCACCTTGGCCCCGACCATCGGCGCTGCGACAGTGCATGGCCGGGTGGCGGCGCTGCTGGAACTGGGCACCGGCTTCAATCCAGAATTTACTGGCCGTGAAAACGTCTATCTGAACGCTGCCATCCTCGGTCTTGATGACGGGGAAATCGCACGCTATCTGCCGGAAATTCTGGAATTCGCTGACATTGGCGAATTCATCGACCAGCCGGTCAAGACCTACTCCAGTGGTATGGCGGTGCGGCTGGCTTTCGCTATCGCCGCTCACGTCCGCGCTGACATCCTGATTATCGATGAAGCCCTGGCGGTCGGGGATGTGTTCTTCGTCCAGAAATGCATGCGTTTTCTTCGCAAGTTCCAGGAGCACGGTACACTTTTCTTTGTGAGCCACGACACAGCGGCGGTCATTAACCTGTGTGACCGGGTGTTATGGCTGGAACAGGGGCGATTGCGTGAGGCAGGACCAGCCAAGGCGGTGTGCGAGCATTATCTGGCCCAATTATTTCAGGCGCAGACTCCCGGGATGGAACGGGCGCAACCATCTCAGGCGGCGATCATGGAACGCCGCTCGACCGATGTAGTGGATCAACGGTTGGCGTTTCTGAATCAGACCAAATTTCGTAACGATTTGGAATTATTCGTCTTTCGCCCGGAAGTCGAGGGTTACGGGACGGGGGCGATCCAGATTGTGGAGGCCTGTTTTGCAGATCAACAGGGTGGCGTTTTGCAGTGGATTGTCGGTGGCGAACTCGTGACATTGGTCGTGCGGGCGCAGACCTTGACGGATCTCGACAGTCCGATCATCGGATTTCTGGTCAAGGATCGACTGGGTCAGCACCTGTTCGGCGATAATACCTACCTGACCTATGCCGCCAATCCCCGGCCTGTCGTCGCCGGCCAAGCGTTGACTGCACGGTTTACCTTTCGGATGCCGATACTGCCCGTCGGCGATTATGCAGTCGATATCGCTGCCGCTTCGGGTATGCAGCAGGATCATATTACCCATTGCTGGTGCAGCGATGTGCTGGTGTTTAAGTCCCATGCTAGCAGTGTACGTCAAGGGTATGGACTGGTCGGCATCCCGATGCTGGAGATTGAATTGATTGAAGCGGCTCACATGGGTTGATGCATCCAATCCTCTAAATTTTAAATAAAATTCAGGTAATTAAATTGACTACGACAACGATGCTTTACCTCGATTTAATGAAGAAGGTGCTGACGAACAGCATTTACGAGGATCCGAATATCAGTCCCCGGCAACTACCGTCCTATGTTAAACGGATTCGTGAGAATGGTGAGGATTGGCCGCTGATCGCCCATACGATGATCGGCATGAAGCGCCTTGATAACCTGCAATATTGTGTCGAGACCGTGCTCGCCGAGAAGATTCCGGGCGATTTGATTGAAACTGGCGTCTGGCGTGGCGGGGCAGCGATTTTCATGCGGGCGATTCTGAAGGCATACGGGGTGACGGACCGGCAGGTGCTGGCGGCCGATTCGTTTGAAGGCCTTCCTCCACCGAATCCCGAGCAGTTTCCAGAGGACGCGGGTGACGTACACCATGAAAATACCTATCTGGCCGTCCCTCTCGAAGAAGTGAGAATGAACTTCGAGCGGTACGGATTGCTAGATGAACAGGTCGTCTTTATCAAGGGGTGGTTTCGAGATACCCTTCCGCGCCTTTCAGCCAACTCGTTTGCAGTCATACGCCTCGACGGCGATATGTACGAATCGACCTGGGAAGCGTTGACGAATCTCTTTCCAAAGCTGTCGGTGGGCGGTTATGTCATTATTGATGACTACCAAGTGGTGCCTGGTTGCCGCGCTGCGGTCAATGACTTTCGTCAAAAGCATGGCATCATGGAGCCGCTCCATGAGATCGACTGGGCTGGCGTGTACTGGCGGCGCACCCACTAAAAGAGAATCGACATGACTGACTATATGGAAGAAAATCTGGATATGCCGTTAAGGAAAGTGCTAGCGATCATGCAAGATCGGATCATGAATCAGACGACTTATTTAGGCGTGAAAGCGCTGAAAAATCCGTTGGATCACTGGGTTTATCAGGAGCTGATCTACGAAAATCAGCCAGATGTGATTATTGAAATCGGTAATGCGAATGGTGGAAGCACATTATCCTTGGCGCATCTTTGCGATCTTTTGGGCAGAGGTAAAGTCATCGGCCTTGACATCTCCCATCAAGGAATACCTGAATCGGTAAAAAGCCATTGCAGGATTACCTTTATCGAAGGCGATGCCTGTCAGTGTCTTACTGATGTGGTAAAACTGATTTCTGCTGATGATAGAGTATTGATTATTGAAGATAGCTCTCACACCTATGAAAATACACTGAATATATTGCGCACCTATTCGACTCTTTTGAAGCCAGGTGATTACTTCATCGTTGAAGACAGTATTTGCCATCACGGATTATCGGTCGGACCGAATCCGGGTCCTTATGAAGCGATTGAAGCCTTTTTAGAAGAAAACGGAGATTTCGAGGTTGACAGAAGTCGGGAATCCTTTCTGATTACCTGGAATCCTAAAGGTTATCTTCGGCGCATCCGTCTGAGTGAGAAAGGATCCGCTTGACATCGATGAAATTCGGTAATGGATTCAGGAGCAAGCGTTGTGGCGGCTGACATTGAAGCGTCTGCAATCAGCCCGTCCTCTGTAGTCGATGTAATTATTCCAGTCTATCGGGGACTGGCTGAAACCCAACGCTGTCTGGAGAGTGTGCTGGCATTTCCCCAGCGCACGGCTTGCGAAATCGTGGTCGTCAACGATTGTAGTCCCGAGCCAAAATTATCAGCCTGGCTGCGAGAACTGGCTGAAGCGCGGGCCATAACCCTGTTGGAAAATCCCGTTAACACCGGTTTCGTCAATGCGGTGAATCGCGGCATGACGCAGCATCCGGATCGGGATGTGGTGTTGCTCAACAGCGATACTGAAGTCCATGGCGACTGGCTGGATCGTTTACACCATCATGCAGAGAGCGACTCATCGATTGGCACGGTAACGCCTTTTTCCAATAACGCCACCATCTGTAGCTATCCCCGCTTTAATCAGGACAATCCATTGCCCAAAGACTGGCCACTGGCGGCCCTGGATCGCGTATTCGCCGAGGTCAATGCTGGATTAGCGATTGAAATGCCGACTGCGGTGGGTTTCTGCATGTACATCCGGCGGGATTGCTTGAAAAAGGTCGGTTATTTTGACGCTCTGATGTTCAAGAGGGGCTACGGCGAGGAAAATGAATTTTGCTTGCGAGCTACGGAGGTTGGGTTCAAACATCTATTGTGCGCGGATGCGTTTGTCTATCACCAGGGCCGTGTGTCTTTTGGTGCAGAGACCAGCGCATTATGTGCTGAAGCAGAGCGGAGCATCTTGGAGCGGTATCCGCATTATCTAGGCATGATTGGCGAGTACTGCACACGGGACCCGGCGCGAGTCTTGCGACGCCGCGTTGACGGGTTCCGCTTGGTTCATTCACCTCGTCCACGACTCATGTTCATTACCCATACCTGGGGTGGAGGTACGGAGAAACATGTTCAGGATCTGGCGAGGATTCTGGAGCCGGATTTTGAGGTGCTGATCTTGAGGCCCACCGGACTGGATGGCGTCAGCATCGAATGGGGGCGCAGCGGAGAGGAGTTCATCGCCTATTTTGCCTTGCCCTATGCTTATCAGAAGCTGCTGGATTTTATCCAGTCCCTCGGAGTAGCGCGGCTCCATTTTCATCATATCATCGGAATGAACCGGCAAATTTTGCAACTGCCTCAGGATTTGAGCCTGCCCTACGATTTTACCCTGCATGATTATTATCCGATTTGTCCTCAATATACCTTGACGCTTCAAGACGACCGCTATTGCAACGAACCCGATGTAGCTGGATGCAACGCTTGTCTGGCCGAGCGCCCGGCCTTGTGGGGACTCGATATTGTGACTTGGCGTGAATCGTTGGGGGGATTGCTGACCGGTGCCGACCGCGTGATCGTGGCGTCGCAAGACATGGAGACACGGATGCGCCGCTATATTCCCGACGCCCGCTATGTCCGCTTGTCACACCCAGAGCCGCCAGTGCTGGCGGTTCCCGCGCCGCGCGTGCCGCCCTGTGGCGAATTCAAGATTCTGATTCTGGGTCGGCTGACCCCGGTCAAGGGTTTGCATCGGCTGGAAGCCTGTGCGATTGATGCCCAGGTGCGTGGTCTGCCTTTGTTCTTTCGGGTCATCGGTCATGCTGACCGGGATGTCCGACAGGAGCCGGAGATACCGCTGTCCTTTTCCGGGCCTTATGACGATGCTGAGTTGCCGCAATTGATCGGGCGGGAACGTCCGGATTTGATTTTTTTCCCGGCCCTGTGGCCAGAAACGTACTCCTATACGCTCAGCTATGCTTTAGCGACGCGCTTGCCCATTGTGGCGCCGCGCCTGGGAGCGTTCAGCGAACGGCTGGCGGATTATCCCCACGCCTGTTTGCTGGATTGGGATACACCGGCGACGGAATACAACGATTTGTTTGTGAACTTGCTGGAACGCGCGAGCCATTCCTTGGCAGAGGCCGGTTATGGCGCCTGAAGACTATCTGCGGCAGTACGCTGAACCGCTCCAGGCATTGGCTGGAACGGTATCCTCAAGAAATTGGCAAGCACTGGCGCTGGAACCGGACTACTACTATCCGCCCGGTTCAGTATGGGGATCCGGTCTGGATGCGCTCAACCGTACTGACCTCCTGGAAATGTTGCAGCAAATCCTGGACATTGAATATCCGCAACAGCGCCTTCCTGAGAGCGTGGCAAGAGAGTTTCCAAACGTCTTACAGGGACTGAAGGATGAACGGGCATGGCGGCAAACCGAGATGGAGAGGCTCGGGGAGGTTTTGGCGCAGCGTCAGTCTGATAATGAACGCCTGGCCGCTGAACTCATCGAGCATCAGAGCGAACTGCGACGCTTGGCTGTAGAACTGGAACATTGCCAGGGTGAGTCAGCAGTGCTTGTTAACGAGGCGTCCACCTTGCGCGCTAATTTGGCGGAACTGCGCGGGTCCACCTCTTGGAGGCTGACCAAACCACTGCGCTGGTTCGGTCGGATGGCGAAGACGGCGCAGGTGCTAGACGTCTAATATAGCGCCAGATCAGTCACATAGCGGGAAGATCGATGATGTTGTTCGGTCACCATGGGTACTGCCCGATCTGTGAGGCTCCTGCCTGGGGTGTCGCTGAACAAACTTGGTTGCGGTACACGCACCAGCACCGCAAACCCTCGCTGAATCTGTCAAAAAATGTAATTAACCTATTGATTTGTTAAAAATAATAGCCAAAACTTACGTCAATTCATCAAGGACGTTCTGAGCCAAGAAAAATGAATGTTGCTGAGCAGTTCTTTTGGGGGAACAGGGTTGAGCACACGTTCCGCTTTCCGGTCAAGGGCCGGGCCTTGAGGAGCATCACGGCAATAACCCCAGCTTCTTGGATTTAGCCAGCGTCATCCCCACCAGAATCAACAGTATCGCCAGCAGCGCCCCCACCTGTGCCCACAGCAGCAGCGGCGAAATACCCTTGAGAAAAATGGCCCGCGACAGCGCGACATAGTAGCGGGCTGGCACGATCAGGGTCAGATATTGCAGGACCGTCGGCATGTTTTCGATGGCGAAGATAAACCCCGAGAGGAGAAACGCCGGCAGAAATGTGCTGACCATCGCTATCTGGCTGGCGAGCAACTGATTACCGGCATGGATGGAAATCAGCGCGCCCTGCACCATGACCACGCTCAGGAATAACAGGGATAGTAACAGCAACACTGGCAGGGAGCCGCGCAACGGCACTGCAAAAACCCACACGGCTACAGCCACGGCAATGGCCAAATCCAGCAGACCGACAATCAGATAAGGCAACAACTTGCCCAGTAGAAACTCGCGGCGGTTCAGCGGCGTCGTGCGCAACATGACCAGATTGCCCTGTTCCATCTCGCGGGCGATAGTCAGCGAAGTCATCATCGCTCCGATCACCGCCATCACCATGGCGATCACTCCGGGAATAATCGCTAGGCGACTTTCCTTGGTTTCGTTGAACCAGGTGCGATCTTCGATGCGAATCGGCGGCTCCCCGCCCCGGCTCAACAGGTAGTCATTGACCAGCGCCAGCGTGTAGTTGCGCAACAGTCGGGCGGTGTTGGCGTCCACGCCGTCCAGCAGTAATTGCACTCGGGCTTCACCACGTTCCAGTTGTCGAGCGTAGTCCGCCGGGAACACCAAAGCAGCCCAGACCTGACCTTTTTGCAGAGCAGCAGCGGCATCCCGGCGGTCATTGGAACGCAGCGCGATGCGGAAAGCGCGACTGGCGGCAAAATGGGCGATCAGTTCCTCAGTAGCCGCGTCACGGGATTCCTGAACGATGGCGATGGGTGCTTCGTACAGGTCTAGGCGCAGGGCGTAGCCGAACAGGAACAGCAACATGCTCGGCATGAGCAGCATCAGCGCCAGACTGCGGGGATCGCGCAACAAGTGCCAAACTTCTTTGCGGGCAATGGCCCGGACATGCTGGATATTCATCGCTCACTTTCCTCCAGCACCGCCACGAATACATCTTCCAGTTCCGGCGCGGCGGGACGCAGGGCGGTCACGGTCAGGCTCCGCTCCACGGCAACCGCCTGAATCTTCGACCGCAGAGTGGCTTCATCCACACCGGCCTTCAGGCGGATGCGCAACTGACCCGCATGAGGAATGATTTCGCGCACCTCTGGCCAGTCGTGCGCCAATTGGTCGAAAACCACGGTGTCGGGACTGTCCAGTTCGAGAATCGGTGTCGGTAAGGGCCGACGCAGCAGTTCTTCCGGTGTCCCTTCGGCGACAATGCGGCCCGCCTGCATCAAGGCCAGCCGGTCGCAGAACAGCGCCTCGTCCATGTAGTGCGTGGTGACCAGAATGCCGATGCCGCCATCGGCCAGGTGGTAGATCAGTTCCCAGAACCGTTGCCGGGCTAGCGGATCGACGCCCGAGGTCGGCTCATCCAGGAACAGCACGCGCGGCTCGTGCAGCAGCGCTGCCGCCAGTCCCAGCCTTTGTCTATAGCCCAGCGGCAAAGCGCCGGCCATCACCTTGCGGCGATCGCTGAGATTCAGCAGGCGCAACACTTCTTCCAGCCGGTCGCGTTTGCGAACGCCCGCTAAACCGTAGAGTCCAGCCTGCAGTTGGAGATTTTCCAGCACGGTCAAGTCGCCATACAGAGAGAAGCGCTGGGCGACGTAACCGATCTGCCCCCGGGCGCGGCGGGCATGGCGCACCATGTCCACGCCCGCGACCTGAATGCGCCCGGTGGTCGGCGGTAACATGCCGCACAACATCCGAATAGCGGTGGTTTTGCCCGCGCCGTTCGCGCCCAGCAGGCCGAATACTTCGCCGGGATGCACCGCAACCTGAAGATGATCGACGGCGATGAAGTCGCCAAAATGACGGGTCAATTCTTCGGCGAGGATGAGGGGCGTCGACATGCTCCATCGCTCAACCGGCATGGAATCCCGCCTCGGCCAGCGCCAATTCCCGCAGTGCCGCATCCTGCAAGGTCGGTTGCAACGGTTGCGCGTCCAGTTCAGGATCGAGCGCGCGCAATCGAGCCTGAAACTCAGTCAACGAACCGCCCGCGCCGAGCCAGACCCGCAACTGCCGCCCGACCGGAAACGCCAGTTGCACCATCGGCCAGGCCAGCAGCGCCTCACGCCGTTGTCGGGCCGTCGCCCCGGAAACCCCAACCAGTTGCGCATCGACGCTATGGGTCAGTTCCAGCGGCGTCCCCTGTCGTTCCAGTCGCCCCGCCTCCAGTAAACCGACCCGGTCGCAACGTTCCGCCTCATCCATATTGGCGGTCGCGTACAAAATCGCCACGCCTTCGGCCCGCACCCCGTTCAACAACCGCCAGAACGCCCGTCGCGACACCGGGTCCACGCCGGTCGTCGGCTCATCCAGAAACATGGCCCGTGGTTGACTGACCAGCGCACAGGCCAGCGCCAATTTCTGCATCATCCCCCCGGACAGGTGGGCGGCGCGGCGCTCCTCGAATCCGGCCAGTCCAGCACGTTTCAGCAACTCGACAATGCGCTCACGGGCCACGATGGGCGTCAATCCGTGCAGGTCGGCGAAGAAATCCAGATTCTCCTGCACCGACAAATCGCGATACAGACCAAAACCCTGCGGCATATAAGCGATCTCGTTGCGCAATGCGGGATCGGCGGCGTCCCGGCCCAGCACCGTGATGCGCCCGGCCTGCGGCGGCAACTGTCCGACCGCCAGTTGCAGCAACGTGGTCTTACCCGCGCCATCGGCGCCGACAAGACCGTAAATCTCTCCGGAATTCACCGCCAGCGTCACCCCGGTCAGCACCGGCGATCCGTGGTACGCGAATCCCAGCCCGGCGATCTCAATTGCTGTCATGGTGCAACTGCTTTCAAGGCCACATCCGCCGGCATCCCCAGCTTCAACACCCCAGCAGGATTGTCCACCTCGACCTTGATCCGATAGACCAGATCCACCCGCAGGGCGCGGGTTTCCACCGTCTTCGGAGTAAATTCGGCGTCCGGGGCAATGAACGCCAGCCGACCGTTGAACACCTGGCCAGGCAGGCCATCCACGCGCACCTCGGCTGGTTGGCCCAAACGCACCCGGGCCAAATCAACCTCATTCAGATAGGCGCGCACCCAAGGTCGGCCCAGTTCCGCGACCCGCAACACCGGCTTCCCGACGACCACTACTTCGCCAGCTTCCGCCAGCCGCACCGACACCACTCCGGCCACCGGGCTGTGCAATTGCGCGTATTCCAACTGGCGTTGCGCTATCTCTACCGCCACCTGCCGGGCGCGCAGTTCAGCGACGGCCCGGTCCAGCTCTTCCTGACGCGGCCCTTCCCGCAACAGCGCCAGATTCTGCCGGGCCTGCTCAATCCCGGCCTGCGCCACCTCCTGCTGCAACCGCGCTTGATCCAGCCGTTCCTGGGCGGCCAGCCGCTTGGGAATCAGCTCGGCAACCCGCTGATATTCGAGGCGGGCATAATCGAAATCCGCCTGCGCCTTCGCCAACTGCGCCTCGGCCACCCGCAGTTCCTGAACCCGCGTCCCGGCCTGCAACACCGCCAGCGCAGCTTGGGCGGCGTCCCGCTGAGCCGTCGCGTTACGCAACGCCAACTGATAGTCGTTCTCATCCAGCGACGCCACCGGCTGCCCGACCTGCACAGCGTCGCCTTCATCGACCGCCAGCCGGACGATGCGCCCGCCGACCTGAAACGCCAGATCCACTTCCCGCGCTTCGACCGTGCCGGACAGTTCGATGCGGTTGGAAACATCCGCTGGCTGCCACGGCCAGTGAAAGGCGTATAACAGCGGCAACCCAGTAAATACCAACAGCCGAAGGAATCGGTGTTTCAAGACAGAGTTTCCTTTGAGTTGATGACCCACCCGTCAGTCCTGCCGCAATCGCCAGAGCGGTTGCTGGTTCTCGTCGATCAATCCGTGCTGAATCAACCAGTTCCGGGCGTCTTCCGCATCCTGCTCGAACCAGGTGCGGGCTGAACCCAACCGAAAGCTATAACCCCAGGCATCCATGTCCGCCCACATTCGCTCCCGTCCAACGCCGGGCAATTCGTCAGCCAGCAGGATTTGCAGATAACAAACGCTATTCTCCTCAAGGCACTCGCCGCCGGCATCCGTATGCAACCGGGCGCGGCGTTCGTGGTCCATGCAGATCGCGTGGCAGGCTTCATGTAATGCTGAATGCACCGGGGTATCGTCCCTGACCCACAGGCAATCGCCGATCAACCCCGCTTCGCAGTCGCCCCAGTAACTGCCCAGAATTTCGCATCCTGTGGGCGTCCATTCCACACGCAGCCCGTAGTGCTCCAGCAACGCAATCAGCCATTCACGGCCCAGTTCGGCACAGGTCAATACCCGTGTAGGCGTTTTCATGAGCAGTTTTTTTCCCACTTATCAGTGTCAATATAACTAAATCGCATAAAAAATACGGATGCAAATGCAGGATTTTCCGGTTAAACTGACGACCTTCTAATGACTGTCGCCGCTTGGCGCAAGAACTCCCGTTTGCTGCAACCGTCGTCCAAGGATATGCCACCCTATGAGCCGCACCTATCTGTTCACTTCTGAATCCGTCTCCGAAGGGCATCCGGATAAAATCGCCGATCAGATTTCCGACGCCGTGCTGGACGCCATTATCACCGAAGATCCCAAGGCCCGGGTCGCTTGCGAAACGCTGATCAAAACCGGCGTGGTGGTGCTGGCCGGCGAAATCACCACCTCCGCCTGGGTAGACTTTGATCAGATCGTGCGCGACACCGTGGTCGGCATCGGTTACGACAACTCCCAGGTCGGCTTTGATGGCGCGACCTGCGCAGTGCTGTCCTGCATCGGCAAGCAGTCGTCGAATATCGCCCAGGGCGTGGACCGCGACAAGCCGGAGGAACAGGGCGCCGGCGACCAGGGTTTAATGTTCGGTTACGCCACCAACGAAACCGATGTGCTGATGCCTGCGCCGATCACCTATGCTCATCGCCTGGTGCAACGGCAGGCGGAAATGCGCAAGAGCGGTGTGCTGCCCTGGCTGCGGCCCGACGCCAAGAGCCAAATCACTTTCCGCTACGAAGGTAACAAGGCGGTCGGCATCGAAGCCGTGGTGCTGTCCACCCAGCATGACGCCGACATCAGCTACAAGCTGCTCTGCGAAGCGGTGATGGAAAACATCCTCCTGCCGGTATTGCCCGCTGAATGGCTGGACAAGCACACTCAGTATCATATCAATCCGACCGGCAGCTTCATCATTGGCGGGCCGGTGGGCGACTGTGGCCTGACGGGACGCAAGATCATCGTCGATACCTATGGTGGCTCCGCTCATCACGGCGGCGGCGCCTTCTCCGGTAAAGACCCTTCCAAGGTCGACCGCTCCGCGGCCTACGCCGCCCGTTACGTCGCCAAAAACATCGTCGCTGCCGGACTCGCGGACAAATGCGAAATTCAGGTGTCCTATGCCATTGGCGTCGCCGAGCCGACCTCGATCAGCATCAACACCTTTGGCACTGGCAAGATCGAAGAAGACCGGCTCGTGGACATCGTGCGCGGCCATTTCGACCTGCGGCCTTATGGTCTAGTGAAAATGCTCGACCTGATTCGACCGATCTATCGCAAGACCGCTGCCTACGGGCATTTTGGCCGCGAAGAGCCGGAATTCACCTGGGAGCGCACCGACAAGGCCGACGCGCTGCGCGACGCCGCCGGACTGTAATTTTCCCGCCTCCATGCTGAGGGGCGCTGCAACGGTATCCCCGTCAGGCTCGGCATGGAACGGCTTCAACCGCCAACGGCGCCCGTTCATTCCCGATGGAGAATGCTATGAACGCCGTTGTACGCGAAATACCCTTTACTGATTTTCATGTGGCTGACCTGGCGCTGGCCGCGTGGGGCCGCAAGGAAATCGCCATCGCCGAAACCGAAATGCCGGGACTCATGGCGATCCGCGACGAATACCGGGCGCAACAACCGCTCAAGGGCGCCCGCATCGCCGGGTCCCTGCACATGACCATTCAAACGGCAGTGCTGATTGAGACCCTGGCTGATCTCGGTGCAGATATTCGCTGGGCCTCCTGCAACATTTTCTCCACCCAGGATCACGCTGCTGCCGCCATCGCTGCAGCGGGCATTCCGGTCTTCGCCTACAAGGGCGAATCGCTGGAGGAATACTGGGATTTCACCCATCGCATTCTGGAATGGCCGCAGGGCGGTGCGCCCAACATGATCCTCGACGATGGCGGTGACGCCACGCTGCTGGTGACGCTGGGCAGCCGGGCGGAACACGACCGCTCGCTGATCGCCAAGCCGACTTGTGAGGAAGAGCAGGTGCTGTTTGCTGCGATTCATCGACAGTTGGATCGTCAACCCGGCTGGTATTCCAAAATCCTGTCCAACATTAAGGGCGTGACGGAGGAAACCACCACCGGCGTTCATCGGCTCTATCAGATGGAAAAGGAAGGCCGGTTGCCGTTCCCCGCTTTCAACGTCAACGATTCCGTCACCAAATCCAAATTCGACAACCTGTACGGTTGCCGCGAGTCGCTGGTCGACGGCATCAAGCGGGCGACCGATGTGATGATCGCCGGCAAGATTGCAGTCGTATTAGGCTACGGCGATGTCGGCAAGGGCTGCGCTCAGTCGTTACGTGGCCTCGGCGCGACGGTGTGGGTCACGGAAATTGACCCGATCTGTGCCCTGCAGGCGGCGATGGAAGGCTACCGGGTCGTGCGCATGGACGAGGCGGCGGAGCAGGGCGATATTTTCGTGACCGCCACCGGTAACGTGAACGTCATTAGTCATGACCAGATGGCGCGGATGAAGAATCAGGCTATCGTCTGCAACATCGGTCATTTTGACTCGGAGATCGATGTGGCCGGCCTGAAGCAGCACCGCTGGGAGAATATCAAGCCGCAGGTCGATCACATTATCTTCCCGGACGGTAAGCGGATTATCCTGCTGGCCGAAGGGCGGCTAGTCAATCTGGGCTGTGCAACGGGGCATCCCTCATTCGTGATGAGCAACAGCTTCACCAACCAGACGCTGGCGCAGATCGAGTTGTTCAATCATCGCGACCGTTATGAAAACAAGGTCTATGTGTTGCCCAAGCATCTCGATGAGAAGGTGGCGCGGCTGCACCTGGATCGAATTGGCGCGAAGTTGACCACGCTCACCCCGGAACAGGCAGCGTATATCGGCGTTGCGACCGATGGGCCGTATAAGGCGGAGAATTACCGCTACTAAGGCAACTTATGGTTAGGCGGCTGAACCATCATCAGTCGCCTAATCTGCGAAACCGTACCTTCATCCCATAAAGTCGCCCAAATCATGTCCCAGTCAGACTGGCCGAAAACCTTTAGCTGCGAGTTTTTCCCGCCCATCACTGCCGAAGGCTTCACCAAACTCCAGACCGCCCGCCAGCAATTGCTGGCCCTGCGCCCGGCCTACTTCTCGGTCACCTACGGCGCGGGCGGCTCCACCCGCGACCGCACCGTAGAAATCGTGCTGGACACACAGGCTCACAGTGGCATTTCCGCCGCGCCCCATCTCACCTGTATCGCCTCTACCCGCGACAGCATCCGTGAGTTGTTGAACCACTATAAAGCCCACGGCATCCGCCGCATTGTCGCCCTGCGGGGCGATATGCCCTCCGGGATGCGTGACCCCGGCGAGTTCCGTTACGCGAACGAACTAGTCGCCTTCATCCGGGCGGAATTCGGCGATCACTTTCATATCGAAGTCGCCGCCTACCCCGAATATCACCCCCAGGCGTCCAGTCCCGACAAGGATCTGGAAAACTTTCAGCGCAAGATCAACGCCGGGGCCAACAGCGCCATCACGCAGTACTTCTACAATTCCGACGCCTACTTTCGCTTCGTCGATCACTGCGCTGGCCAAGGCATCGATATTCCCATCGTGCCGGGCATTATGCCGATCACTAACTTCACCCAACTGGCGCGGTTCTCCGATGCCTGCGGCGCAGAAATCCCCCGCTGGATTCGCAAAAAGCTGGAAAGCTTCAGCGACGACCGCGATGCGATCCGCACTTTTGGTCTGGATGTGGTCAGCGAACTTTGCCGCAAATTGCTGGACGGCGGCGCGCCCGGCCTGCATTTCTACACCATGAATCAGGCGGGATTGACCTTGGCGATTGGCGAACGGCTGGGATTGATCGCCCGGTGACAGATTTTCTGGACCCCTGAAACGACGACGCCCCTCCAACAGGAAGGGCGTCGTGAAAAATGCAAGACGCGCTACTGAGCCGCGATCAACGCCTTGGCATCCGGACCGAGCGGCAATACGTAATCGTAGGACGCCAGCACCAGATTGTCAGTGGCGCGAATCAGGCGGGCGTTCACAAACACCGACTGCCGCCCGACCGCATAGGTGCCGGCAATCACCGCGGCAGCATTATGCGACTGACTGATTTCCTTGACGGAACGTGACAGCGCAAACTCCCCGGACCCTTCCTTGACGAAGATGTTGTTGCGCATCTTGATTTCGATCACTGTAAAGCCCTGTTGAGCAAACCGGGAGCCGAGTTGCTCGCCGATCACCCGCCCCAAGCCAGACGACATCTCAAGATTATTGATATCGACAAAGGTCGCCGACAATAAGGGTTCGCGCCGCTCCCGAAGCCAGGGCGCCCGCATCAGCAGGGCATCCGCCGCCCGGTAGCTTTGATCGATCAGATTAGCATCCTGAATAATCGGTCGAACGGGCGCATCATCCGCCGAAGACGCACACCCCTGAAGACTTGCTACGCCTAATACAGCCAGCAGCGCCAACCCGGCGCACGGGATCATGTTCGAGTTCATGGCCCGACAACCTCCACAATCCGGGTGGTCACCGGCGCTGGCCCACTGGCAATGTACTGCCCGACATTGTTATCGCTGATGTAGTAGATATCCCGCACCCGGGCCACGTAGCGGTCGCCACTCATCACGGAAGTGGTGACGATAATCTCGTTGTTCGGGTTATCGGTGATGTAGCCGGTTACCACATCCACCCCGACTGCGCCGAGCATCCAGGCCGCCGTTGAGCTTTCGTCAGCCACTTCGCGCAGTACGAACACACTGCTGGCGAGCGCGGTGAACAACCCCGGCATAGGCCGAATAAAGCCGCGATCCTTATGCGACACGACCTGCACATCGTAGATGAGCGGTAAGCCACCGGCCGGGTTCTCGGTGATGGAGAATCCCCGTTCCATCAAATGCGTGATCAGCAGGTTGTGAAAGGCTTCGCCAAAATCGCTGTCGTATTTGGGTTGCTGGACGTACAGGGAAATCGGACGCCCCTGCTCTCCGGAACCGATTAGCGCATCGCGCAGTCGATTGGCAACATCCTCAGTGAGGATGTCCCAGTGCTGGGCAGCCTGCATCTTCTTCTGGAACGTCACAGGGTAAGTGGTCGCCACAGGCACCTGGGACATGCAAGCTCCCAGACCCAGGCAGAGAACAACAAGAGGGGCATACGAGATCTTCATTGAGTTTCTCCCTCGGCTTTTTGTATCCGTTATCGGCGGTACCCACCAAATTTTAGCTGGTTATACCACTGGTTCCACCCCTTGACAACAAAAGACCTGTTCACCTTGCCATTGAGGACGACCCTGCCCGTTTGACTTTTTTGATCATCAGCCGAAACAAAGCGTTACATACAGCCTATTGTATTTAACACTTCATCTGACCACAATATATAGGTTCAGCCGCGTCATTTCCGACAATTTTCCAAAACAGGGACTTGCCACGGCGCAGCTTGTTTTCTCCAAAAACTTTCCTCAACGCCTCCCTAGATTTCAGATACCGCCGCCAAGGAGACTGGTTCATGAAGACCGCGCACCTGCAACCCGCTGACCGTCCGACTACCGCCGCCGATGTGCCCATGCAACCTGCCTCTTGGGATATCTGGGACACGAAATACCGGCTGAAGGCCAAGGACGGGCGGCCACTCGACGAAAAGATCGATGGGACGTTCCAACGGGTGGCGCGGGCGCTGGCTGAGGTTGAGGCGACCCCGGAATTGCGCGAACACTGGTACGAAAAATTTCTATGGGCGCTGCGCCACGGGGCGATTCCAGCAGGGCGAATCATCTCTAATGCGGGGGCCTGGGATCATAAACCGGCGACCTCGACGATTAATTGCACCGTGTCGGGCACCATTCAGGATTCCATGGATGACATTCTGTGCAAGGTGCATGAAGCGGGACTCACTTTGAAAGCCGGTTGTGGCATCGGCTATTGCTTTTCAACGCTGCGCCCGCGCGGCGCTTACGTTTCCGGGGCCGGGGCCTATACCTCCGGGCCACTGTCGTTCATGGATATTTACGACAAGATGTGTTTCACCGTGTCTTCAGCCGGTGGGCGGCGGGGTGCGCAGATGGGTACCTTCGACATCGGTCATCCCGACGTTCTGGAATTCATCCGCGCCAAGCGCGAATCGGGTCGGCTGCGGCAGTTCAACCTGTCTCTGCTGATCACCCGCGAATTCATGGAGGCCGTCAAGCAGGACGCGGACTGGTGGCTGGCCTTCCCCATCATGGCTCAAGAAGCTCAACAGGATCAGATCGATCTCCATGACGCATCGCGGATTGTTTGGCGCGAATGGCCCACGACCCAAGGACTCATTGTTAATGAAAGCGGTCAGGTCGCCTGCAAGATTTATCGGAAAATCCGCGCCAGGCGTTTGTGGGATGTGATCATGGCCTCCACTTACGATTACGCGGAACCCGGATTTATTCTGATTGATGAAGTCAACGAAATGAATAACAACTGGTTCTGTGAAAATGTTCAAGCCAGTAATCCCTGTGGCGAACAGATGCTCCCACCCTATGGTTCTTGTCTCTTGGGATCCATTAACCTGACTCATTTCGTGCGAAATCCCTTTACGGAAAAAGCCCGCTTCGACGGAGAAACCTATCGAGAAGTCGTCGCTGTCTTCACCCGGATGCTAGATAATGTTGTTGAAATCAATGGGTTGCCGCTTGAACAACAACGCCGGGAGATTTTCAGCAAACGCCGCCACGGCATGGGTTATCTGGGTCTCGGCTCCACGTTGACCCTGCTGGGCAAGAAATACGGCTCTCTGGAATCCCTGACCTTCACCGAAGAAGTCACCCGGGACATGGCGCTGACCGGTTGGCGGGTTGCACTGGAACTGGCGCGGGAAAAAGGGCCAGCGCCGATCCTCGAACAGGAATTTACGATCACCGCTGATCTGCTCCGCAAGCGCCCGGAAATGGCCCGTGATGGGATTCGGGAAGGAGACCGCATCAAGGGCAAGGTGCTGCATGCCCGCTATAGCCGCTATATGCAGCGGGTGGCTGAAGTCGATCCACAATTGGTCGAAGAACTGGCGGAAACTGGTGCCCGGTTCACCCATCACACTTCCATCGCCCCGACGGGCACGATTGCGTTATCGCTGGCGAACAACGTCAGCAATGGCATTGAACCCAGTTTCGCCCATCACTATTTCCGCAATCTCATCCGCCCCGGTAAGAAAACCAAGGAAAAAGTCGATGTCTTTTCCTTTGAATTACTGGCTTACCGACATCTCATCAACCCGAAAGCCCTTCCGAATGCGGAGACCCCGGAACAGCAGCTCCCGGACTCTTTCATCAGCGCCGACGAGGTGACTCCCCAACAGCATGTCGACATTCAGGCCGCTGCGCAGCAGTGGATCGACTCCAGTATCTCCAAGACCGCCAACGTCCCCACGGACTTCCCGTATGAAGACTTCAAGGGTATTTACCTCTACGCTTACGAAAAAGGCTTGAAGGGCTGCACGACATTCCGCTTCAATCCTGCCGCTTTCCAGGGTGTGCTGGTCAAGGAGCAGGATTTGGCGAATACCCGCTACCGATTCGTGCTGGAAGATGGTTCGGAAGTCGAGGTTCAGGGCAACGACGAGATCGAATACGATGGCGAAACGCATACCGCCGCCAACTTATTCGACGCGCTGAAAGAAGGTTATTATGGGAAATGGTAAATTGATATCCCATGGCGCTGGAGGCTTGAAATGACCATCAAAATCGAAAAAAAAATCGTGACCTACAGCGTCGTTAAACCGGAAACCGCTACGGTCAATCCGGCGCTAGCCGTGCAGCAGATGCATGAGAATCTGGAACGACCCGATGTGTTGCCGGGCGCGACCTATAAGGTGAAAACACCGTTGTCGGATCATGCCTTGTACATTACGATCAACGATATCGTACTCAATCAAGGCACGCCGGACGAAATCCGCCGTCCATTTGAGATCTTCATCAATTCAAAAGCAATGGAACACTTCCAGTGGATCGTCGCCCTGACCCGCATTATTTCCGCCGTGTTCCGCAAGGGTGGCGATGTGATCTTCCTAGTTGAGGAACTGCGCTCGGTGTTCGACCCCAAGGGCGGCTACTTCAAGAAGGGCGGTAAATACATGCCGTCGCTGGTCGCGGAAATCGGCGACGTGATCGAATCCCACTTGCGCGCCATCGGTCTGTTGACGGAAGGCGGCCCCGATGCGCATCAGCGCAAACTGATTGACGAACATCGCGCCAAGTACGAGATGGGCATGAAAGCGGTCGAAGATTCTGGAGTCAGCGCCTTTCCCCCGGAAGCCACCCTCTGCGGCAAGTGCCAGACCCAAGCGGTCATCGTCATGGACGGCTGCCTCACTTGCCTGAACTGTGGCGATTCCAAGTGCTCATGAAGCGCCACGATCCCTCACTCCATTAACGCCTCAGCCTCTATCCGAGATCGCGCCATGCCCTTATTGCCTGATATCATGACCGTCATCGAGATCACCGAACCGGGCGGTCCTGAAAAGCTGGCGGTCAACCGCCGGCCCGTACCGCACCCAGCGCCCGGCGAAGTCCTGATCAAAGTCGCCACTGCCGGCGTCAACCGTCCCGACTGCCTGCAACGCCAGGGCGGTTATCCCCCCCCACCAGGCGCTTCCGACATTCCCGGACTGGAAGTGGCCGGGACTATCGTGGCGCTCGGCGAGGGCGTTACCGGATGGCGGATCGACGATGAAGTCTGCGCCCTGCTGACCGGCGGCGGCTATGCCGAGTATTGCGTCGCTCCGGCCCCACAATGTCTGCCTATTCCAGTCGGGTTCAGTCTGCCACAGGCTGCTGCGTTGCCCGAAACGTTCTTCACGGTCTGGAGCAACGTCTTTGACCGGGCGCGACTGCAATCGGGCGAAATCCTGCTGGTGCATGGCGGGACCAGCGGCATCGGCACAACAGCCATCCAGTTGGCCAAGGCGCTAGGTTCGCGGGTGTTCGCCACCGTCGGCGGCGTCGAAAAAATGCAACCCTGCCTCGACCTGGGCGCCGAGCGAGTCATCAACTACCGCGAGGAGGATTTTGTTCAAGTCATCAAGCAAGCCACGAATAACCGGGGCGTGAATGTCATTCTGGATATGGTCGGCGGCGACTATGTCCAGCGCAACCTCAGCGTTTTGGCCGTCGAGGGCCGACTGGTCTTCATCGCCTTCCTGCGCGGCGCTAAGGTGGAATTGAATCTAGCGCCCGTGATGATGAAACGCCTGACCATCACCGGCTCCACCCTGCGAGCCCGTCCGATCGCTGACAAGGCCCCCATTGCCCAGGCTTTGCGTCAGAGCGTCTGGCCCTTACTGGCTAACGGGACCGTCAAACCCGTCATCGACCGGATTTTCCCGCTGACCGAAGCCGCAGCCGCCCACGCCTTGATGGAATCCAATCGCCACGTTGGCAAAATTCTGCTACAGGTCGCCTGACCCGTGCTTTTACCGCCACTCTGAATGCTTCCCTTGTCGAAACCTCTCCCTGACGAACGAGAAGTTGCTGTTTATCTATTCTGCAATGCAACAAAAAATTGTCTATGATGTTAAAGTGATCAAAAGATTTCACTTGCGTTGCTGCAATCTTCTTAACAGCTTTTGATCAACTAGAATCAATACTCAGATCAACCCATCCTTATCGAACCTGAGGGTGACGCTTCAGGCCGGAAGGATCGGTTAATAAAGACGAAAAATGCAGCTTTGCCGGGCGCCTGCGACCCGCGAATGCTCCAGACTACAGGTGAGAGGTTAAAACCATGCGTGGTAACCGCAAATTCCACCATCCGTTCGTCTGGTTCGAGAACGGAGGGTGGTGGTTCAAGATGTTCGGCGAATGCTTCGGCCCTTATTGGGATTTAGCGGATGCCCGTTATCAACTGCTGGTTATACAGGGACTCAGTCGCCAACTCCGCGAAGTGGTCGCTTGCTAGGCCGCGAATGCGCCCAACAAAAAAGCCGGGCTAACAGCCCGGCTCGATGCATTAGCAAGAGAACCAACTTACCCGGCAGCGACTTCTGGCCGATCCACTAACTCGACATAGGCCATCGGCGCGTTGTCTCCCGCACGAAATCCGCATTTGAGAATACGCAGATAGCCGCCAGGACGACTCTGGTAGCGGGGACCCAACTCATTAAACAACTTAGTGACGACCTCCCGGTCGCGCAAGCGGGCAAACGCCAATCGCCGACGAGCAACGCTATCTTCCTTAGACAAGGTGATCAGCGGTTCGGCAACCTCACGCAATTCCTTAGCTTTCGGCAACGTTGTCCGAATGAGTTCATGAGTAAAAAGTGAAGCAGCCATGTTGCGCATCATGGCTTTGCGATGACTGCTGGTTCGATTCAGCTTGCGACCGGCTTTGCGATGGCGCATAACAACAATTCCTTAGTCAATCGGGTAATCGGGCAAATTTAACAATGAGCGGCGAGAAAATCGGCGGGTAGGCCGTTCCTATTCGGGTTCCGCTTCAGGCTCCGCTTCAGGTTCCGCTTCGCTATCGCCAGCAACAAATTTTGACGTTGAGCGAGGCTGTTTATCACTGTTTTCAGCAACTACTTCAGTTGCTGTACCAGCCTTACGCAATGCATTTGCCGCGCGCTGTTCCTCGGACGGTTCCGCCAGACCCGGCGGCGGCCAGTTATCGACCTTCATGCCGAGATTCAACCCAAACTTAGCCAGCACTTCCTTGATTTCCGTCAGCGACTTTTTGCCGAGATTCGGCGTTTTCAACAGTTCTGACTCGGTTTTTTGCACCAAGTCGCCGATATAGTAGACATTTTCGGCTTTCAAACAGTTGGCTGAACGAACCGTTAGTTCCAAGTCATCTACCGGCTGTATGAGTTTGGGATCAATATCCACCAGCGGCAATGGCTGTGGTTCGTCCCGTTTGCCTTTGAGATCGACAAACACCGACAATTGATCCAACAGAATCCTGGCTGCGGTGCGGATTGCTTCTTCCGGGTCAATCGTACCGTTGGTTTCCAAATTCAGAATGAGCTTGTCCAGATTGGTCCGCTGTTCAACGCGAGCGCTTTCCACCCGATAGCTAATCCGCTCAACGGGGCTGAAAGATGCGTCCAAACGCAACCGGCCGATGGGGCGAGTTTCGCCGTCGGCGCTCTCCTCCCGTTGGGTCGCTGGCCAGTAGCCGCGCCCCCGTTCGACTTTCAGCAGTTTGAAATTCAGTTCGCCACTCTTGGTCAAATGCGCGATGACATGATCAGGATTAACGATACCGACCGCATGGGTCGTTTCAATATCGCCAGCCCGCACCGGCCCTGGTCCCTTCTTGGTTAAGGTGAGGTTGGCCTCTTCAACGCCTTCCTGCAAGGTCACTGCCACACCCTTGAGATTGAGCAGGATATCAATCACATCTTCCTGCACACCTTCAATCGTTGAATACTCGTGCAACACTCCATTGATTTCACATTCAACGATTGCAGCGCCGGGTATGGAAGAGAGCAGAATCCGTCTCAGGGCATTGCCCAGCGTATAGCCAAACCCGCGCTCCAAAGGTTCCACGGTCACTTGCGCCGATCGCCGCTGGTCATCAAGGATCTTGACCTCGACGCGAGTCGGCTTCAGCAAATCGAATGCACCTACCATCCGTTTCCCCTCGGCTTCGGTCACTTGGAGTATAACTCCACCACCAGGGATTCATTGATGTCCGGTGGCAGATCGCCGCGATCCGGGATCCGCTTGAACACCCCGCTCATCTTGCTGACATCTACATCCACCCACTCGACAAACCCCTGCCCCTGAGCCAGTTGCAGTGAGTACTGGATGCGCGTCTGGTTGCGGCTTTTCTCATGCACCGCTACCACATCTCCATCCTTAATCTGGTAAGAAGGGATATTCACCCGCTGGCCGTTGACGATCATCGCCCGATGGGACACCAGTTGCCGGGCTTCGGCGCGAGTACTGCCAAACCCCATCCGGTACACGACGTTATCCAGCCGACATTCCAGCAGCTTCAGCAGGTTTTCACCGGTAGAACCTTTGCGACGAGCCGCTTCCTTGTAGTAATTGAGGAACTGCCGCTCCAGCACCCCGTAGATGCGACGCAGCTTCTGTTTTTCGCGCAATTGCAATCCGTAATTGGACAACCGGGGACGGCGGGCACCATGCTGACCTGGTAATCGCTCCAGATTGCACTTGGATTCCAGCGGCCGGGCGGAGGATTTCAAAAACAAATCTACGCCTTCTCGACGGCTCAGCTTGCACTTGGGACCAAGATATCTCGCCACAATAGGACTCCTGGACTAGACGCGACGGCGCTTTGGAGGGCGACAGCCGTTATGGGGAATCGGCGTCACATCCATAATACTCATTATCTTGAAACCGGCGGCGTTCAGGGCGCGCACTGCGGACTCCCGACCCGGCCCCGGACCATTGACGTTGACTTCCAGATTCTTGACGCCGTATTCCTTGACCACATTACCCACTCGTTCGGCAGCGACCTGTGCGGCAAACGGCGTACTCTTGCGGGAGCCGCGAAAACCCGAACCGCCTGACGTCGCCCAGCCCAGCGTGTTCCCCTGACGATCCGTAATGGTAATAATGGTGTTGTTGAACGAGGCGTGGATATGGGCGATGCCGTCCACAACATTCTTTTTGACGCGCTTACGCGTTTTGGTAACCGGTTTTGCCATGCTCCAACCTATGCCAAATAGTCCAATTAATTCAGTCGGTTATTTTCGGATGGCCCGGCGTGGACCCTTACGTGTCCTGGCGTTGGTGCGGGTGCGCTGACCACGTACCGGCAACCCGCGCCGATGCCGCAAGCCGCGATAACACCCCAGATCCATCAACCGCTTGATACTCATCGACACCTCGCGGCGCAAATCGCCTTCTACGGTGTGTTTGGCGACTTCAGCGCGCAGCGCATCGACTTGAGCTTCGTCCAAATCACGGACCTTGATCTCCGGCGCGACCTGAGCTGCATCGCAAATCTGGCGGGCGCGAGTCTTGCCAATCCCATAAATGGATTGCAGCGCGATGACCGCATGTTTGTTGACCGGAATATTGATACCTGCAATACGGGCCATGCCTTGAAATTCCTCCCCTTGCGCCGCCGGGCTATCGCCATGCAAAGATTTGGGAATCTAACCCACTCGGCGCTTTAAATCAATAGTAATACTGAATCGTTATCCCTGCCGCTGTTTGTGGCGGGCGTCCTTGCAAATCACGCGCACCACACGGTCACGGCGAATGATTTTACAGTTCCGGCAGATTTTCTTCACCGAGGCACGCACTTTCATCAGTGTTCTCCAGATTAAGCAGAGCGCTTGGTTATGCCGGCGCTCCATCGATAATTATTCGTCTTGCGGTGTCAGCGCAACAGACTTTGACCCTTGAAACTGCTTTTCTTCAGCAGGCTTTCGTACTGATGCGACATCAGATGTGCCTGTACCTGGGCCATAAAATCCATTACCACCACCACGATGATTAGCAGCGAAGTCCCGCCAAAATAGAACGGCACTCGCCAATACAGAATCAGAAACTCGGGCATTAGGCAAACACCAGTGATGTAGATCGCGCCGACCATGGTCAACCGGGTCAACACCTTATCAATATAAGACGCCGTCTGCGCGCCGGGTCGGATGCCTGGAATGAACGCCCCAGACTTCTTAAGATTGTCGGCGGTCTCCTTGGAATTGAAGACCAGCGCCGTATAAAAGAAGCAAAAAAAGATAATCAAGCCGGCATACAGCAACACATACAAAGGCTGGCCTGGCGACAGTGCTGAAGTGATATCCCGCAACCATTCCATATTCGGCGAACTGCCAAACCAACTACCCAGCGTGGCTGGGAACAGGATCAAGCTGGACGCGAAGATCGGCGGAATCACACCGGACATATTCAACTTCAGCGGCAGGTGGGTCGTTTGCGCAGCGTATACCTTCCGGCCTTGCTGCCGTTTGGCATAATTCACCGTAATTCGCCGCTGACCGCGTTCGACAAACACGACAAACCCGGTAACCACCACAGATAACGCTAACAACAGCAGCACCAGCATCACATGCAATTCGCCAGTGCGCGCCAACTCCAGAGTGCCACCTACCGCCTTCGGCAGACCCGCGACGATGCCAGCGAAAATCAGCATGGAAATACCGTTGCCGATACCGCGCTCAGTCACCTGTTCACCCAACCACATCAGGAAGACCGTACCCGTCACCAAGGTGATGGTCGCAGTCACTATGAAACCTGGCCCTGGGGCGATGACAACCGTGGTACTCCCCACGATCTGGCCTTGAATCGCGATACTGACGCCGATCGCTTGGAAGGCTGCCAGAACCACCGTCAGATAGCGGGTATAGCGAGTGAGCGCGTGGCGGCCAGCCGCCCCACCCTCCTTGCGTAATTGTTCCAGCGTCGGCACGACCATCGACATCAACTGCAGAATGATCGAAGCCGAAATATAGGGCATTACTCCAAGAGCAAAGATACTGAGGCGACCCAGTGCACCTCCCGAAAACATGTTAAACATGTCAAGGATAGTGCCGCGCTGCTGATTAAACAGTTGCGCCATGGCGTTCGGATCAATACCGGGCACCGGGATGTGTGCGCCAATACGGAACACCACCAACGCGCCTAGCAAAAACAGCAGGCGCTGGCGCAATTCAGTCATCTTGCCGAGATCCGGCAGAGCAGTCGCCATACGTTCACTTACTCCAAAATCGTGCCGCCAGCGGCCAGCACTGCCGTCCGTGCGCCTGCCGTCAGCGCCAGACCGCGCAAGGTCACCGGTTTATCCAGCTTGCCAGAGAGAATGACCTTGACCTTTTTAGCGAAGATTGGCGCCAGATTAGCCGCTTGCAGCGCCGCCAAGTCGATAACTTCAGCAGATACCTTCGCCAGCGCATACAGGCGCACCTCGGCGGTATCCTGGGCAGTCATGGAATGGAAACCACGCTTGGGCAAACGCCGCTGCAATGGCATCTGGCCACCTTCAAAGCCGACCTTGTGGTAACCGCCAGCCCGAGCGTGCTGGCCCTTATGGCCACGACCGGCGGTCTTGCCAAGGCCGGAGCCGATGCCACGCCCGACCCGGCGCTTGTCTGGACGACTACCGGGAGCCGGCTTAAGAGTATTCAAACGCATGGCTTAGGCCTCCTCGACTTTTAACAAGTACGAGACTTTACGGATCATACCGCGATTCTCCGGGGTGTCGGCGACCACGGCGCTGCTGTGCATCCGCCGCAGTCCTAGCCCGCGCACACAGGCTTGGTGCGCAGTTAACCGACCATGTACACTTTTCACCAAAGTGACTTTTAATTGGTTCGCCATGGGCGTCAACTCCGAATCTCGTCCACGCGCTTACCGCGCTTGGTCGCCTGGTAGTCCGGCGACTGCATGGCGCTCAGGCCGCGGATAGTAGCTCGCACCACATTGATCGGGTTGCGCGAACCGATGCACTTGGCCAGTACATCCTTGACACCGACGACATCAAATACCGCACGCATAGCGCCGCCAGCGATGATGCCGGTGCCTTCAGACGCCGGTTGCATGAACACATGGGCCGCGCCATGTTCAGCGGTGACCGGATATTGCAGAGTCGTGCCGTTCAATGCCACGTTGCGCATGCTCTTTCGGGCCTTTTCCATAGCCTTCTGGATGGCCATGGGTACTTCACGGGCCTTACCATAACCCAGGCCCACCCGACCATTACCATCGCCGACCACTGTCAGTGCGGTAAAGCCGAACTGCCGACCACCCTTGACTACCTTGGCTACCCGGTTGACGGCAATCAGTTTTTCCTGCAGGCCGTCGGTATTCTGGGGACTTTCTACATTGGTCGCCATAGCTGTTCCTTAAAAATCCAAACCGTTCTCGCGGGCGGCATCAGCCAGCGCCTTAACCCGACCGTGATACTTGAAACCGGAGCGGTCGAACGCCACCTGGGTGACGCCGATTGCTTTGGCTTTCTCAGCGATCGCTTTGCCTACCACTCTGGCGGCTTCGATATCACCCGTACTCTTGAGGGACTGACGCAGCGCCGGGTCTAGCGTCGAGGCAGCAGCCAGTGTCCGGTCGCCAGTCGGTGCAGGAATGATGATCTGAGCATAGATATGACTGAGCGTACGATGTACGCAAAGCCGGTGAACACCCAGTTCGCGAATCTTGTGCCGGGTCCGCAACCCGCGCCGCAGGCGTGCGGTCTTCTTGTCGGCGGCTTTCTTATCCATGGCGAGTCCCTACTTCTTCTTGGCTTCTTTCAGGATGATGGTCTCATCCGCATAACGCACGCCTTTACCCTTATAAGGTTCTGGCGGCCGATAGGCGCGGATTTGGGCGGCGACTTCACCGACCTGCTGCTTATCCACGCCCCGAATGATAATTTCAGTTTGCGTGGGCGTCTGGATGGTGATGCCGTCGGGGACCTTGAACTCAACCGGATGGGAAAAACCGAGCGTCAGGTTCAGCACACTGCCCTGGGACTGAGCGCGGTAGCCGACGCCGACCAGTTGCAGCTTGCGCTCGAATCCCTGGTTAACCCCGATGACCATGTTGTTGAGTAAAGCGCGCATGGTGCCGGTCATCGCCCGATACTTGGCCTCGTTGGTCAGCACCCGTGGGGCGACTTTCAACTCGCCGCCATCCTGCTGGACGATCACCCAGGGGTGTACCAGAAGTTCCGCTGAACCATTCTTGCCCTTAAGCGCCACCTGCTGACCGTTAACAATTACGTTCACGCCGGTCGGTACGGGAATCGGCTGTTTGCCCACCCGCGAAGTACGAATTTTCTTTTCTTTAGAGAGGGTTGCCATGGGTGAAATCCTTTTACGCCACAAAGCACAAGATTTCGCCGCCATGGCCGGCAGCGCGCGCGGCGCGGTCGCTCATCAGGCCCTTGGACGTGGAGACGATAGCAACCCCCAGTCCACCCATGACCTTGGGCAGATCATCCTTGCCACGAAAAACCCGCCGACCGGGCTTGCTCACCCGGTCGATACGCTCGATGACTGGCCGACCTTCAAAATACTTCAAGGTCACGGTCAGATCCGCCTTGCCAGGGTCGGTCGGTGCCACCGCAAAATCAGTAATATAACCCTCGTCGCGCAGCACCTGGGCAATCGCCGCCTTGACCTTGGAGGCGGGCATAGTGACCTGGGATTTTGCGGCGGCTTGGGCATTGCGGATGCGCGTCAGCATATCCGCGATGGGGTCCGTCATACTCATAAATTTCAATCTGCTCCATGGTCAGTCGGGGTGCCGCGCTGATAGCGGGCCAACCCGGGACTTAAAGTTTTCCAGCCACCAAGGCCGGACTATCAATCAAAGGGCGATAGCAAACGTTCTCTACGCCCTACCAACTCGCCTTGCGCAAGCCTGGTATATCGCCGCGCATAGTCGCTTCACGCAACTTATTACGCCCCAAACCAAACTTGCGATAAAAACCATGCGGTCGTCCTGTCAACCGGCAGCGGTTGTGCAGCCGACTCAGGCTCGCGTCGCGCGGCTGCATTTGCAGCTTTTTCTGCGCTTCCCGCCGCTGTTCATCGCTGTTGGCTGGATCACGAATCGTTTCCTTCAGCGCCGCCCGCCGGGCGGCATACTGTTCGACGATGCGCGCCCGCTTGACCTCGCGATTAATCATGCTCAGTTTCGCCACACTCTAATCCTCAGTTCCGGAACGGGAAGTTGAACGCCGCCAACAAGGCGCGACCTTCCTCATCTGTGCGCGCTGTGGTGGTAATCGTAATATCCATGCCGCGAATAGCGTCGATCTTGTCGTAGTCGATTTCCGGGAAAATGATCTGCTCACGCACGCCCAAGCTATAGTTGCCGCGACCGTCAAAGGCGCGGGCGCTGAATCCGCGAAAGTCACGGATACGGGGGATAGCAATATTCACCAGCCGATCCAGAAATTCATACATTCGGTCGCGCCGTAGCGTGACTTTGCAGCCAATCGGCCAACCCTCGCGGATCTTGAAACCGGCAATTGACTTGCGTGACAGAGTGACCACCGGTTTCTGCCCGGTAATCTGCGTCATATTACTGACTGCATGCTCCATGATCTTCTTATCAGCCACCGCCTCGCCGACACCCATATTCAGAGTGATTTTGGTGATGCGCGGCACTTCCATAACATTACGGTAGCTGAATTGCTCGCGCAGCTTTGGCGTCACCGTCTCGCGATAATATTGTTGCAGTCGGACCATGGCTATTCCTCAGACATCCACGACTTCGTTATTCGATTTGAAGTAGCGCACCTTGCGCCCGTCTTCCAGGGTGCGGAAACCGATCCGGTCGCCTTTCTTCGTCGCCGGGTTAAACAGCATCACGTTGGAAACGTGAATCGCCGCTTCGCGCTCGATGATACCGCCAGCCACACCACGCGCCGGATTGGGCTTGGTATGGCGCTTAATCATATTGACGCCGGCCACAACCACTCGCTCGCCGTCCTCAACCATCCGCATGACCTTGCCGCGTCGGCCCTTGTCTTTGCCTGCGATGACGATGATCTCGTCCTCTCTTCGAATTCTGCGCATTGCCGTTTTCCTCCCGCTTTACAGCACTTCGGGGGCCAGTGAAATAATCTTCATGAACCGTTCACCGCGCAGCTCACGGGTTACCGGTCCGAAGATGCGGGTGCCGATCGGCTCTAGCTTGTTGTTGAGCAATACCGCTGCATTGCCATCAAAGCGAATCAACGAACCATCCGTCCGACGCACGCCTTTACGAGTGCGCACCACCACGGCGTTATAGACCTCACCCTTGTTGACCTTGCCCCGAGGGATCGCGTCCCTGACACTGACTTTGATGATGTCGCCAATATGTGCGTAGCGACGGTGGGAACCGCCCAGCACCTTGATGCACATTAGCCGGCGGGCGCCGCTGTTGTCAGCGACATCCAATATCGTTTGCATCTGAATCATGATTCTACATTCCGTTCGCCGATGGGAAAAATGCCTGCCGGCCAGGCGCGCTGCAGCGCGCGAAGGTTATTGCGCGTGCTTGACCACCGTCGCCAATGTCCAGGACTTGGTCTTGGACAGGGGCCGACACTGCCGGATAGCGACCAGATCGCCCTCGCAGCACTCGTTATTTTCGTCGTGGGCGTGCAGCTTGGTGGTTCGGCGGACATACTTACCGTACACTGGATGTTTCACCAACCGCTCAATCACCACTGTGATGGTCTTATCCATCTTATTGCTGGTGACGCGCCCGGTCAGGGTGCGTTCTACCTGGGTTTCCGTCGTCATGCCTTCGCCGCCTTCTCGCTTAATACCATCTTTACCCGGGCGATATTGCGCCGCGCCTGCCGAAAAAGATGGGGTTTGCTAGCCTGGTTGGTCGCCTTTTGCATTCGCAGGTTAAACTGTTCACGCAACAGCGCCAGCAGTTCCTGCTGAAGTTCGTCTGGGGTTTTCTGCCGTAACTCGCTCGCTTTCATCACATCACCGTCCGGGTCACAAAGGTAGTCTGCACCGGAAGCTTGGCCGACGCCAAGCGAAACGCTTCTCGGGCCACGGCCTCGGTAACGCCTTCCACTTCATATAATACGCAACCGGGCTTGATTCGGGCCACCCAGAACTCGACGTTGCCCTTGCCACTGCCCATGCGTACCTCTAGGGGTTTCCGGGTGATCGGCTTATCCGGGAAGATGCGAATCCATACCTTGCCGCCACGCTTGATGTAGCGATTGATCGCCCGGCGAGCGGCTTCAATCTGGCGGGCGGTTAGCATCCCGCGGGCGGCGCTCTTCAACCCGTACTCGCCGAAACTCACCTGGTTACCACTGGTGGCGACGCCACGGTTGCGCCCCTTGCGCTGTTTGCGAAATTTCGTTCTTTTCGGCTGTAACATGTTCTATCCCATCTATCAACAAAGGAACCCGCAGCATCGCGCAAAGCCCCGCAATATGATCCGATTATCAGCCAGCAGACGCCTTCTCCGACTTAGCCTCGCCTGGACGGTCAAAGCCGAAGACCTCACCCTTGAAGATCCAGACCTTGATGCCAATCACGCCATAGGTGGTGCGGGCTTCAGCCAGACCGTAGTCGATGTTGGCGCGCAAGGTATGCAGGGGCACCCGTCCTTCGCGGGTCCATTCGCTGCGGGCGATTTCCGCACCATTCAAGCGACCCGACACCTGGATTTTAATTCCGAGAGCGCCCAAGCGCATAGCGTTCGTCACCGTACGCTTCATGGCCCGCCGGAACATGATGCGCCGCTCCAGTTGCTGGGCTACGCCCTCAGCCACCAGCTGCGCATCCAACTCCGGCTTGCGGATTTCTTCGATATTGATCTGCAGGTCCTTAACCTCCAGACCCATCATCCGGGCGACCGCTTTGCGCAGGGCTTCGATATCTTCACCCTTTTTGCCAATCACCACGCCAGGTCGGGCGGTGTGAATGGTGATGCGCGCCAACCGGGCGGGACGTTCAATCTGAATCCGGCTGACCGACGCATTGGCCAACTTCTTCTTAAGGAACTGCCGCACCTTCAGGTCGGTTTCCAGCAAATCGGGAAAATTCTTGCTGCTGGCGTACCACTTGGACGTCCAGTCGGACGCAATCCCCAACCGAATGCCCGTAGGATTGACTTTCTGACCCATGTCGTTCTTGCTCCGGTTATTCGGCAACGGTAACGGTAATGTGGCTGGTGCGCTTGACAATGCGATTGCCACGCCCCTTGGCGCGAGCGTGCATCCGCTTCAGCACCGGACCACAATCAACGCAGATAGCAGACACCTTCAACTCGTCGATATCGGCACCTTCGTTGTGTTCAGCGTTGGCAATCGCCGACTCCAGGACACCCTTGATCAGCGGGGCTGCCTTTTTGTTGCTGAAGGTCAGCACCTGCAAGGCCCGGTCGACCGGTAAATGACGAATCTGGTCAGCAACCAGCCGGGCTTTCTGCGGCGAGATGCGGGCATGTTTTAAAATAGCGAAAGCTTGCATCAGATCGCCCTCCTATTTGGACTTCTTGTCCGCCGCATGCCCGCGATAGGTGCGGGTGGCGGCGAATTCGCCCAGTTTGTGGCCGATCATGTTTTCCGTCACCAGAATCGGCACATGCTGGCGGCCATTATGCACAGCGATAGTCAATCCGATCATTTCGGGCAAGATCATAGATCGCCGCGACCATGTCTTGATCGGGCGCTTGGCATTCGTAGCGACCGCCTGTTCCACCTTTTTAACCAGGTGGAGATCGACGAACGGTCCTTTTTTAATCGAGCGTGGCACCTTAACTCATCCTCTCGGTTGCATGGCCCCTTCAGGGGCGGCCACCCGGGCGACGCCGGATGACCCCTGCATTATTTCGCTTTACGCCGGCGCACAATTAGTTTATCCGTGCGCTTGTTTGAGCGGGTCTTATAGCCCTTGGTCGGCGTTCCCCATGGCGACACCGGATGACGTCCGCCCGAGGTGCGGCCTTCGCCGCCGCCGTGCGGGTGATCGACTGGGTTCATCGCTACACCGCGTACCGTAGGCCGGACACCGCGCCAGCGCTGCGCGCCAGCTTTACCCAACGAACGCAGGTTATGCTCCGCGTTCCCGACTTCGCCGATCGTCGCCTTGCAGTCCGCATGAACCTTGCGAATTTCACCGGAGCGCAACCGCAATGTGGCGTAGTTGCCTTCCCGAGCGACCAGCTGTACGGAAGCGCCGGCGCTGCGGGCCAGTTGTGCGCCTTTGCCGGGCCGTAACTCCACGCAATGCACCTGGCTACCTACCGGCACGTTGCGTAGTGGTAATGCATTACCCGGTTTGATTGGTGCCGCCGGACCCGACATCAGGTTTGCGCTGGCATGGACATCGCGCGGGGCGATGATGTAGCGGCGCTCGCCATCGGCGTACAGCAACAGAGCGATATGCGCGCTGCGGTTCGGATCGTATTCAAGCCGCTCGACGCGCGCCGGGATATTATCCTTATCACGCTTAAAGTCGACCAGTCGATAGTGTTGTTTATGGCCGCCGCCCTGATGACGGGTGGTAATACGCCCCATATTGTTGCGGCCGCCTGTACGGGACTGCTTTTCCAGCAGCGGCGCATAGGGTTCACCTTTATGCAACTCAGGATTGACGATCTTGACCACAAAACGTCGGCCAGGCGAAGTCGGTTTAGTCTTGACGATGGGCATGGGGGTTCACCTTGATCTTATGTACCGGGGGGCCATGAACGCCCACTCACTCCGCGGCCACGAAGTCGATCTCATGACCGGCTTCCAAGGACACGTAGGCTTTTTTCCAATCCGGGCGCTTCCCGTACATCGCCCCAAAGCGCTTGCGCTTACCCTTGACGTTGAGTACCGTCACGCCCTTGACCTTGACTTTAAACATCAATTCGACGGCATTCTTGATTTCCGGCTTGGTCGCATCCTGGAGCACCTTGAAGACAACCTGGTTGTGCCGTTCAGCAACCCGGTTAGCTTTCTCGGAGATATGCGGAGTCCGCAAAACCCGCATCAAACGTTCCTGATTGTTCATGCCAACCACTCCCCGACACGCTGCATGGCGCCTGCTGTGATCACCACGGCATCCGCACCGACCAAGCTCACCGGATCCAGACCCGCAACGTCGCTCACCGCCACCTGACACAGATTGCGCGCTGATAGACCCAGATTAAGATCCACGTCCTCACTGACCAGCAATACCCGGCGCTGATCGGCCACGCCAAGCGCCGCCAATCGGGCAATCATCTGTTTGGTTTTGATTTCTGGTAGGGTCAACTCGTCGACAACCTGCAACCGATCCTGGCGCAGCAACTCGGAAAAGATGGCGCGCATAGCAGCGCGATACATCTTGCGATTGACTTTCTGGGAGTAATCTTGTGGGCGAGCAGCAAAGGTCACACCGCCGCCTCGCCAAATCGGCCCACGGGTACTGCCGGCGCGGGCACGCCCCGTTCCTTTCTGCCGCCATGGTTTCGCACCGCCGCCACTGACCTGGGCTCGGGTTTTCTGCGCACGAGTGCCGGCGCGACCACCTGCAAGATAGGCCACAACCACCTGATGCACCAATGTCTCATTGAACGGCCGGGCAAAGACTTCATCAGCGACCGTCATCTGTCCAGGCGCCGCATCGCTTGCGTTTTTGACTTGAAGTTCCATATCACCTCCTTACCGACGCGCTTTCACAGCGGGCCGAACCATCACGTCGCCGCCCTTATGACCAGGCACCGCCCCCTTGATCGCTAGCAAATTGTGCTCAGCATCGACCCGGATGACCTCCAGGTTCTGCACGCAACGCTGTGCTGCGCCGAGATGGCCAGCCATTTTCTTACCCTTGAATACCCGACCTGGACTCTGGTTCTGGCCGATAGAGCCGGGGGCGCGATGGGACAGCGAGTTGCCATGGCTGGCGCGCTGGCTGCGGAAATGGTGGCGCTTGATCGCGCCGGCAAAACCTTTGCCGATGGTAGTACCCGTGACGTCGACCTTCTGGCCGACCTGAAACAAATCTACTGTCAGCTCTACGCCAACATTGATATCCGCACCCTCGCCATCCGCCAGGCGAAATTCCCACAGGCCACGGCCCGGAGCGACACCCGCCTTGGCGAAGTGACCGGCCATGGGCTTGGTCACGCGACTGGCGCGACGGCTGCCGACCGTGACTTGCAAAGCACGATAACCATCCGTTTCTTCCGTTTTGACCTGGGTCACACGGTTCGGCTCGACCTCGATCAAAGTGACCGGAATCGAAACGCCGTCCTCCGTAAAAACGCGAGTCATGCCGGCCTTGCGGCCGATGAGTCCGATTGCCATTTTATTAAACCTCTGGATTAACAGCGACGGATCAGAGGAGGGGAAGGCCGCCCCTCATGACCCGGAAATTCACGCGCTCAATTCAGCTTGATCTGCACATCCACGCCGGCGGCAAGATCGAGCTTCATGAGTGCGTCGACCGTCTTGTCGGTCGGGTCTACGATATCCATGAGCCGCTTATGGGTGCGCAACTCATACTGATCACGGGCATCCTTGTTGACATGCGGCGAAACCAATACGGTGAAGCGCTCCATCTTAGTCGGCAACGGGATAGGACCACGAACCTGAGCGCCCGTGCGCTTGGCGGTCTCGACGATTTCCCGCGCTGATTGGTCGATCAACCGGTGGTCAAAAGCTTTCAGGCGGATGCGAATGCGCTGGCTACTCATGGCGCTCACTCAATAATCTTTGCGACGACGCCGGCGCCGACCGTGCGGCCACCTTCCCGAATGGCGAAGCGTAAGCCTTCGTCCATCGCAATCGGCGCAATCAGGTTGATCGACATCCGAATGTTGTCGC
>Ga0116153_10000269_pt1 | contig 75464 bp, 47 predicted proteins | sample AD_UKC028_MetaG_FD_89896 | JGI IMG/M metagenome (GOLD analysis project Ga0116153, IMG submission 89896) | Active sludge microbial communities of municipal wastewater-treating anaerobic digesters from USA - AD_UKC028_MetaG | ecosystem: Engineered > Bioreactor > Anaerobic > Digestate | place: USA...
CCGGGAAGGAACATCACGCGCGGTGCCGGTGCTCATCATCTGTCCTCCATGGAACCTTGTGGTGACAGATGACCATACCAGACGACTCAGCACGGTTCATGCAGGCTTACCGGAAGGACACGAAGGAACCCGCGGCGGGATAGGTCCGCGCTGTCAGGAACCATAGGTGCACCGCCCCTTCATCCTGGGATCTCCAACGTGCAATCCCGAACCGTGAGGTATGCAGTCTGGCGCTGACCGTGAGGGTCGTTCCGGACCGAGGCCAGTTCCGCATGTTCGCTCAAGGACTGCACCATAGACAAGTCACAATGGCCACTCATTACCTCTGTGGCTGGGGCAGGGCCTGCTTTCTAGCAGCCTCCGCACATACACGGGTCGCACAGGCAGGGATCTACGATGCACGGGTCGCAGAGCCAGGGGTTGCATATACAGGGGTCCACCATGCATGGATCGCAGACCCAGGGATCATATGACGGGCAACTAGGATCATAGCAGGGCCCATAACACTCACATGGGTTGCCAGTCGGGCAGTCATCACAGGCATCGCCAACACCATCTTGGTCGAGATCCGCCTGGTCCGGGTTAGCTGCGTACGGGCAGTTGTCACACACATCACCGAGAGCATCATCGTCGGCGTCGGCCTGATCAGGGTTAGCCACAATCGGGCAATCGTCGCAGGTATCGCCTACGCCATCCCCGTCCGTATCTGCCTGGTCCGGATTGACTGTTGTTAGGCAGTTGTCGCAGAAATCACCCACGCCATCAGAGTCTTGGTCCTTCTGGTCCGGGTTAGGCCTGGCAGGACAATTGTCCGTCTCATCGGCCAAACCATCGTTGTCATCGTCGGTATCGCACGCATCGGCGATACCATCGTTGTCGCTGTCCTCCTGGTTTGGGTTTGAGATGTCCGGGCAGTTGTCAACCGGGCACTCATTGGTGGAGATACCCGGGTCACCGAAGCCGTCACGGTCAGTATCGGTGCAGAAATCGCAAATATCTCCGCTGCCGTCATGATCAGTGTCTTCCTGGCCGGTATTGGGATCACGAGGGCAGTTGTCATACGTGTCGGAAACACCATCAGCGTCGATGTCCTCAGGTCGGCCGGTCCACGCGCGCTGGAATAGGCCAAAGTCCTTTTGATCGACGTCGCCATCTTCGTCGAAGTCCGCGGCGATGTGACCCTGTGAGTCTAGGGTGAGCTGGCACCCGGGCGGAAAACCGACCGACGAATACAGTAAGGCGGGTCCGGTATAACAGGTCATGAACATGGCTGTATCGTCGCCATCCACATCGCAGTCTCCGTCAAAATCGCCTCCTGCCTGGTATGAAGCCTCCGGATCGGGAATGCTCACTGCGGGCTCTGGACTGGTTGGTATCCAATCCGTCGGTTCAGCGAGATTGCCGATGATCAAATCGTACGTCAGCACACCGTCATCCCGTCGTAGCGCACCAAGTGGGATGGTTACCCAGAGAGTGTTCTCGCTGTGGCTGACCGATGCCATCGCCACGGGGTTGTTGCCCAGCGTATCGAAGACCTCGACAAACCCACTATGTAGCACCTCAGAGAACAAATCCACGTAGTAGTCAGAACCTAGTGCGGGTGACGGTTCGCCTAAGAACCGCGACACCAGGGGCACTTCACCGGTGTTAGGATTCTGGTCTGTGTCCAGCTCGATGTACCCGCCGATACTGTTGAAGGCACCTGCTGACGGTGCCGCAACCGGATGATCGAGAGTCAAGGTAATCACCAGCGAACATGGACCGTAGTGGATGTGTGAGGAAGTGATATGGAACCTCACCGGATCCTCATAGTGTGTTTGTGCTGCAGCGCCGGCTGGTGATGGTGCACCACCAGCTCCACATTCATCGATTCGCCCCGCGAGGATATCCGGGTTCGGGCTCTGGGCTTCCTCTGCTATTCTATTGGCACGAGTCCTGACTTCGTTAACCTTCTGGACGGGCGAGGTTCCGTCATTGTTTAGCGCCTGACATGCTGCGGAGTTTACGGTCCATCGCCACCCGTTAGCTGTCTTCGCTGGCACATAGAATGAGAAATTGTATGGCGAATCAGCGTTCGACATGCTCTTGTATCTTGCGATGGTCCAGTTCTCTAGCTGATGCCGCGACAGCGGAGGAAGCCCCCAGTACAGAAAGATCCCCTTCTTTACGTTCTTCTTGGCCTCCTCTGCCTTCGCAATGACATCATCGTAAGCCCATCTAAATACCCTCCGAATGCCTGTCTTTGCGTTGTATTGCCAGTCCCAATAGGTTTTCCACTTGTTCTCATCGTCCCAGGCGCCATTTGCGACATTGATCTGCATCAGGCCAACTGCGGTTTTGTACACATACGGGACCGCCGGAGTGGCGGTGTTCATTCGCCGAAACTGGCCCGTGTTTTCGCTGTAGTAGACACTCTCGCTGTCAGCCAGTCCGGGGAACAGATCTACCTGGACGTCCGAGATGCTGAGGGCCCGTAGATAAGCTCGTATTTCTGCTTTGGGTACTTCTTTATACCCGCGCACCTTGATACTCACCGGATCAGATATCGTCTCGCCTTCGTCTGATTGCACGGACGCGCGCAGAGTCACTTCTCCGCCCTTCCCAGTGAGGGGGTAATCGTAACGCTGGCCCACGCACGCTGACTGTGAGAGGGACTTGGTGAGCGACTCCGTAAACGTCTTTTGTACGCCTTCGTAGCGGAAATCGAACGTCCATTTGACCTCAGAGCCTGTGGTGACCCCCTGCACCTTGGCCTCGAGCGGTATCGTGGCCGTCCTCCCTTCGGGGTCATTCATGTAGAACGTGGTTCCGGACGACGGCGATTTGATGGAAACGTAAGGGACGCTGTGGATATCGAGGCGGTTGATGGCGGGCCAAGTGGGCCATTCGGTTCCATCGGGTTTCGTGACCTTGAAGTGAGCAGCGACGATGTTGGCTTGATCGCTGACGACACCCAAGAACACTGGATGCCCGCCTTGGCCCGGAAGGCTCGCGACTCCGGAGGCTCTGAAGGTATACTCTGGGCCGTAGAACGAGTCGAGGACGACGGTGACAGATGCAATGTAGGGACCGGTATAGTAGCCGGTCGATCTCACGAGGGGTCCGACGTCGGCACCGCACGCTGCCACTGGGCGACCTTCGGAGCTGCTCCAGGAACTGCAGCAGAACCAAATGTGTACACCTGAGTAGAAGCCTAGGAGCAGCTTGTCGCCAGGGGCGAAGTTGCCGGTATCAGTTCCGGTTCCTTCAACACGAACGTCGTTGGCGTCCCAAATGCCGCATGTCAGGCCGTTGGCAGAAGGAAGGTCCCACATCAGTTGAGGTATCCCATCGGGAGGCTTGGTAGATGGCCACTCCACATAGTCATTCGCCATCAATTCCGCACGGCTGCTGGCCTGTCTCACGCCAGCCTCAGTCCCAGAGACGGCCCCGAGCACACACACAGAGATGACGCCGGCAAGGAATCTCGAGGATGGCATGTTGGCCTCTCCAGAAGTGGGATTGGCTGGGGCCCGCCCAGATCCACAGCACTCAGTATAGCGTGTGAGGGTCTCCGAAGAAACGGGTCCCTTGAAGCGTGGCTTGATGGTCCGGGCGGGACCCTCTTCTTCCTCCGCCGAGGCGGGTGTGGGACGTTTTCATACGTTTCTCGATGAACTCGATTAGATCGCTGACCTTCATGGGGCGGACCTCCAGGGGACCACCCGCATCCTACGGGCACCCGCTTCGAGTGGTCCATCACGCCAAGCGGCGATCCTACTTCTCATTCTCCAGGACCCTGTAGACCGTCGGGCGGGACAGGCCGGTGATTCGGGCGATGCGGGTGATCTCGTGGCCCTGGGCGACCATGGTGGCTATGGCCTCAACCTGTTCCGGCGTGACCTTGAGGAGCCGTCCCTTCTCGGAGCCGCCCCACCGTTTACCCCGGGCCTTGGCGGCGGTCTGACCAGCACGAACCCGTTCGGCCCTGACCTCAGTCTCATACTCGGCCACAGAGGCCAGAATCCGGGCGTGGAGCCTGCCCGCGGGACTGTCCAGTGAGAAGCCATCCCGCAGTGACACCAGATCCACTTGCCGGGCCCGAAGGTTACCGAAAGGCGCTCGCCTGGCTCGGACACAGCTCGTCCGACATGCTGGACCTCTACTACCACCTGCACGACGAGGACAGCCAAGAAGCGATGCGGGCGCTCGCGGGAATCGCCGCGCCCGTGGCCCCGGCGGCGCAGCAGGACTCGCCGGCTGAGGGCAATTTGAGGGCAAACGGGGAGTCAACAATCGAGAAAACGCCACAAGATCTTGAACTTCAACAGCTTGTGGCGCGTGTGTCAGATAGAACGGAGAGGGGGGGATTCGAACCCCCGGTGCACTTGCGCGCACACTGGTTTTCGAAACCAGCTCGATCAGCCACTCCGACACCTCTCCAAAAAACCGGATGCTCCCGTGGCGCAGGGACATCAACGGCTGCACCCTTCATCGACCAACATGGCCCTCAGGTTACGGGGAAACGTGAGTTGGCCGTGACGGAACGGTTGGCTGGGGCTCCGGAACTGGGCGATACTGGACTCGAACCAGTGACCTCTTGCATGTCGAGCAAGCGCTCTAGCCAACTGAGCTAATCGCCCAAACCCATACGCAGTAAGTGGTTACATGCTTCTGCGGTTGTCAACACCACCTCAAGAGACACACGCCCCCGTACCCGGATCCACCCTCCCAACCAAGCCCCCACGGACCACGAGAACGGCATTGTATGCTCCGAAGCCGGGACTCGTCAAGCCGACCATCACCCACCAATCGGTGATCGGCGACGCCGCGGCGACCCGCCCGGGCCAGGTCGGCTTGCAGTTGTCACGCCAAGGTGGCCACGACGGACGGGGGGTGGTAACGAGTCAGGCTCGCCGCCCCGTGACCGATCCCCCCTGGTCGGATCCACGAGAGCCCTGCTACCGACATGGCGTTCATCGGCCGCCGTTTCCGGCCGCCCGCCGAGCAGAAGCCGAGCCCCACAGCAAGAGCTCTTTGGAACCTAGCACGAACTGTACGCCTCCTTTAGACCCCTAATCCGAAGACGAGGCCGAACGCTGTCCGAAGCAGAGTCTCCTGGCCACGATTGCTCCGGTGGCAGCGTCTCGGCCGTAGCCGTCGGCTCCAATCTGGTCGGCGAACTCCTGGGTCACGGCCGCACCGCCCACGATGATGACGGGCACGGGATCGACTTCATTCTTCAGGTACCGGATCACGGAGTCCAGTTGCACGATCGTCGTGGTCAGCAGCGCACTCATGGCAACGAGCTGTACGGGGCGTTGCCGGCAGGCGGCGGCGAACTTCTCGGCAGACACATCCACGCCGAGATCGACGACTTCGAAGCCCGCGCCCTCCAGCATCATGGCGACGAGGTTTTTGCCGATATCGTGCAGATCGCCCTTGACCGTTCCGACGACCGCCGTGGCGGCCGGCTGGACGCCCTGCTGGGCGAGATGCGGGCGAAGCTCTTCCATGCCGGCTTTCATGGCCTCGGCGGCGATCAGCACCTCGGGTACGAAGAACTCACACTCACGGAATCGGCGGCCGACCTCGGCCATGCCCAGCTGCAAGCCCTCGACCAGGACCTCTCTGGCGGGGATACCTTGTCCGAGGGCTTGTCCGATCAATCTGGGAATGCCCTCATCGTCACCCCTGATGACGCTGGCCGCAATACTGCCCAATACGCCCATTCTGTGCTCCTCCGACAAAGTCGATATTCGGGATTATAACCGAGGGTCCCTGCTTTCCTGCAAACGGGCAACCACATGCGGGCCGACAGCAAGCGAGAGCGTCTCACCCGCCATACCGTCCTGCGGAACGTCTGGTGGGTTTGCACGTGCCTTGGTCGGATCGACGTTCTGAGCCTGGGTGGGCATGGGCAGCCGCCGAACCGAGAACGCGGCGTGGGCCCCGCACCGACCTAAAAGAAAAAAGAGTATAAAAGAGGCTATAGGGGTCTTTGCGCTGACCATACATGGAGAGCATACCCGGAGTGTCCATTTGCCTGCCCGCATGATCTGCGGGCCGAGCGCCGGCCCGAACAAGAGGGCGGGCCCCACGGGTGTCAAGCGGCGAGATCCGGAAAGGGAATTGGACCGGATGAGCACCGCGCCGATTGCGTGAATCCGGGTCGCGGCGCGCACCTGGAGAGGAGTCGTGTCGCTGTCGGTCAGAGCAGAAACGTCATGCTGAAATCTCGCCTGGGGATCGGCGAGGGCGAGAAAACCATCCTGAGACCATTTTTGGGCTAGAAAACCATCCTGACACCATTTTTGGGGCCGATCGTTCCTGGATCTTCCCGAAGATCTCGCTCACCTCGGGGCTTCTTTGGAGAACCGCTCGGGCAAACTCCGTCTCCGCGAGGGAATCGATGCACCAGAGTACAGCCACCTTGGTGGCCGTATCCTGATCATGCCAGTGATCCACCAGGTACTTCATGGTGATGAGGTGGACCAGCAGGGTTCGGTCAACCGCTCGGGCGCGCTCCAGGGTCTGTCGGATGTAGAACCGCTGTCGGGCATCCAATTGATCCAAGGACTCCCTCAGAGCACTCAGGCTGGAGACGGACTGGGTGGAGAAGATGTCCTCCACATGGCGAACGATATGCTGCAGCTTCTGCAAGGAACACCCCCTTGGGTTGCGTCTCCAATCGTTCACTGCTGCCAAGCCCGGGGCGCCAGGCCAAGTACGGGTCACGCCGTCGTTCTGAAGGGCGGTCATGTCCGAGCCGAACGGTCCCGCCACTGGTGTACGCGCCGATGGCGCCGGCGAGGGGCCCCGGTCGTTGCCGGGTACTCGAATCATCGAATGAAAAGCATGGTGTCGCCATGACCCATGAGGGCCATTGTCGTGGAAGCACTCGGGCCAAGCCCCATCACCGCGACCGCAGCGGCGTCTTATGAGACGCCCTTACGGGGCGAGGTCCGCGAAGATCCGGCCTTCCCGAGGGTCCTCGGAAGGGGACACGTGCGTCATGGCGATGAGAATGTGGCGGCTTCGCGACAGGTGCAGATCGTGGCGCAGTAGATGACATCGGACGCGTCGGCCCGAGGCTCGTCTTGGTGCCACACTTGAATACCATTCCGCGTGCAGGGAAGATCGATGACGTCCCGGGACCCCGGCCGCGACCGCAACCCCATTGACAGACGGTTATTGTGCATTAGGATGAACCTATCGGGACAGAGGCAACTCACCCGGCCGGCAGGTGTCGGCCACTCGGCGGTCGCGACGGGCAGACTGACCCGCCGGGCCTGTAGTGCCGAGCCGACTACGTCGACTGCCGGAAGGGTGTACGTGAGGGAGTGGTTGTTCGCCGACCGCAGCTGACACGGATCTCATTCCGCGTGCGATCGGGGCTTGAGATTGAAACGGCAGCTCTGTGGCTACGATTGCGGCATACCAAGCGGAGGTAGAACCCATGTCGCAGGGACGAGACGCTCGCGGGGGAAAGCAACGGTACGTCGACGACAAGAATGTGCTACTTGCCGAGCTCACGGAGAGGGGGAGCAACAGGAAGGAGATTCTCAAGGTCATCAACGTCAGCGCTCAGGGCGCGGCGCTGTGCGGGAAGAACAAGGATGACCACCCTGAGGTTCGAGCGGAGCTGGGTCTGATCAACAAGGGCCAGATCCGCATGTGGATGACCAACGCCAAATCGCGCGGCCCGATCGACATGGGGGAGTACAGGGTGGTGAGGCAGTGGAAGACGGGGCCCATTCCGGGGATTGGCGTTTCTGCAGACCCGGTCAACAACAAGTGGGTGCGCTATTGCCGGTCGCAGGAGTTCGCTGAGGGGCTCCGGCGGCCGCCCGGCAACAACCAGCCCCGCCCCTGACGACGCGCGATCGCGGTTTGGGCAGGTGGCCACAGGTGACCCCGCGTTCGCTGCTCCCCCCCGAGCGGGGATTCGGAACGCGGCTGGCCGCCCGAGCCAGGCTGTCCCACGCCATCCTTGTTCCTTGCCGTCGACGCCACACAACGACCATCCTCGACGTCGCGTGCCTTCGTCCGCACAAGCGGTTACGAGCAGGGGCCGAATCTGGCGCCGGCATCGGGATGCGCCGGGCACCCGGTCGACCGGAGTCGGGATCGTCGCCCTGCGGGCCACGGTCACTTCTGTGGGCTGGCCGGAGGTTTCGGCACGGGTAGACTATTCCCCTTCGGTCAGGACGCCGGTGGTCGACCTGGAGGGTTGCCGGTCGCGATCGAGTTGTGGAGAGTGGTGAGTTCCGCGGACGGCTCTCGGGGGCTGACCTCGAGGACAGAGGGAAGATGGGGAGACGCAGATGGGACCGCACAAACCGACGGGCTGGAACACCTGGGATTTTCGCGGCTTCAACCGGATGGTGTTTCTTCGGAAGGGCAAGACCGAGGTAGTCGTGCAGTATGCGATCTGGGATGAGCATGTTCCACCTCCCAGTCCCGACAGTCGCAAGCTCGGTCAGCTGCATGACACCTTCCGGTGGAGTGATGTCCGAAAGCTGGGGCCACACGGACCGTTGGGTCTTCCGGCGCGACTTGAGTTCGCGATCGGAGAGAGCATCTACCGGGCTGAGGCCACTGACACGGATGGTGAACTCCGGCTCACTGTGTCACCGCTGGGTGAGAGCAGACACCGGATTGTTTTTCTGTTCTTGGCCCCGGTGGGTGAGACGGTCAGGGTCAATTCGGCCACCAGCGGGGGTTTTGCCCACTGGAAGGTGGGTCTCGAGAACGCGACCTGGCCCACGGGCTACTTTCTGAACATCGCCGAGCCATATGCGGCAGGCAAGCCGGGCCGCTCGGCCACGCTGATCCTGACACCGAGCAAGGCGACGCGGGCCGCGGCGGGTTCCTTTGAAGCCTATGAGCGGACCGCCCTGACCGGGCGCGGCGAACTGGCCGACGCCCCGGAGGCCATGATGCACGCGGTTTCGTGGAACACGCTGTTTGACACGCGGCGGGGTCTGCTGAGCTCGCCGGTCAGCCGGGACTGGTGTTACGACTGGCGCGGCGTGCTCGTGTTCTGCTGGGACACGTTCCTTGTCGGCACCATGGTGTCGAGCGAATCGCGGCAGCTGGCCCGATCGAATTTCGAGGCGGTGACCGCAGCGATCGACGAGGTTGGCATGGTACCCAACTACTTCATGGCTCACGGGGCGGTCTCGATGGATCGCTCGATGCCCCCGCTGGGCGCCTACATGATCTGGAAGACCGAGCAATTCAGTCTGGACCTGGACTGGCTCAAGGGCGTCTATCCTCGGCTGCGGAAATGGCACACCTACTGGATGACTCATCGCGACGGGAACGGCGACGGTCTACTCGAATGGGGTACCGACGGGACGCCCCGGTACGAGTTTCCGCAGCTGCTCCCCTACAATCCGTCGCTGCAGCACACCGCCAAGTGTGCGATGTATGAGAGCGGGCTGGACAACTCGCCCATGTACGATGAGGTGCCGTTCAACGAGAAGGCGAACACCTTCGAGTTGGCCGACGTCGGACTGAACAGTTACTACGCGATGGACTGCGAGGCCCTGGCCCGGCTGGCCGAGCGGCTTGGCCGGCTCAAGGAGGCGGCCGCCTATCGGAAGGAATACGAGGCGGTCCGCGAGCGGATCAACGAGCAGTTGTGGGACGAAGAGCACGGTCTGTATGCCAATCGGCACTGGGACGGGCGGTTTTCGAGGCGGTGGTCGCCAACTTCCTTCTTCCCGCTGATCGCCGGGGTGGCCGACCCGAGCCGTGCGGAGCGCATGGTCAAGGAGCACCTGCTCAACGAGAAGGAGTTCTGGGGCAGGTATGTCGTGCCGGCCATCGCCCGAACCGACCCGGCCTACCCGGACAACGACTACTGGCGCGGGCGGATCTGGGGCCCGTTCAATTTCCTGCTGGCCGAGGGCCTGCGGCGGTATCGCATGAACAACGCGGCGGCGGAACTGGCCAGCCGCGGGTTGACCATGTTCATGGAAAACTGGCGCAAGGACGGCGGAGTCTATGAGAACTACAACGCCGACACCGGCGCGGGCGGCGACGTCTGGAACGCGGCCCGGCTCTACCACTGGGGTGGGCTGATGGCTTTCATCGCCATCCAGGAGCTGATCGACGCCGAGGCGACCGGCGCCCTGCGGTTCGGCTCGCTGCGTTTTCCCGACGCAGGCATCCGCAACATGCACATCGGTGACGATATCTACGACGTTGATCTGAATGACGGCGTCCGGGTGAAGCGAAATGGCTTTCCGTTCGTCGACTGCACCTGCCGCGCGATCGTGCGGATTCCGGTCAACGGAGAGGCCGACGCTCCGATTGACGTGACGGTCAGGCCGGGCGCTACCGGTATTCTGACCCTTCACAACCCGCCAAAGCCGCTGCGTCGGGTCAGGGTAACGGGGGGACCCGTGGTCGCGCCGACGACCACAGGCGCCTGCGTGAAGTACACCTGGTAACCGGCGAGCCGGATCGATCACGGAGGAGGCGGTGCTTGGCGGTTTGGCCGGCCTCGCGGAGCCGTTTCTCGTTGGGGTGTGCGGGTGCCCTGTCCTGGAGACTTCCGAGTCACATGGTGAGCACCCCGAAGCGATGAGAATGGCGGTCCGTTGTCGCTCGGACCAGAGGGGCTTGGCACAGTCAATGAGGGGGGGGAACCCGCCGGGGTGCTGTCGGCATGAGCGTGCGGGAGCAGTGCTCGGGATTCCCCGCGACTGACTCGAACTGGTCAATCACGGTCGCAATCAGGATTGCCCGGGATATCCGTTCCGCTGACGCATGCCAGAAAGCGGCTCAGATCCACCTCGTCGACGTGGCCGTCGTCATCCATGTCGGCATCGTCACACCCGGGGGTGACCGGCTCCAGACGGGTAGCGGTCAGGCAATGCTGGAGGTGCCCGAAGTCCGCCAGATCCACGTCCCGGTCGCCGTCGAAATCGGCGGAGATAGGGCGGGTCGTGATGCTGGACCAGATCTGGCTCACATCGCCGTCGGTTCCGACGCTGCTGGCCGCGTGCCAGACGACAGCCTGGGTATCGTTCATCCGGGGAGCCCGGTCGTCGTAGTCGTTGTCTGTGATCTTCTGAATCTGGCCGTCCACCGACTGGTAGATCTCCCAATCGTGGCCGTCGAAGCCTTGCCAGGCGATCCGGCCGGCGTTGTCCGCCTGAGGGTACTGGCTATGCTGGGTGGTGGAGCTCACCGTGGCCAGGCCACCACCGGTCGCGGAGGCGCTGCGGATGACCCACTTGCCGGCTTCGGCCCGGGCCATCCAGACGACCAGATTGCTGTCGTTGACCTGGGGGTGCCAATCCTCGTAGGAGTTGTCGGTGATACGCTCGACCGTGCCGCCGGCGGCATCGGCCGAGTAGATCTCGCAATTGGTGCTGTTCCAGGAGCTCGGCCAGCCCTGCCAGACGACCCGGCCGGCGTCGTTGATCTGCGGATACTCGTTGTTGAATGTCGCGTTGGACAGGTTGACCAGATCGGTCCCGTCAGCGTTAGCGCTGTAGATCTGCCAGGAAGCGCCGTCGTAGCCGAACCACACGATTCGGCTGGAGGCGTTGATCCGCGGCCAGACGTCCTCGCGGGGATAGCCGGAGGAGGCGCTGTTGGCGGTGACCTGGCGGATGTCGGTACCGTCGGCGTTGGCGCTGTAGATTTCGTAGTCCTGCCCGTCGAAGGCATCCCAGGCGATTCGCCCGCTGTCGCTGATGGCGGGGTGCCAGTCGTTCACGGTGTTGCTGGTGATCTGGCGCAGGTTGGTGCCGTCAGCATTGGCGGTGCAGATCTCGAAGTCCTGCCCATCGAATGACTGCCAGACGATCTGTCCGCTGGCATTGATTTCTGGCGACTCGTCGCTCATCGCGTTGTCCGTGATCTGAATCAGCCTGCTGCTGTTGGCGTTCGCGGAGTAGATCTCGAAGTCCTCTCCGTCGGAGCCGCTCCAGACGATGCGGCCGGAGGCATTCACCCTCGGCGACCACTGGTCATGAGGGCTGGCGGTGACGGGTCCCGGCGTTCCGGGGAAAGCGACGGCCGGGGGGACGGAGCCGCCGGGGGCGAAGTCGCCGTTGCTCTCCGGGTGGTTGTTGAAATCCTGCATATACGCCCACCAGTTGTTCAGTCGGGTCATGCCGTACTCGGTGATCGAGCCATCGACATGCGGGATGCGGCTGAACCACCACTTATGGTGAAGACGCATATCGCCGTAGCCCCATTCAGTCTTGTTGACCAACCTCTTGGGGCCAATTTCATCGGGGTAGCCCACGGGGAAGCTGTCCAGCCACCAGTCGCACGTGATGTCGACGTATCGGTTGTTGCCCCAGTCATAGTCGCTCGTGCTGTTGGGGGCGAAGTGTACATTGCCGCAGGCGGCCTCACCGGGGATCTGCTTGTCGTACAGGGTGAAGCGATTCCATGCGTGAGTCTGCTGGGCCGACCAGCTGCCGTAGACGCGTCGCATGATCGATTCGGTCCGGTGGCCGTAATCCTCGAGCATCTCGCCGACGCCGCGCTCGTAATTGAAGCCCATCATGATGAAGATCCTGGAGCAGGGAATACGGGTTTGCGGGCTGGAGTTGCACCAGTAGCCGCCACGACCGGCCATGGTCGATTCCCAGTAGCCGAAGTACGGGGCACCGAACATGAGTACTTCGTCGATCTCGCCGGAATCGACTTTGCGGGCCAGATCGTAATCACGGGCGACGGCCCGGTAGTCGACACCGTCGGGTGAATGGCAGTACGTGCTGCCGCCGCCCGGCCAACACTGCTGGAAGGTCGTGTCGGTGTACTGGAAGCCGTCGGCCTTCACCGGATAGACGTCGGGGTTGATCGTGCGGGTAATCCGGAAGTTGACCAGGTCGTGGCTGGACGCTCTGAGGTCGTTGACATACGCTGCGGCCAGCACGGCCGGGTCGGTCCAACCGTAAGCCGCGTGCAGCCGCTGCATGCCCTGCTTCTCGAGGATCGGATCGAAGTTGATGACCAGTGCACGCGGGTATACCGGCGTTACGGTCTGGGCGACCGCGCCGAAAGGCAGCAGGCACGGCACAACCGCAGCGATAACCGGCAGTCGACACGAACCTGGTCTGCTCATCATGCACATCGGCATCACCATCCTCCGCGACGGGGGGCCGGGAACCACGCCCGATTCCTTGATTGTACCCGACGGCAAGCGAAAGTGAACGGAGCAGATTCGGCCGCTCCGGCATTCCGGGGAAGGACAAGATGAGCGGAAGGTCGACTCAACACGCCGGGCGAAACCGCGAGCGGGGCGGAATCAGTTCGCCGGACGGGGCCGGGGGAGCCCAGGCGGCGGTTTTGACACCGACACGGTCGCTCATGGACAGTCGGTCATCTCTCACCGCAGCGGTTCGATGCGAAACTGCAGCTGCGACACGCCGTCAATCTCGAAATGGTCGATTCGTATCTTGTGCTTTCCGGCCTCGAGGTCGATCGGGGCGGTGTTCTCCTTTGGGGGATGCCACGTCCAGTCGTCGATGACTCGCTTGCCGTCCACGGACACGCGGATACCGTCGTCGGAAATCGTCCAGACCTTGTACTTGCCGGCGGGCAGGTCAAGCGTCGTTTCCGCCACGGTCCCGAAATGATCCGGGCCGACCTTCTCGCTGGGGGCCCCGCCGCCCCACTTGAAGTCGATCACGTTGAGCTTCCTGCGTTCGACGGGCTGGCCAGCGATGAGCTTGTCCCAGCGATCCTGGTGCTCGCGGGGATCGAGAGCGGCCGGATCCCACTTGAAGAACTGGACGTTCCACTGGGCCAGGAGAAGCGAGCCCTCGGCGGTCATGGTCTTGCCGTCCGCCCGGATCGTGAGGTTGAACGGATGCAGACCCGGTCCGGGGACCTGGACGGTTACCTTGCCGGGCAGATTGCCGCGCATCGGGGCGACTTGCACGTCACCGGTAACCCGGGTCACCTCGAAGCTGCCGGAGGGGCCCAGCACCTGCAGGGAGGCCTTTTCGCCGCCCGAGATCTGAGTGGGGAAAACCAGCGGCCCGGTGTAGTCGTAGGGCCCCCACTCGGTCATGATGATCTTGTCCCGGCCGCGCAGGTGCTTGCGGGCCCCCACCGGTCGGGTGTCGCCGTACACCGGGTACTTCACATCGAACTCATACTCGTACTCGCCCTTCTCGACCGGCTCGGAACCGGCCCTGGCGTCGATCACTTTGCCAACGTTGGTGGTTTTGTTGTCGATGAAGAGGCAGTTCGTGCTGTCGCGGAGCTGCAAAACGATCTGGTCACCGTCGAAGGTGTTGCCCGCGACGACGTTGTCCTTGGACTCGAAGTTGTTGGCCTTGCCCCAGCCCATGGACGCGAACCGCTCGTTCGGTCCGCCCCAGAAGAACACGCCGCACCGGTTGTCCTTGAATGTGTTGCGGATGATGCGGTTGCGCTGACCGTGCTCGATGTTGATTCCGCCGCGCTCCGAGCCGTAGGCCATCTGCCCGTTGCCCTCGAAGGTATTGCCGGAAATGAGCGTATCCTGCGAGTAGCCGCCCCACACACCGCAGATCGCGTTTTCGACCATGCGGTTGTTCATGAACCTGTTGCCGAAGCTGAAGGTCATCTCGATGCCATGAGCCGGCGCGTAGGAGAAATCGTTGCCGATGAGCAGGTTGTCGTTGTTACCCTTGCGCCGGTAGTCAAAGCCAGGAGTGGAGGGCGGAGCCTCACCGAGGGCTTCCCGGCCGGCGAATCCGAAGAAGCCGTCGCCGCCGTGAGTCACCGAGTTTTCGGCGATCGTGTTGTTACAGTTCTGCTCGAACATGAGGATGCCGGCCGAGTCCTGCCCGCGGTTGTAGACCATGTGGCTGTAGCCGCGCACGCAGAAATCGAATGCATTGCGGCTGATGGTGTTGCGGTTTGACCGCCACAAGGCCAGTCCCCATCCGGACAGGAAGGAGCAGTCGTTGTCGTAGATCCTGGAATCGTTGACCCGGTCGATGATGATGCCGTTCTGGCCGTGCCGGGCCCGCACCCGGCGGATGGTCACCCGATCGGAGGATTCGACGGCCAGCCCTGCACCATACTGCACGACCCACTTCTCCTGGTCATTGTTGTGCGGGAAGAGCCAGTCGCTGCCGTCCTCGGCCTCGGGCGTCGAGAGCAAGTGCTTCTGGTAGTTGCCCGAGACGTCGACGTCTTCGACGGTCAGGCCGGGGCAATTCACCGCGTGGATGCCCACCTTGTAGCCTTGAACCCTGAGGTTGCGAACGGTGATGTTGCTGCCGGTCACAACCACGCCCGTGCCGCTGAACTCATCGGGCTGCTGAGCCGGCCTGGCCCCATCGAGGGTGGCACCCTGGAAATCCACAGTGATGTTGTCACCCTTGACTCGCACGGCCCCCTTGCCGTCCGGATCGATCAAGGAGTATACCCCTTTGGTGATGCTGGTATTCTGGCTGATCTCCATTCCCGGCTTGCTCAGCGACGTGCCCTGACATCCGGCATTCATCCAGAACAGAACCGCCCCGACCGTCGCCCACACGCATGAACGGGACATCACATGCCTCCATCGCTTGATATCCGGTGTGACCTCGAGGCCGTTCGCCGCCTTCGGTGAAACTGTGCCCCGCGCTTCTCAATAAAACAAGTACACCCACCAGTTCTTCATGGGCCTGCCGTCGTCGTCGATGCAGTTGTTGTCCAGGCCGGGCATCGACTGGCACCAGTAGACGATCCACCGGCCCATGCAGTCCGGAGCCACCGCGCGATACTGCTCGGTCATCTTGATGTTGAACTCGGTGAGCTTGTCCTTGCCTGGCGGGCCGTTGCGCAAGCGGTAGTTCTCGATGGCGCACTCGACAGTGTTCGGGCTATCCAGATCGTAGTGGTACCTCGCACCGGGGGGCCAGTGGTTGCTGCCGCAGAACACGTCGAACGGGGCGACGGAGTATTCCTTGCCCTCGTGGAGCATGATGATCTTGTTTTCCGAAGGATAGGTCACCTTGCACTTCTCGCGATCGTAGGACATCTCATAGAGTGACTTGAACGGCAGCTTGTGCCGCTTGTCCCAATCGAGGCCCGCGAACTCCCGGAAGTACTTCGTGTGGTAAGCGATTGTGTCGTGATTGGCGTGCCCTTCCAGCAGGTGACCGAAGTTCTCGAGCTGGCAACCGACGCCCCGGTGGGGATTGAAGAAGTAGATGCGGAACGAGTGCCCCGTCCACGGCATGGTGTCGTCCTCGCCACCATTGCCCGCCTTGCCGTGTTTGCCGGGAATCGGCCGGCCGTCCTTGTCGTAGTACTGCTTGAGCTCGATGACCTCGAACGCCGGCCAGCCCTTCTTATGATCGTGAATACAGTAGAACCAGAGTTCGTGGACGATTCCGGCCTGGATCAACTCTTTGAGGTCCAGATGTCGACCGGGCGTGGAGGGATCTTCGAAGCCATAGTACTTGGCGAACTCCTCGGTGTAGAGCCGTTTGTAGTCGCACCACATGTCGGCCGGCTTGCTCGGCAGCACCGGAAAGAGGGTGCTGGATGACTTGGCCATGTCCGGTGCCGGCTTCTCGTCGCGCAGGTCGACGTACTTGACCACGCGGTAATCCAGGAAGGCCGGGGCCTTGGGATCTTGGTACCCGTGGTACCTGCTGCTCTCGGCCAAGGCCTTGATGAACTTCTCAGTCTGGTCCTTGATGGCCGACATCTCCACATCGTTCGCGAAGTTCAGCACCAGGACGCGAGGCTGCATCTTGCGGATCCGGGTATGGTTCTCGACCAGCCACGGCTCCGAGGCTCGGAAACAGGTCTTGTTCGGCCAGATGGTGGGATCGTCGGGCAGGTCAGCCGGTCCCTTGACAGGCGAGGCCTTGACGCGAGCCGTTGGAGCCGAAAGGGCCTGCCCGGCGGCCGACGCGACACAAGACATCAGGAGCAGGGTGGAGCTAATCGTCAGGACTCGGTACATCAACACGCCTCCCCAAGGGAATGAAGGATACAGATCCGCCATAGGGTAGCGGTGGCGGCCGGATTGGCAAGCGAGAAGACCACCAAGGTCCCGGCCCGCGGTTCGCCTCCGGCCGGCATCGCCCCGTGGGTACCGTCCGAATGGTCTGCCTGGCGAAGACTGCCGATGCAGGACACGTGACGAGGTGTGCTGGGATACGTCCGATAACCTGCCAAGCCCTGCTCTTGTCCACGATGGTGGAAGAAATTCTGAGATAGTGACGGAATTGAGTCCCTTTTTGATTGACGCACGCCCCCCGCGGGGCATATTATGGCTCTTGAGGTTATCGGGACAGGGTGCCTCTGGGGTGCCCGGGGAAAGAGAGCTGCCCACGTCCACTGCGTCATCTGGACCTGTAGGCCAGCCTCAAACATGTTTGTAGCCCTACCGCACCTGCGGGCGTCTCGGGGGTTGAGCCACGCGCGGGCTGATTGGTGGCCCAGTGACTCATGGTGAGGATGATCGCCCGGTCTCGATCGACGTCGGATGAGGAAGCGAGGGGCAGCAGAGGCGTTGCCCAGGAACACGAACCCATGAAAGGAGATTGGAAATGAGAGCACTGGTCAGTTCCGTCGTTCTGTGCCTCTTGGTGGGCCTGCCTGCCATGGGCGGCAATCTGGTGAGCGTCCCTCTGGATCAGCAGATCGATCTGGGCAGTGGACCGGCCATCTACGTGCCTTCGGGGCTTGATGGCAGCCTGAGTTTCCTCTCAGACGAAACGCCCGGCTACTGCCGCAACAGCATTAAAGGTGGCAGCTGGTACTACGGTCCTTACATTGATTTCCGCCTGTTGGGGCTCGGCGACATCGACTTCACCACGCCGGGAGCGACGATGGAGATCGACGTTCGCTACTTCCAGGGCGGCGATAACACGAATCCTTACGGTGATGCCCCGATCTTCTTCCGAGCCTACACATACACGGACGCAGGCGCATACGTGGGGAATCGAGACTACGGTATTTTCTACGGTCCGACCGGGGAGAGTTTCTACCGCACGTGGACGCACAAGTCCGTTCCCTTGAATGACAAGGCCGCCTGGAATTACACCGACAGTGACCCGGAGACTAATCCATTCGACCCGACCAAGGTCGCCCGGATTCGGTTCTACGGCACTGACTGGAGCGGCAAGGGGCAGGACTTCGTGGACTTCAAGAACTTCGCGATCACACCCGAGCCCGCGACGCTGGCCCTGCTTGGCCTGGGCGGCCTGGTACTGATTCGCCGTCGACGCTGATCACCGCATCCTGAATCGCTTGCGGAAAGCCGATCGCCGCCCGGAGCACGTTGCCTCGAGAGCCTCCTGGGCGGCGATCGGCCTACCGCCTCTCGTCGTGGCAACGTATGAATCAGCTCTCCGGGGGGGCCGGGGTACTACGCTCCATTCCAACCGTCGATAGCTGAGTTCGCAACCTTCCCGGCGAGCGCCGGTGGCAAGCAAGCAGCGATCGCATTTCGCAGATGGCGGTTCTTCCTCTTTGCGGTCACATTCCGTTATAATGGAAGCGGTCATCCAGGATCCTGGATCTCATATAATGGAACTCACCGGTGACGTACCGATACGGTTCCTCGCTCGATGAAGGACCGCCTTACATGACTGAAGGCAAGAGGCAGATCGACGTTGAACTTGAGAATGGAGACGGCAACGGGCGTCTGGCGCAGACGGAAGGAATCCGCCGGGCGCTGAGTGATCGCATTCGGGCGGTGCGGAAGCGAAAGGGTTGGACGCTGGAGCAACTGGCGGCCGCCTCCGGCGTCAGCCGTTCGATGCTCAGCCAGATCGAGCGGTATCAGGCGAACCCGACGCTGACAGCGGTCTATCGTATCGCCCAGGGTCTGGGGCTGGCGCTCTCGGCCCTGCTCGAGGAAGCTCACCAAGCGACGGCCATCGAGGTCATCCGGGCCGATGACCGCACCTATCATTACCGGCTGGACCGGCGTTGCCGATGGCGAACGCTGTCTCCGCTTCACCTGGAGAAGGACATTGAGTTTCACGAGCTTCTGCTCAGCCCGGGTGGCGTGCTTCGGAGCCCGGCGCATTTTTCAGGGACACACGAATTCCTGACTGTCCGGCATGGGACAATCCGGGTGACGACGGGAGATCAGACCTGCGAGCTCTATCCCGGCGATTCGGCCTACTACCCGGCGGACACGGCCCACATGCTGGAGAACATTGGAACCGAGGACGCGGTCACTTTCATGGTGGTTGCGTACATGCGGGACTGAATGCGGACTCTGGCGGATCGATTGCCCCCGCTCAGGATGTACCTTCGCACTCCCGGCTGGCCTGCTCTGGTCCCATACGAATCGCACAATAATCCTTTGCACAGCCTTGAAACTGGGAGCGGGCCCCATTATCCTATATATTGGATCGGTGACTAGTATAGTGGACGACCTCTGAAGGTTACTGAAGGGCACCTTGAGGCGGGTTGGGCATCCGAAGGGGTGGTGGGACGGGGGGCGCTGGTTTCGCGCTCTGAGCGCGGGGGTGCCAACGTGAGCGACGGAGTCAAGATAGCGATCGGCGTTGGGATCCTCGTGCTGGCGGGCGTCCTATACTATGTACGGTCGGGGTCCGAGAATGCCCTGACCAGCCGCGACGACTACGATACGATGATGCAATGTCGGGCGTGCGGTCACGCGTTCGAGGCCAATCTGAAGGTTGAGCAGCTGCCCCCGATCGCCTGCCCGAAGTGCGGGAAGATGGACGCATGGCGGCTCTATCACTGCAACCAGTGCGACAAGACGTTTGTCCCGCAGCCGGTGGGGACGCCTCCCCGTGCGCCGATGATGCCGAAATGCCCGCACTGTGGCAGCCAGTCGACCGGAGCCGCGGACCTTCCGAAGAAATGAGGTGAGTGAATCGTGAGCACAATTCCATTTCGCAAGGCGTTCACGCTGATCGAGGTCCTGGTGGTCGTGGCGATCATCGCCCTGCTGGTTTCCATTCTGCTTCCCTCGCTGACCGCGGCCCGCGAGCAGGCCAAGACCGTCAAGTGCGCCGCGGGGCTCAAGCAGATCAGCACTGCCCTCGGGTACGCGTACGAGACGTACCGGGCGTACCCGGACATCGACGATGGGGCTTCGGCCGATCCTACCGGGCGTGTCATGGCCACGTGGATCGATGTTCTTTTCACCAGGAAGTACCTCGGAGACCTCGAGGTCGGGTACTGCGCGACCGACAAGAAGCCCGACCCGCTCAACAGGCAGCGAGGGCAGTCCTGGAGCTTCAATTACCCTCCCCGGCTGGGCGGCGGCCCGGGTGCCGACTACAGCTATGCCATTTCGGTAGTGATGTCCTCGCAGGGCTGGAAGACCACGGACAAGTCTGGGTTCACGCTGGGCAAGGCCACGCCCAGCAGTCTGGTCCTGGCCGGAGAGGGCAACTGGAACTGGATGCACGGCTTTGGCGCAGCCGGGCTGCTTCGGAACAACTTCGAGGTCACCTACTGGGGGTCGAACGGGGCCGCCTACCGGCACGGGACCAACCGGTTACCCGTGGGCAACTTTGCCTTCGCGGACTCGAGTGTGCGGCCGGTCAGACTGGATCTCGGCGACACCTACCCCAACTCGGCCTTGCTCCGCGGCTTGAGAACGACGGACAAGTACTTCTGGCGTTCCGGCGAGCACACCGAGGTTGGTCTCTGGAACGACACCTACAACGTCAGGAATATCAGCGGGGGCTATTACGACAGCACGAAGAACGAGTACCCCCTGGGCCCCGGCTCGCCCAAGGAACTCGACCCCGGCTACTACTCGGACACGAAGACCTGGGCCAAGACGGTCGTCACCCGCAAAGGCTGGGTGGGGTACTGACCGGAGCCGGCCTGGCCGCGGGTACTGAACCGCCGGGCGGCTTCATTGCCCGGCACGGGTCGACGGAACGAAGCAAAGGGAAGCCGGACCTTCGGCCTCTCAGACGGAAGGGCGAGGAAGAACTGTGTGGAATACCAAGGGGGAAAGTCGAGGCTTGAGGCCGGCACCGAAACGGAGAGCCGGTGCGTGCACGAGCCGTCCCCGTTTGACCAGACGACCCAACTCAGGGGGGTTGACGCGTGGCCTTCCCCTCGGGAACGCACTCACCTCAACAAAGGAGGAGACGGAATGAGACACCTCAAACGTTTATCCCTGGTTCTGGCACTGGCCTGCACCGCGGGGGCCGCCTCGGGGCTGGAGATCTTCATCCCGATGGATGAGCCGATGGACCTGGGCAGCGGGCCCGCCATCTACGTGCCCGCAGGGCTCAATGGCAGTCTGAGCTTCCGCTCCGACGAAACGCCGGGCTACTGCCGGAACAACTTCGGCTCCGGCTGGTTCTACGGCCCGTACGTCGATTTCCGACTGGCGGGGCTCGGCGATCTCGACTTCACCGGCGACGGATGCGCGCTGACCCTCGAAGTCGATCTGCGCTACTTCCAGACCGGCAACTACAGTGACGCCCCGGTCCGGATGCGGGCGTACACCTACTCGGCCGACGGCACGACGCTGCTCGGGTATCGTGACTACGAGTACTTCTACATGGTCCAGCGGGGAGACGACCACTACCCGACATGGAGCCACGCCAAGATCGCGTTGAACAACCCCGACCCCATCGAGAACCGCTACGGGACGACCGCCCACTACGTTGACACAAACTACCAGGGCAACACCTTCGATCCCACGAAGATCACCCGGATTCGTTTCTACGGCACGGACTGGGCCGGCACCGGCGGTGATTTCCTCGACATGAAGAACCTGCACATTTTCGCCGAGTTGCGAGTCGGGCCGGACCTGACCCTGGAAACGGCCTACCCCGGCATCCAGTACAAGAAGAACCACTTCATCACCAGCCTGTGCGCTCCGCCGGCGATTGTCTGGAGCGTCACCGGCCCGACCGGAATGGCGATTGACGACAAGGGCATCCTGACCTGGACGCCGGCGCCCAGCGACGTCGGCAACACCTATCCGGTGGTGGTCCAGGCCACCAACGGCACCGACACCAGGACCGAGAGTTTCGACATCCAAGTGGTGGTCGTGCCGCCGACCATCAAGACGATCCCAACGGGCAAGGCCTACGCGGGAAGCGTCTATCTCTACCAACCCTCGCTGGCCGAGGGCACGCTCCCCGTGACCTGGGCCAAGACTGAGGGCCCCGCCGGGCTCACGGTCAACGCCACCACCGGTGCAATCGGCGGTTGGACGCCGACCGCGGGAGAGATCGGCAGCTCCGTGACGATCGGGATTCAGGCCACGAACGCCGGCGGGAGCGACACCGAGGTCTGGCAGGTGCAGGTGGTCGAGGCGCTGACCGGCGGGGATGAAGTTGCCCCGCCGTGGGGCACGGTTGCCGCCAACATTTCGGGTACCCAGTCCTCCGGTGACGCCGGGATGGTTCTCCATGACGACTGGGGCAATGCCGCTCTGGTCGACTGGACCCTGGACGTGAAAGGCGCGGGCCTGGGCCCGGCCACCCATTATGGCCGCATCAGCTTTGACGAGGCCGGCAATCTCTACTGGAAGACGATCGACGGCTTCCTGGCCTCGGCCACGCCGACCGGGACGATCCGCTGGACCGGCAACGTCGCCGGCACCAACCAGGATTTGGGCGCAGGTGACATGAGCTCCCCGGTGGTCGGCCAGGGCGAGAATGGCAATATCTACGTGACGACCGACGCGGGTGTCGCGGCCTTCTCCAAGGCCGACGGTCACCGCGTGTGGGACGCGGCGCTCCCCAACGCCGGCTTCACGAACGCCGGTCGGCTGACGCCGGTGCTCTACCAGGGGTTCCTGTACGTGGTCGGAGCCCAATCGGGAGACAAGGGCATTTACGTGCTCAAGGCGAGCACGGGCGAGATTGTCGCCGACCAGCTGGTTTCCGGTTTTGAAGCCTCCGCCGGTGGTCAGATGACCCTGGTTCCGAGCGCTTTTGGCCCCGGGGCCCACGGCCTGTACTTCAACGCGGACGGAGGCGGGGCGGCCGGCATGTACGCTGTGGTGGCCAACCCGACGGGCGCCTATCTGGCCTGGAAGGACTACGGTGGGAAAGTGGCCCGCAGCCACGTGGTTTACGTGAGCAGCGCGCAGCGAGTCTGCACCCACACGTGGGGCGACTACGGGGCCACCTTCTACGCGTGGAATCTGGACGGCAGCCTGCCGGCCTCGAGCGGCAACGCGGCCAACAACAGCGGCCACGGCTTCGAGGACCTCGGCGCGGTCGACTTCAACGGCGTCGACGTCATCGCGGGCGGCTTCAGCGGCCAGCTGGTACGCTATCTGGGGATCAGCATTCCCGGATCGGTGACACCGCCGCTGCCCCAGGTTGTCTATGACTCAGCCGGGTTTGAAGGTTTCCTGCTCGGGACGGTCGTCGGGCAGGACGGCTGGGCTCGGGACAACGCGGGTACACCCCAGCCCGATCCGGAGATTGTCAAAGACCCCACCAGCAGTGGACATGGCAAGGTCCTCTCGTTCGCCCCCACGGGCACCAGTCCTGACGACTACACCTCCTACATGGGGGCGGTTCGTGCGGCGGCGGCCGACACCGGGGCCGGCGTCACCATCGAGTGGGATCAGTACTTCACCGACACCAAGGGTTTCATGTGGCTGGCGGACAACGTGAGCTACAACGGGTGGTACACGGTGATGCACAACGGAAGCGGGTTGTTGGGAACGTCCGGCGATTCCGGCAAGATCGCCGTCACTCCGGGCGTCTGGCAACACGTCGCATACATTTTCAACCCTGCGGCGGGCACGGTCACGCTCCAGCTCGGCGACCAGTCGGCCACTGCGGGAACGAGCGATGTGTCCATTGCGGGCATTGACTTCGAGGTCGGCCCGGGAGCATCCGGCTCAGGCCCGCTCTACGTCGACAACGTCGTGATCAGGCAGGGGCCTGCTCCTACGCCGAGCGCTTTCGCGGGTAACGGGTACTACCAGATGGACGAGTTGTACCGTGAGAACCGCGGCTACGGCGGCCTGTTCAAGAACCAGAGCGGGCACAGCATCGTTCTGACCGGCACGAGTACGGAGAGCGGCAGCGCTCACGTGGTGGCGATGGACGTGACGGCCACCCCGCTGCTCACGGAAGCCCCGCCGCAGAATCCGCAGGACCGCTGGTTCGATTACGACACCATGTCCACCTCACCGCCCGTGGGCGGCCCGATCCTCGGCCCGACCGGGGCAGACGGCAAACAGCGCATCTACTTCTTCCAGGGCGACACGACCGGCACGCTGGTTGCGCTGACGTTCAAGCCGCGGTTCCGACCGGACTGCAACAACGACGGGAAGGTCAACAAGGATGACCTGGACCTGTACTTCGTCCCGTGCTACACAGGTCCGATGTTGGGCCCGCCGGTTCCTCCGGAAGGCGAGGACTGCTCGTGCGCGGACCTCAACACGGACGGCCATGTGGACCAGGTCGACTTCGGCCTGTTCCAGAGGTGTCTGAGCAACGACATGGTCACGCCGTTCGACCCGAACTGCTATCCCTGATGACCGAGGTCATCCGCAAGAGAAGCAGCGGGTAGAGGATTGATGAAAGCCGGGCCCCGGAGGCGTCTCGCAGGAGGCGGCAGCCGGGGCCCGGGTGTTTCTGCGACGGCGGGTTTCGTTCACCGAGACGCTGGCAGCGGAAGGACGGGTTTGCGGCGCGGGTCTCATCCGGACTCCCTGCCCGGTCGCCGCTCGCCGTCTTGGCGGCGGTGCTTCAGGTGGAATGTGAGGCCGCGGGATGTCTGCCGCACGGGCCTTACTGGGGCGGGTTCTGGACGGGATCCGGCCGCGGCAGCCGCTGCTCGACGGGAAGCAGAACGCCGCCTCGAGCCGGCCGACTCAGATAGTAGTATGCGGTACTGCTGTAGTCGTTGCCGAGCTTGTTGGCGTGGCCGTGCTCGATGGAGACGTGGATCGACTTGCGGAAGCGGATCGGGTCTTCGATATGGTAGCGATAGATGGTCTGCTTGCCCCGCCACTTGCCGTGCTCATCGCCGCTGTAGAGCAGTATGCCGTGGTACGGCGCGGTGTACTCCTGCGATGGACCGAATGCGGTGTTGCACCAGTCCTCGGTGCCGGTGCCGTGCAGGGACGGCGGCCAGGGCTCACCGTCGATGAAGATCATGTCGTCGCCTTCGCCGTACCACTCGTTCTTCTGCCGCTCGAAGACATCGATGTTCAGGTGGGCACCGCAGTAGATCCCGTCGCCGACGGCGTCGAGCATCACGTAGTTGTCCCTGTTGGACTTGTTCAGCGCTCTCGGATCGCCGCCGAAGTGGAGCTTCTCCCGCCATTCGCTTGCCCGGTCGGGCATGAGGTGGTTGTACTCGTCGCCCCAGGCACCGGTCGGGTTCTCCCGCCGCCACTGGACATGGAAGAAGGCCTGGCCGTCGAGCACCGCCGGCGAATCGTAGCTTTCGTAGTCGATGTAGTAGTAGTACGGGAAGGTCTCGTCGCCGGGGTTCTCGATTTCGATGCGGGCGGACTTGCGGAACGGCATCGGCCACCAGCAGTTGAAGGCCCGCCCGTCCTGGGGGCTCATTTGCATCACCGCGGTGACGAAGTTCTTGCGCTTGCCGTGGCCGAGCCCGAAGTAATCGCCGATCGGGCATTCGACGCTGGGCTCGGGGCAGTCGTCCCAGAAGAACCGCAGCACGACTCGCCGGAAGTAGTCCTCATTGGTGAAGAGCATGGTGTTCCAGATATGGCGAATACACCCCGGTCCTTCGAGCTTCGCGATGGTCCTGGTTGTACCGCCCTTGATGTCCATCCAGTCGCGGTTCGCGCCGGTGCGATCGTAACTGCTCTCCCGCCTGCTGCGGTAGTTCCGCAACAGGGGCAAACCTGCAAGGCCGGTCATTGCGAACATATCTGCTATCCTTTAATCCCGCTCGTGACCACGCCGCGGACGAAGTAGCGTTGCAGAGCGAGAAACACCAACAGGACGGGCACCAGAACGATCACGGCGGCGGTCATCTGCAGCGACCAGCAGGTCATGCCGTAGGAGTCGCGGAAGGCGGACAGGCCGACTTCGAGCGGACGCATGGTTCGCGAACTTGACGCGAGCAAGGCCCAGTAGAAGTCCGTCCACGTCCAGATGAAGGCAAAAGCCGCGACGGTGGCCAAGGCTGGCTTCGAGCTCGGCAGGATGACGTGCCAGAACACGCCCAGTTCGCTGCAGCCGTCGAGGCGCGCGGCCTCGTCCAGGCTGTGCGGGATAGTCACGAAGAACTGGCGGAGCAGGAATGTGCCGAAAGCCGTGCTCAGGTACTGATACGGAATGATCAGTCCCCAGTAGCTGTCGAGCCAGCCGAGTTTCTGCACCATGAGAAACAGAGGGACAATGAGCACCTGGCCGGGGATCATCATGGTGAGCAGGAACAGGAAGAAGATCGAGTTGCGTCCCCGGAAGTGGAGGCGGGCGAATCCGAACGCGGCCAAGGAGCACAGGGCCAGCTGGAAGAGAACCACGCCGGTGGTCACGATCACGCTGTTCACCGCAAAGCGCCAGACCGGCAGTTCGCCGTAGGTCAGGACATAGCGGTAGTTGTCGAAATGGTATCCGCCGGCGGGGGAGAACAGGTTCGCCATCGTCGGGAGTTCGGCCCGCTGCCCGTGCAGGGAGGTGAACAACATCCACACGAATGGCAGAACGGTGCTGGCCGCGATCAACAGCAGCACCAGATAGTGCAGCGCGATTTTCACGCCCCGTCGGCTCACTGGGCCGCCTCCTCGCGATCGAGTCCCTTGCGCATCAAGGCGATCTGGAACACGGCTACCACCAGGATCATTGCGAACAGGACATACGATTGAGCGCTGGCCATGCCTGCCTCGTACTTGCGCCAGGCCTCCTGGAAAATGTGGAAAGAGACCACGTCGGTCGTCCGTTGCGGGCCGCCCTGGGTCATCATGTACACCGGCGTGAAGAGCTGGAAGGCGGCGATGGTCGTGGTGACGGTGACGAAGAGCATGGTCGGGGCGAGTTGGGGCAGGGTCACGTACCAGAACCGCTGCCATCGATTGCAGCCGTCCAGATCGGCGGCCTCGTAGAGCGTCTCCGGGATATTCTGCAGGCCCGCGATGAAGATCACCATGCGAGGCCCGAGCCCGATCCACATGCTCATCAACACCAAGGCGGCCATGGCCCAGCCGCGCATGGCCAGGAGATCGGTACTGAGATCGATATGGAACATCGAGAGGTCCATGCCGCCGATGCTGCCGACCGTCTCGGCGAGCAGGTTGAGGAACCGGATGCCATAGCTGATCAGGCCTTTCTCCGGAAGCAGAATCCAGATCCAGACCATGGACAGAGCGACCTGCGAGCACACCGCGGGGATGTAGTAGAGGGCCCGGAACACGCCGATCACCTTGAGCGGCCTGCTGACCAGCATGGCCACGACGAGTGCTGAGACCACGCCGAGGGGCACGCTGGCCATGGCGTAGACCAGGGTGTTCCACACAGCTCCGCGGAACAGGGGATTGGCCGCGAGAGCGGTGTAGTTCCCCCATCCGACAAAGGGGTGGTCGCTCTTGAGCAAGTGCCAGCGGTGCAGGCTGAGGTAGGCGGCGAACGCCACCGGAATCAACGAGAACACGGCAAGGTAGATCGTCGCCGGAGCGATGAACAGGTAGCCGCGCCAGTTGTTTCGAGGCCGGTCGGAAATCATGGGGCAAGCACCGCGTCCATGTACTGGGCCGCCCGCCGGGTCGCCTCGGGCACCGTGGCCGCACCGTACAGAATGTCTTCCATCATCTCCTGGCCGAAGGCTTCGCACATCGGGAAGTTCTCGACCGTCGCCCCCCAGGCGGGCCGGGCGTACTCAACCGCCTGGTGGAACTCCGCCTCGATGGGATTGTCCTGATCGTCCCTGGCCCTGTAGAAGTCCGCGGCCTCGCGGTTGCCGGAGATGGCCAGGCCAGAGGCCACCCGCTTGATCTGCACCTGGGCGCTGGTCATGTACTTGAGGTACTCCCAGGCGAGATCGGCGTGCCGAGTCGACCGGCTGATGGCAATGCCGGTGACGTAGATGATTGTCACCGGCTTGCCGGTCCGGGTGGGCAGACCGACCACGCCGACGTCCAGTTGGCGGTCTGGGGCGTGGTAGTCAATCAACGTCCAGTGTCCCTTGAGATCCATGGCTGCCTTGCCGTTCAGGAAGGCATCCCCGCCGAGTATCTTCCGCTCGGCAATGCTGGGAGCGACCCGGTGCTTGAGGATGAGGTCGGCCAGGAATTGGACCGCTTCGACGGTGGCCTGGCCGTCGAGGTACCCGCTGGCCCGGCGGCCATCGGGCGAGAGCACGTCCCCGCCGCCGGTCCAGAGCAGCGGGATCCAGAACGGAAGGACGTTCTCGAAATTGAAACCGTACTGGGTCGGCATCTTGGCCCCGGGGGGCATGACGGTGAGGGCTTTGCAGGTTGTGAGAAAATCTTCCCAGCTCCATCCGTTCCTGGGAAACGGCACGCCAGCCTGCTGAAACAGCTTGCGGTTGTAGTACATCATCATCGGGGTGAAATCGAGCGGGACGGCATAGACGGCCTCCCCCCGACGGGTGATGTTGAGCACGTTCTCGAAGTAGATGGAGCGGTCGAAGGAGGGATCCCTGGCCATCAGCGGGGCCAGATCCATGAGCATGCCGTTGTCGATGAACAATGCCCCGCAGGAGGCATCCAGGTGAACGACGTCGGGAGCGCAGCCCGCGACGTACATCATGGTGAGCTTGGGCGCGTACTGTCCCGGACCGGGGATCTGCTCCTTCTGCACTCGCACTTTTCGGCCGGCCCGATGCTGCTGTTGTTCGAAACCCTCGAGGATCTCCCGCTCAATTCGCATGAAGTCGCTTTCGACCACCGGGCTGCCCCAGTCGGTGACGCGAAGCACGATTTCGGTCGGTTCCCGCTCATCCCGGCAGCCAGCCGCGGCCAAGATCATCGAAGCCCAGACTAGAGCGGAGAGGAGCTTCATTGACGAGAGAAGATACCATCGCCTCCGTGCCTTTGAAAGAGTGCGGGCATCTGATCTCCGGTGAACAGGCATTGGTGGCCGCATGGCGACCCAACCGCGGCGTCAGGGCCGAGACGTTCCTTTGAAAACCGGAGCCAACCGCCGTACAACATCAGCGATATGGAACCACTTGCCGAGTACCTGACCGTCGACCGATGCGGACCGGCCCTGGCCGCGCTGGGGGCCGAGACCGGGGCGACCGAATTGGCCCGGGTGCGGAACATCGACTACGTCTTTTCGCCTTGGGAGCTGTATCCCCTCGCCCCCCGGCCTCCTCTCCCGCTGGAGCGGATTGCCGCCTTTGCGGTTGACATGGACGGTACCAGCACGACGACGGAGCCGCTGGCGCTGCACTCGCTGGAGTACATGGTCCGGCGGTTGACCGGGCGGCTGACACCGGCCGAGTGGCCCGGCCTGGACCCGCAGCTCGACTATCCTCACGTGATCGGTAACAGCAACTTCCGGCACACCGAGTTTCTGGTCAACCGCTACCGCGACCGGATTGACCTGACCGCCCTGCGAAGCGCGTTTGTGGAGGCCGTCTGCTGGACGTCAGCCAACATGGACGACCCGCAGCGGCGACGGGACATTGCCCAGAGCGCGGTCAAATGTGGGCTGGCCGCCCTGCTGGCCGACGGCGGGTTCCAGCGTCTGGTGAGGAGCGGGACGGTAACGACGGACAACGTCGGCCAGCTGGCCGAGCCGTTTGTCCGGCAGTTCGGCACGGCTTTCGCGTGCCGACATGAAGGGGAGCTGGTCAGCGCCTCCCTGGACGTCTACTACATGCGGTACCACTCGATCATGCGACTGATCGAGCAGGGGCAAGGCGAGCGGCTCAGCCAGGAGCTGCTGGGCGAACCTGGCCGGCATCTGATCGAGCCGATGCCCGGTTACGAGGTGTTCGTGGCGTTGATCAAAGGCTGGCTGGGTCCGGAGATCGACGCCCTGTACGAGCCGCTCCGCGAACGTCTGCTGAGTCATTCGGACGGGGGGTACACGCGATCCGAGCTGGACGGCTACCGCCCGCGACTGGTGAGACTGGCCAACCGCTTTCGAGCCCACCCTGCCAAGCTGGCCCTGGTGACCGCCTCGATCGCGTATGAGACGCATGCGAGCATGAAGGAGGTCGTCCGGTTGATGCACGAGCGGGTGCGGCACTGGCCGGTGCCGGGCGCCTGCCGCGATCGCATTGCCCAGCGGTTGGCGGACCACACGGCGGTGTTCGATGCCTTGGTCAACGCCTCGGACGCCTGCGAGCATCGGCTCAAACCCCACCCCGACCTGTACAGCCTCGCTCTGCACCAGATGTCGATTCCCAGGAACGACTATGGCTCGTGCGTCGGCCTGGAGGATACTGAGCCGGGCATCATCTCGTTGCGAGCGGCCGGAATCGGATGCGCCGTCGCCCTGCCGAACCATGATACGTCCCGGCAGGACTATCAGGCCGCGGCCCTGGTCATCCGCGGCGGCCTGCCGGAGTTGATCCTGGCAAAGAACCTGTTGGTCAAGTGAGGTCACCCATGGCTCCCCAGACGGGCTGGCTCATCATCAACACCCGGCACGACCCTCAGGCCCTGGGCCAGCACAACAGTGTTTTCACCATCTCCAACGGGTATCTCGGGATCAAGGGCAACCTGGCGGAGGACCGCGACGGGTACAGCCCGGTGACACTGATCAACGGCATCTACGACGAGCTGGATATGTTCGGCCAGATCCGAGTCTCGAACCAGGAACGGCGTTATCTCGACGCCCGGCACTTTGACTCCGCCGGCCGCAGTCCGGCTGTGGCCAATCTGCCCGACCCCCTGCTGGTTCGCGTTTTCGTCGACAACCGCGAGTTGACCTTCACCCGGGGCACGATTTCGCACTTCAACCAGACGCTGAACCTGTCGTCGGGGGTTTACGGATACCGGTTCGATCACGAGGATGACCGCGGGCAAGCCACGCGCATCATGATGATGCGTTTCGCCTCTCAGCAACACCCGCACCGGGTGTACATGCGCTACCAGGTGACTCCCCTCAACTACCGCAGCCGGGTTCGCATCCTGAGCGGCATCGACGGCCGTGTCTACTCGAACACCACGCGTGAACGCCAGTTCTCGGTCATCGACCGGACGGCGGAGCCGGCCGAGGCGTGTCATCTTCGGGCTCGCACCCTCGTCCGTGAGCACGAGATCGACATGGTCGTGGTCAACAGACTGGTGGAAGCAGCCCCGGTGATTGAGCCCGAAGCCGTGATCGAGCACGACGCCGTTTACACGGTCTACGAGTTCGAGGAGCCGCCTCATGCACCGATCGTTCTGGACCGGTACGTCATCCTGACCTCCTCGGAAGACGCTCGCCTCGGAGTGGACGTGGATTTGGAGCAGGAGATCAGCGGCGCCGTCGAGTGCGAACTCGGGACCCTTGCCGAAGTTGACACGATGTCGCTGGAGCAGGCCTGGGACCGGGCCGACGTCGAAATCGAGGGCGACGAGGTGGCCCAGCGTTACCTTCGCTTCTGTCTCCATCACATTCTGGCAGCCGCCCCCCGCCACACCGACAAGCTGAGCGTGCCGGTCAAGTTGCTCACCGGCGAGTATTACCAGGGCAACACGTTCTACGACACCGATACCTACATTGTCCCGGTCTACACGTTCACGGATCCCGAAATCGCGCGTCACTGTCTCCATTGGCGATGGCTGGGCCTGAAGCCGGGCCGCAGGATCGCCGAGGATCTCGGTTACCAGGGAGCCAAGTTCGCCTGGCAGGCGGGGCCGTTCGGCGAAGAGTGCCTGGGCAAGTGGTGGCGTTTCACGCACACCAACATCCACATCAACAGCGATGTGTCCTACGCGGTGATGCAGTACTACTGGGCGACGGACGATCGGGCTTTCCTGCACCATCAAGGCGCGGACATTCTGGTGGAGACGTCCAGGTTCTTCGCGTCCCGGGCCCGGTACGACCGCGGCCGCGACGCCTACGACATCATGGATGTGGCCGGGCCGGACGAGGGCCACTGCGAGAGCACTAACAACTTCTATACAAACTACCTGGCCATACGAAACCTCCGGTGGGCGGCCGAGGTGCTCGAGGGCATGCGGGGTGACGATCCGATCGCATACGCGGAGTGCGTACGACGTCTGGGCCTCGCCGACGATGAGCCGGCCCAATGGCTCCGGGTGGCCGACCGGTTGACTCTGCTCTTCGATCCGGCCACGAAGGTGTATGAACAATGTGCGGGATTCTACAAGCTCAAGCCCGTGCCGGACGACCTGCGGGCCCGGCGCAAGGTCTGGTTCGAGACGGTGTTCCCCTACCAGGCCCTCAACCAGCCGGACGTGGTCATGGCCATGGTCCTGTTCCGTGACGACTTCGATCGGGACGTGCTGAAGGCCAACTGGGACTTCTACAAAGACAAGAGCATGAACTTCTCGTCCATGAGCTTCGCCCTCAACGCGATCATGGCAGCCGAGATGGGCGAGATGGACCGCGCCTACCGCGAGTTTCTGATCTGCGCCGGTTCGGACATCGACGAGGAGCTGACCGGGCGCAAGGACACCTATGCCGGCCTGCACGGCACGGCGGCGGGTGGGGCCTGGATGGCGGCCGTCTTCGGTTTCGGCGGAGTCTGCCTCTCGGAAAGGGGGCTGCGCGTGAATCCACGGCTTCCGAGGCCATGGCGAAGCATGCAATTCAACCTGCAGTACCGTGAACACCGGCTGCTGTTCTCCATTGACCCGGAGGAGGTCCGCATCAGAGACCTCGGGGCCCTCGGACCTGATGTGCAACTCACCGTCGCCGGCCGGCCGATCGCACTCACCGGCGGAAAGGAATACAAGGTGGCCTATTAGGGCTGGCGAGGTGAAGGGCGGGCGTACCCGCGGCGGACCGCTCGGCATTGTGGACCCAGGGACCCATGAAGAGCCGGCGGTCGTTCTGCCACTCCTGCGAGCCCAGCGCCACTCCTGCCAGCCCAGCATGGGGTGGCGGGCGGTCGCCCGAGCACGGTCTGGGCCGCGCTTCTTCGGCAGCGACAGACCGCCTCCTGGCGAGGGCGACGGCCACCGGCAAGTCCCCGCTCTTCCCGGCAGTTGACAGCCAGTTGATTTGCGCACAAGATGGCACGCCGAGGGAACCCGAAGCGTTCGAATTCTCGCGAATTCTCGACAACTCGGGGAACCGCGTGTTCAATATACTGGACTCCGGCACAATATACCGGAAAACGGCCGAGGCCCTCCTCGGCTGACACCGAGGCATCCTGCCCGGCTGGCAGGATTCGCAGACCGACCGGTGCCCGGCCTTTGCGTTCGGGAGGTAGCTGTGCACAAGATGAAAGCGCTAGTCAAGGCGTATCCACGTGAAGGTTTATGGCTTCAGGACGTGCCTGTCCCCGAAATGGGCATCAACGACGTCCTCATCCGGATTCTCAAGACGAGCATTTGCGGCACGGACGTGCATATCTGGAACTGGGACGCCTGGGCCCAGAAGACGATTCCGGTGCCCATGACCGTCGGGCACGAGTTTGTAGGCATCGTCGAGAAGGTGGGGACCAATGTCCACGACTTCAAGCATGGCGATCTGGTCAGCGGAGAGGGGCACCTGGTATGCGGGCGATGCCGGAACTGCCTGGCGGGTCGCCGCCACCTGTGTCCGAACACGGCCGGCGTGGGTGTCAACCGGCCAGGGGCTTACGCGGAGTACCTGAGCATCCCGGTGACCAACGTCTGGGCGGCGGACCCGAACATCCCGCTCGAGCTTCTCAGCAGCTTCGATCCGCTCGGGAACGCGACGCACAGTGCCCTGTCGTTCAATGTCCTGGGAGAGGACGTCCTGATCACGGGGGCGGGGCCGATCGGCATCATGGCCACGGCCATCGCCAAGCATGCGGGAGCTCGGTACGTCGTGGTCACGGACATGAACCCGTACCGGCTGGCCCTGGCCAAGAAGATGGGGGCCACGGTGGCACTCAACGTCAAGGAGGGGACGCTGAAGGAGGTGCAGAAGCAGCTGGGCATGCAGGAAGGCTTCGACGTCGGTCTGGAGATGTCGGGCAACCCGGCCGCGTTCCGCGATCTCATCGCCAACATGTGCCACGGCGGGAAGATCGCTTTGCTCGGCATTCTGCCCAAGACGGAGATCGACTGGGACTACGTGGTCTTCAACGGCCTGACCATCAAGGGCATCTACGGTCGCGAGATGTACGAGACCTGGTACAAGATGACGGTGATGATCCAATCCGGCTTGGACATTGCCCCGATCATTACCCACCGCTTCCACTATACCGAGTTCGAGAAAGCCTTCGAGGTCATGCGTTCGGGCAATTCGGGCAAGGTGGTCCTGGACTGGTCGGAGAAGTAGGTGGCGGAAGTGAAGCGTGAGGTTGATGGGCAAGGCGGCTGCGGTGGTTGGCCGCAAGGCGGGTGATGAAGAGGGCATCTCAAGACGCTGAAGGCCCGCCGGCGAGACGCCGGTGCCACGCGGGTTTCCGGCAGGTGGACAGGCACGCCAAGAAAGGAAGGACACGCCGATGTTCAAGACGATGAAGGGCCACGTGAGTGCGGCGCTGGACGAGATTCGCCAAAGTGGCCTGTACAAGGAGGAGCGAGTGATTACGACGCCCCAGGGTTCGCGGATTGCGGTTCGGGGCGGAAGGGAAGTGGTCAACTTCTGCGCCAACAACTACCTCGGTCTGGCCAACGATCCGCGTCTGATCGAAGCCGCCCAGGCCGGGCTGAAGCGTTGGGGGTTCGGGCTCTCCAGCGTGCGGTTCATTTGCGGCACCCAGGACCTGCACAAGCAGCTCGAGGCGGCAATCACCAAGTTCCTGGGAACCGAGGACACGATCCTGTACAGCTCTTGCTGGGACGCGAACGGCGGGTTGTTCGAGACCGTGCTGGGCGAGCAGGACGCGATCATCAGCGATGAGCTCAACCACGCCAGCATCATCGACGGCGTTCGGCTGTGCAAGGCCCAGCGCTATCGCTACAGGAACTGCGACATGGCCGACCTGGAAGCCAAGCTGAAGGAAGCGGCCGGGGCCCGCATGAGAATGATCGCCACGGACGGCGTCTTCTCGATGGACGGCAGCATCGCCCCCCTGGCCGACATCTGCGAGCTGGCCGACAAGTATGACGCCGCTGTCATGGTGGACGACTCGCACGCCACGGGCTTTATCGGCCGGACCGGGCGGGGCACCCATGAGCACCGCGGCGTCGTTGGGCGGATCGACGTTCTGACCGGCACCTTCGGAAAGGCCCTCGGCGGAGCGACCGGCGGCTACACCAGCGGTCGCAAGGAGATCGTTGATCTGCTCCGCCAGCGGAGCCGGCCGTACCTGTTCTCGAACACGCTTGCTCCGGCCGTGGCGGCCTCGACGCTCAAGGCCCTGGAGATCGTCTCCGGCTCGACGGAACTCCGCGACCGGCTGGAGGCGAGCAGCAAGGTATTCCGGGCGGGTATGGCGGAGCGGGGGTTCAGCATTCCGGCCGGCGAGCATCCGATCGCCCCGATCATGCTCGGCGACGCGGTATTGGCCACGAAGATGGCCGCCATGATGCTCGAGGAAGGCATTTACGTCATCGGCTTCAGCTATCCCGTGGTCCCCAAGGGCAAGGCCCGGATCCGGGTGCAGATCTCGGCGGCTCACAGCCGGGAGGACCTTGACCGGGCGATGAACGCTTTTGCCAAGGTTCGGGATCGATGCGGGGACGGGAAGAAGTGACGAGCGATGCTCAATGAGAGCCGCCATCCGTCTTCGATAGCAGGCCGCAGGCAAGGTGGGGGACCGGCTGCCGAGTCAGCACGGGAAGAAGACTGAGAAACATGTAGGGCACACAGCCTTCCCCGAGGAGATCGCCTCGCCGCGGGTCGAAGGTCGTGTTGGCGAGTTCGCGAGGAGAGAACATGCCGTACACCGTCTTGCTCATTGCCGCACTGTTGACGATCCCGGCTCTTGCCCAGCAAATTGGTCCACCCCGGGTGGTGACGGAGAACCTCAAGCTCGACAAGGACGCGGTTCTCGACGCTCCGTTGGTCATCCGGGCCGACGGGGTGAAGATTGACGGTAACGGAGCCACGCTTCGGGGGCCGGGCAAGGCGGGCGATCTGAAGTCCTTCGTGGGTGTCGGCATCCTGGCCGAGGGCCGCTCCAGGGTGACGATCCGGAACATCAAGATCCACGGCTTCAACAGCGCCCTGGAGGCCCGCGACGGGGCGGAATGGACCATCGAGGGCTGCGACTTCTCTGACAACTACCACGATCCGGACTATGGCTGGGGCGACGGTGACCGCAACGGCGGCATCATTCTGACGCGCATGCACAAGTGCGTCATCCGCAGCAACAAGGCCAATCATGTCTGGAACGGTCTGGATCTGTGGGAATCCAGCCACAACCTGATCGAGAAGAACGATTTCTCGCATTGCTCCAACGTCTGCCTCAAGATGTGGCTGGCGTGCCGCAACGTGGTCCGGGACAACAACCTGTCCTGGGGCCTGCGGATGAAGCCCGGCGAGGTTCATGCCCGCGATTCCACCAGCGTGCTCATGGAGACTGGCTCCAACGACAATCTCTACGAACGCAACGACATCACGCACGGCGGCGACGGCGTGTTTCTTCGCCCGCTCAACGGGTGGGTCCAGACCGGGAACGTGTTCATCGAGAATGACTGCTCCTATGCCAACAACAACGGTTTCGAAAGCTGGAGTCCGGGCAACACGTTCATCCGCAACAAGGCCAATCACTGCAGTTACGGCTTCTGGCTGGGCGGCTCGGATCACACCGTGCTGATCGGCAACGAAGCGGCTTTCAACGGCCTTCCCGATGGCAAGCACAACGCCCCCGAGGCCGACTTCAATCATGGAGGCATCGTGATCGTCGGCGGGTCCGGCAGTCACACGGTCATCGACGGCGACTATTGCCACGACAACAACGGGGCTGGCATCGTGTTCCGCGGCGACGCCGGCAGCCGCGGCGCCAAGTGGAAGATGTATCACCTGATCGTCCAGAACAACCGGCTGGAGAACAACCGGTGGGGACTGTTCGCCCGCTTCACCGACTCGCTGTACCTGGCCAACAACACCTTCAAAGGCAACAAGGACAAGGACGAGTTCATCGAGGAAGTAACGAACCTCGTCCGGGGCCAGGCCGATCCGGAGGGCAAGAACGCCCCCAAGGCTGTCCTCGACGGCCCTTCGCGGGCCCGGGTCGGCGAGCGGGTCGCCTTCGACGCTTCGGGCAGCAAGGACGAGGCCGGGCGAGCCCTGATCTTCCGGTGGGATGTGGCCGGCAAAGAGTACACCACGGCCAAGGTCGAGCACGCCTTCGACAAGCCCGGCTTCTGCCGCGTCAGCCTGACGGTCAGCAACGGATTCCTGGCCGGGCTGGCCTTCCGGGACTTCTACGTCATCGAGGAGGTGGCCGAATCCGCCACCGAAGGGCAAGCCGCACAGTGGGGCTGGGGCATGGGCAACGACCCCGACAAGAAGGGCAAGGTCGTGTTCACCGATGACGCGAACGCCATCGCAGGCAAGACCAGCCTTCGCGTGCGGCCTGATCCCTACCAGGGAGCCGATGTCACCCTCACGTTCCCGAAAGACAGGAACGCCGCCTGGGATCTGACCCGCACGAAGGCGCTCACCCTGTGGATCCGCTTCGAGAATCCCAACAACGGCGGGTTCCAGGGTCCCAACCCGATCATTCGTCTGCACAGCGGGAAGGCGGCCTACTCCTATCTGCCGGCCTACAACAAGAACCCGCGTAATCTCCTGGGCGACCTGCCATACCCCGAAGCTCGCTATGGCTGGCTCCGGGTGTCCATGCCGCTGGCCGGCAGCGACGAGTGGATCCGCTCGGAAAGCCTCGACGGCGCCGTCCCGCCGCACATTGACAACGCCATGCGTTTCGAGACCGTGGATACACCGATGGAGAGCCAGTCGGACACGTCACTGGTCTCGACGGGCCAGTACCTGTTCTGCGCCATGACCGACGGCGACCAACTCTGGCGTTCGGAGAGCGGCAAGGACTGGACCGGTCGCAAGAGCCCATCCGCCGACCTGAAAAGCGACGCCGGGGGCTGGCAGAACCAGATGCTCGCCTATTGGGAAGGGGCGGACGGCAAGGGCCGCCTGATCGTGCGTCACAACGACCCCCGGCGCGACGAGCACGGCCAGAATCCCGGCCGCTACGTCGTGTACGACATCGAGAAGGACACCTGGAGATGGACGGCGACATGGTGCACGCCGAGTCACGGCACGGCTGTACTCGGGCACTACCTGTACGGCATCTCCCATGCGGTGGGCGGCAACTATGGCGGACCGATCAGCCGGTTTGACCTGTCCAGGCCGACGGCGACGGACGAGCGGACGGTGTTTGAAGGCCTGAAGGGCGACCGGGGGGCGGCCTGGTGGTTCAGCCGGGCGGCCAAGCTGGTCGCGGGGCAGGGCAGGGTCTACGGGATGAAGAACGACTGGACCACACCCCAGCCTGGTGAGGCGGACAAGAGCGGCGATCGGCTGTTTGTCTTCGATCCTGATGACTACAAGCCGTCGTCATTCGGGGGAGGCTTCCACTGGGACGAGAAACAGTGGAAGGAGGCCCGCACGCCGGTCACCGACTTGGGCAGCCTGCCGTTCGAGGTCGGTCACGGCTCAGCCCTGGTCGCTCTGCCGCCCCACTGGTCGACGGCGGTCGGAGGCAAGGGCGGTTTGTTCATCGTGGCCGCCAGTTCGCCAAGCAACAACGAGGGCTACGGACAACCGTCCGACAGCTACGCGATCTACGACATCGCCACCGCCAGATACCCCGTCCTGGGACACCTGCCCGGTCCGACAGGGTCGGGCACGTCGGCCGCATTCCACCAGGGGAAGGTCTTCATCAAGCGCGGCGGGATGAACTACGGTCCCACCAACGATGATCTCTGGGTGGTCAAGCCGCTCAGCCCGGAGGAGGCCCAGGCGGCCCAGAAACAAGTCCAAGCAGAGACGATGAGCCTCCGGAAGGTGGACTGCATCACGCTGCAGTTCGACTCGATGGGGAACGATCCGTTCGACCTGTGGGTAGATGGGCTGAACTGGGAGTAGACGAGTTCCAGTCTGTCACCCGATTCTCCACTGGGCGATAGAGGGCCGGGAATTCCATCGGCTTGAATTCCCTCCGGCATGCTGGCATACTGGAATCTGAGGCTCTGGAAGCCTCGATGGATGCAGAAACGGGCAGGGGTAAGGAGACGGACCGAATCGCGGATCGGTCCAGTTGAGGACCACGCCCCCGTCTGCCGACCCGCCACCAGTGAAAGGAGACCTCCGGATGCGATACTTGACGAGCGTGGTTCTGGCGTTGTCACTGGTCGGGGTCGCAGCCGCCGACAGTTATCTGAACGACTTCTCCTCGCTGGCCGGACTGGAGAACGTTGCCCCTGCAGGGGCTCCGTACCTGATCGACAGCGACACGGCGGTCCGATGCGATGTCAGCGACACGGGCTATGCCCTGCTGCGGATTTATCCCGCCTCCTATCAGAGCGGAACCACGCTGGACCTGACGTCCAACAGGTTCGATGTCACCGTTCGCTACGACGGTCCGGCCACGGGGACGGTCGGTTTTTGGCTCCGCGTGTACGCGGGGACCTGGAACGGGACACAGTGGACGGTGAAAGCCCGGGCAGCCTATTCAATCAGCGTACCGGCCAACGCCGGCTGGACCACGGTCTCCAAGAACGTCATCCCTCCGGACGAGGTCACCTACTACGATGGGACCACGAGCTTCGATCCAGCCACAGCCTACTATTTCCGTCTCGACGCGGTCGAATGGGCATCCGCCAACACGCCCTATTCGTTCGCGATTGACACGCTTCGTTTCTACCCGATCCCGCCGGTGATTCATCCGGTGAACTCGATGGACACCGCACGGGCAACGGTGGAGTACACCCGGCAATTGACTCTCGACCAGGGTGCGAACGTCACCTGGTCGCTCGGCCAGCATCCGGCCGGCATGGCCATTGACCCGACCGGCAGGATCAGCGGCTGGACGCCATCCACCGGCGATCTGGGCAAGAGCTTCACCGTCGAGGTCACGGCGACCAACACCTCCGGATCGGACACCAAGACGTGGGAGGCGTTCGTGAATCCCGCGGCCACTTCGATCCAGTTTGCCGTTGAGAGCACTCCTGAACCGAGCGAGTTCGGGACATCGCTGGCTTCGGATGGCACTCGTCTTTACTACTTCAAGAAGGACACCGGGCAACTGTTCTGTCCGGACCCCGGCACGTCCGGAAGCTGGTTCGTGTTGGCCAGCGCCCCCGGCGGCGGCGACGGAGCCGACTGCGGATCGCTGGCCTTCTACGCGGGTCTCGGCGCTCAAGGTGCGCTCATCACGCGTCGGGACCTCGGCGGGGGCGAGCGGGTGCTGTGCACCTATGATATCGCCACCAACATATGGATTGCTCACGGCAATCGCAACTTCGGCAATACCGGCTACGTGGTCATTGGCGACACGCTCTACGGCAACGCCCACGCCGCGATGGTGAACCAGGGCGGGCCGACCACGATTGCCGACCTGAAGGATCTGGACGCGATCACTTGCCAGCGTGCCGCCTTTGTCACCGGAACCGGCGGCATTCTCGGTGAGGCCGCCGACTGGTTCAGCAGAGCCGTGCAGATGACGACCGTGAATGGCATGCTCTACGGCATCAAGAATGACTGGACCAGTCCGGCCGGTACCGGCGACCGGCTCTGGGTCATCAAGCCCTCGGCCATCGTTCCCAACCAGTACATCGGCCCCAACTGGGACGACTGGACGCACAACGCGAGTACCGCGATCGACCTGGGCCCGCTGCCGTTCGAACCGGGCTACAGTTCGGCGATTGTGCCCCTGCCGGCCGGCTGGTCAGCGGAGATCGGCGGCCTCGGCGGTCTGCTGATCATCGCTGGCCGCTCGCCCTCCAACCACGAAGGCTGGGGGGAACCCAGTAGCCAATATGCCCTCTATGACATCGCCGGTGGCACCTTCACGGTGAAGAACCTGCCCGGCACGACCGGTTCGGGCACCTCGGCCACTTTCCATCAGGGCAAGGTCTACATCAAGCGCGGCAGCTCACCCAGCGCCGACAACGACCCCAACACCGACCTGTGGGTCATGTCCGTCTCACTGGCGGATCCGTGTGCCATGGCATCCACGCTGGCGGTCAACAGCGCTCCGACGGAGGGCATCTCTGTCTACATGAGTGCCGACGACTGCGACGGCAACAACACCGGCACAACACCGTTCACTCGCAGCGTCGGCTATCAGGAGTACGTGAGCATCCTCGCTCCAATCCTGAAAGGCTACACCTTCCTGGGCTGGTCCGTCGACGGAGCCGAGCCTGCCACGACCGACCAACTCCTCTCGCTCCAGGTCACCGCCCCTGTCACTGCCACGGCCACGTACCAGTTGCGGTGTGACACACCGGTAGTGTTTAACGTCAGCGCCGAAGGTCCAGGCGATCCGGTGGCGGTTGCCTACACACCCAAGGATTGCAGCGGTGGTGAGACGGCGACGACCCCGTTCACCGTCAGTTTCGGGAGCGGAGAAACGGTGACCCTGGCGGCTCCCTACGTGCCGCACATGACATTTGTCCGGTGGGATGTCGAAGGCGAGACGCCGATCGAGAATTCGAGCGCCACGCTGGCGGCCAACGGCCCCAAGACATTGAGGGCGGTGTACGGACCGGAAACGCCGGCCTACAGGACCGGCTGCTGGCAGTTCGTCCAGATGAGCACACCGGTCGAGGGCAGCTACGGCACTTCATTGGCTTCTGACGGTTACTACCTCTATTATATGACCGCAAACGGACAGCTCTATCGCTCCCCCGACGGTCACGGCTGGTTGCCCCTTGCGGACGCACCGAGCGATCCGGACGGCGACCCGGACGGGGCGCTGGCCTTCTACCCGGGCCTGGGCGATCAGGGCACGCTGGTCACAAACCGTGATGTCGGCCTGTGCACCTACGACATCGCGACGGACACGTGGTCGGTCCGTGTCAACCGCTACTTCGGCCATACCGGGTTCACCGTCATCGGCGATTACCTCTACGGAAACAGCCACGCCGCGGCGGTCAACCAGGGCGGTCCGACCACGGTGGCCGATCTCAAGGACCTCGACGCGCCGAGTTGTTTCCGGGCCGCGTTCACCGGACTCGAGGGCCGGGACCCCGGCTGGTTCAGCCGCGTTGTCCAGATGACCGCGGTGAACGACATCCTCTACGGCATCAAGAACGATTGGCAGACCAGCCCGGCCAGCGACGGCGATCGGCTGTGGTCGATCGACCCGAAGGATCTCAGGCTCAACACCAAGACCGGGCCGGAATGGTACGAGTGGACCCACGAGGAGAGTCCGGCCATCGACCTGGGCCAGCTTCCTTTCGAACCCGGATACGGCTCGGCCATGGCTCCTCTGCCGGCCAAGTGGAGTTGCGGTGTCGGCAACGACGGTGGCCTGCTAATTGTCGCCGGTCGAGCCAACGGCAACCAGGAGGGTTTTGGACCGGACCCCAGCCCCTCCTTCACGATCTATGACATTGCCAGCAAGCAGTTCACGACCGGTGTGCTGCCTGCTGCGACCGGTAGTGGCACCAGCGCCACCACCCACAAGGGCAGGGTGTACATCAAGCGGGGCGGCGAGCCGGCCAGCCCGTACAACACCACCCTATGGGTCATGTCGCTGCAGGGTACCAGCTTCGACCTGAACTTCGACGGACACGTCAACAGAGACGACCTGGAGCTTTACTTCGCGCCGTGTTTCTCCGGTCCGACCATTCCGTTCGGCACGATTCTGGTCAACGACGAGCTCTTCGACTGCCGAGCGGGCGACTACGATCAGGACGGCGATGTGGACCAGGCCGATTTCGGCTCCTTTCAGCGGTGTTTGAGCCGCAACCCGCTGCAGCCGATCTCGCCGGACTGCCAATGAGCAGCCGTCTGGGCCGATGACCAGCGAGGCTGCGAGGGCTGGGAGCTGCCGCCTGGGACCTCGTTTCTCGATGCCGGACGAGACCGATCGATCCGGGGCGCGAACGGCGAAATGAACTCGGGGAAGTGGACTCGATGCGCAGGATCCAGGTTGTTGTCGCTACGACGGTCTTGGCTCTGGTCAGGCCAGTTTGGGCCGGACCCCAGCACTGGGGTTTCGGGTTCTCCTACCTGGCAGCGATCGAGGACAGCGAGGGAACTCGGAGGCTTGTAGTCTACGAGCCTCCGCTCCATGCCGAGAATGACACTTGGCCCTCGCGCTGGCTTGACCGGAGTACCGTGCTGGCAGACGTCGCTGGCGGCGGCCTCGCGGTCGGCGACTTTTGGCCAGCCAGTTTCGGCAAGGAGTACCTGGCGACCGTCAGCGTGTCCGGCGGCAACCTGACCGTGAGAGTCTACGAGCCTCCTGAGTGCTTCAGCACGCGGCCGTGGGCACTCAAGAGCACCAGCGCCGCCATCCCGGTGACCGGCACGTTCCTCGGCGCGACCGCCGGCAACCTCAGGCGATCGGGCAAGGACCAACTCCTCGTGGCCATGCAGAACGGCTCGACCACCCGCATCGTCATCCTCACCCCCCCTGCCTCGGTCACCGGCGTCAGTTGGACCAAGACCGCTGAGGCAAGCCTCCCAAGCACCAGCGGCATGTACCTGGGCTTGGCCTGCGGCGATTTCTGGAACGAAGACACCGACTTCCTTTCGCTGGCATTCTCTGAAGGCGGCCAGACTCGGCTGGTCTTCTATTCCTACCAGACAACCGGCAACAGCTTCAGCACGCTGGTCACCGATGCGGCCACCGATCTGCCTGGGTTGCAGGTCAACGGCCTGACGGCGGCCGACTATGAGAAGGACGGGTTCGATGTTCTGACCCTCGCGTCTGCGACCGGGAGCTTCCAGCTGAGAGCGGCTCCGGCCAAGCCCGGCCAGACCTACAACCCGGGGCTCGAGTACAACGGCAAGGCCCTTTCCGGTCAGTGGCTGCCCGGCAATGGAGGGTCTTCCAGCCTCGTGGTGATGACCGGCCAGTTGGGAACCACTGCCGACGGCCGCCCCGCCATCGCTGCCGGGCGCCTGTTCGGTTACATCGACACCGACCTCAACACCCGACAGAGCATGGCCACGGCGGGGGACGCCGCGATCGCCTTCGCTCACCGCAGCCCGACCAAGGACGCCTGCGGCCCCTACGGCTGGCCGGCAAACGGACAGATCGTCACCTACACCATCAACATCAACAACACCGGCGCGGTCGCCGTTCCGGCCGGCTGCGTGCGGCTGAAGGTTTGGTGCAACCGCCCGAAGCGCAATGCAGACACTGACCCGGGCACATGTGACACCCCTGATTTCGACGAGGTGCTCACCGAGAGCCTGCCGGCGTACAACAGCAGCAGCCCCGCCTACGTGGCCCGTGCGGTCAGTTTCCCCTGGCCCTACAGTCTTGTTCCCGCAAGCACCGGAGCCACCTGGCAGAAGATCAACGTCCAGACCGTCGGGGAACGGTGGGTCGTCGCGGTCATCGAGTGCGACGGCGACGCCAATGGGCGGAACAATCGCTACGAGATGGCGTTGCACGGCCTCACCTTCCACCCCATCCTTCGCAATCAGGCCTCGCTGGCCGATCGGCAGCCCACTGTTCTGGGCGACCCACCGGGCAAGGAGTACCTCTGCCGCAAACTCGCTGACGCCGTCCAGTGCATGTGGGAGCGATCGCAGACCCAGGACGGCCAGGACGTCCTGCAGCGTCTGTGGTTCGACAGCTACGAATTCGGCTGGCCCGACGATGCGGCCGATCGCGACGCCGCCTGGCAGGCGGTCCAGAGCAAGTACGAGGGCTGGCGGGAACTCGACGGCTGGTGGGGTGTCTATCAGGGATGGGAGCGATTCAACTGGGGTGACGGCGGCGCGGAACTGCACGAGACGGGGCACCTCTTCCATCCCCTTGGAGACCTGTACCAGTATTATGTGTCCCCGGTGTTCACCGGCGGGGCCGTTATGGCCGACGGCACGCCCGTGCAGATCCGCACCTGGATGTGGCCGCCGGACAGCTACGGCTCGGGCCATACGCGCATTTCCTGGCCGGCCTGCGAAATGATGAGACGAGCCCTCGTGGGCGTGCGCAACAAGAGCATCGATGCCTGGTGGACGCTGGCCCCGGCCCGCACGTTTGTGCGGGTGCTTGATCGCGACGGCGACCCCGTGCCTGGCGCCGAAGTCACGCTCTGGCCTGAACGCAACACCGTCGCCGCCGCCACCGGGCTCACCGACGCCGACGGCCGGTGGGAGACCACGGCATGGCTGGGACCGGCGACCACGGACGCTTTCGGACGCAAGCACTACTACTCGCCGCCAACCAGCGGAGGCGTCGGCGCCCAGACCGGCACACAGATCTACACGGTCAAGATCGGCAGTAATTACCAGGACTGTGCCATCCTCGGCACCGGCGAGACGGCGGCCCACAGTCAGCACACGCGCATGGGCCACTCCTGGACAGACGAGGCCTCGTGGACTTGGGACTTCCACACCAACTACAAGCCGGGTGCAGCCGAGCCCGCCTTCACGCTCACGGCCGCCGTCCAAGGACACAGCGTGAGTCTCGGCATCGCCGGGGCCTACCCGGCCACTTATCGCATCTACCGGCGGTGGGAGCCGGCCTGCATCCGTACGCAGGTTGGCCAGTACGTCTCCTCCGGCCAGAACCTGACGGTTTCACAGAACATGGCCGCCGCCGACAGTTATGGATCGAACCGCTTCCGGGCGACCTTTGAAGTGACCCAGGTGACCGGCAGTGGCGAGAGCCTGCCGCGCGTGGTCCAGGTCACCGGCATCAGTGGAGCACGCGGTATCACCGGCCGGGAGGACGGCAAGCTACTCCTGGCCGCCAACGCGGGCATCGCGAACCCCATGTGTCAGCTGCTCGACGGGACGACACCCCACCAGGAACTGTTCTATCACTTCCGGTTCGGCCACACCGCCAACAAGGTGGTTCCCTCGCGGCTCGTGGACAGCAAGTACTATGCCACACTCGCCTTCTCCGATATGGAGCCCGACTACCGATTCGACGTGGTCAATCCCCCCACCGCGCCCAGCTTCGGCTATGATGTCCGCAACAACATTGCCACCCTCGGCGCGAAGGCCTTCACCACGTCATCACCCTTCCTGATCCAGTGCCACAGCGTGCAGGATGCCGCAAGATACCAACCAGGCGATCAGGTCGACGGGCCCGCCGGTTCCGCCCGGGTCACACAAGTGACCGAAAACCTGATCACCACCGACGCCGCCGTTTTCGCCGCCGGTTCGACGAACCTGAGCTTCGGCGGCTCTCGGCTGGCGGGTCGACCGGGCGCCAACGCGGCCATGCGCGAGTTGAGTAACGCCCGGGGCCTAGACACGATCCTGTCCGGCGGCAAGGAGTACATCGTCATCGCCGATACCGGGAACCGGCGTGTGGTCGTGTGGACCGCCGAGACGGCCCCGGCCGGGATCTGGCAGTCGGCCGACAGTGCCGCGCGACCGGCGGCGATTGCGACTCATCCCGCCGCTTCAGGCAAGTTCTTCATGCTCGATCGCCGCTCGAGCGGGACGTCCAAGCTCTTCCTGTTCAGCTTCGACGGCACGACTCTCGCCATCGAGCCCGGCTACCCGGTAAGCATCCCCGTCGGCGATGCAGCCGACGTCACCGAGATGGGTTTGGCCAGTGCCAAGCATCCCGCCACCGGGACCGTCATGCTTCTGGCGACGGATGCCCGGCTTGGCAAGGTTCTTCAGCTGAGCGAATCCGGCGACTCCTGGCAAACCACGGCCACCTACACTCAGCCGACCGGCGTCTATGCGGGCGGCACCGTCCTCAGCCGCCCGGTGGACGTCGCCTTCGCCGTGCGGCCCAACATGCTCGCCTGCTACGCGGTGGACGGCTCCAACCGCGTCGTCCTTCTCGGGACGATTTCCCCGCCCGTTGCCAACGAAGCGAGCGTGCAGACCCGCACCCATACCGCGGTCGCCATCACCCTCACGGGCAGTTCGCCGCGCGACAACCCACTCACCTATGCAATCACTTCCTTGCCCGCCCACGGCAGTCTCAGGGATCCGCTCGGCGGGGTCATCCAGACAGTACCCTATCAGCTGGCCGGCAACGGTCAGGTCGTCCAGTACCTGCCGGCAATCGGTTACGCTGGGACGGACTCCTTCCAGTTCACCGTCAATGACGGCGAAGTCTCGGCCCCGGCGACCGTGTCGATCAGCGTGGGCGGGCCAGAACCGGTCTATGTGTTCCCGATGAACAGCGATCCGGGCTGGACCGTCGAAGGGCTGTGGAGGTTTGGCATCCCCCTGGGAGCCGGCGGGGAGTATGGAACGAAGGATCCGACCGCGGGGCATACCGGCGGCAACGTGTACGGCTACAACCTGGGCGGCGACTACGAAAGCGGCTTGGCCGAGCAACACCTGACCACGACGGTGCTCAACTGCAGTCACCTGAGCCAGGTCACGCTGCGTTTCTGGCGGTGGCTCGGTGTCGAGCAGAGCCGCTATGACCACGCCTCCATCCGGGTCAGCAGCGACGGCGCCAACTGGGTCACCGTCTGGCAGAACCCGTCTCAAGAGGTTGTCGACGCCGGCTGGTCGCTCCAGGGACTCGACATCTCCGCTTTCGCCGACCGTCAGCCAACGATCATTCTCCGATGGACGATGGGCACGACCGACAAGACCCGCCGTTACTGCGGCTGGAACATCGACGACGTGGAAGTCTGGGGCGTGGTCCAGGCAGGCGACTGCAACGGGAATGGTACGCCCGACGATCAGGACATCATTGGCGGCGCCAGCGAGGACTGCAACCACAACGGCCTGCCTGACGAATGCGACATCACCGCCGGATCCAGCAGGGACGTCAATCACAACGGCATTCCCGATGAGTGCGAGGAGATCGCGGCCGTCCCTGCCGACTTCGACCTGGACGGCGATGTCGATATGGACGATTTCGCCCACCTGCAGGCCTGCCTGACCGCCATAGGCCAGACCAGTCTGCCGACCGAGTGCGCCGGGACCAACCTCGACCGCGACACGCACCCCTATGTCGATGCGACCGACCTGGAGGTCTTTTTCCGATGCATGAGCGGGGCGGGACTGCCGGCCGACCCCGACTGCGCGAACTGATCCCACCCGGCCGGGCAGCGCCGGGTCGTCATCACCCTGCCACAAGGGACCCGCGCGAAGCATCAGCCGTTCCGCCGACGGCGGGTAGTACCTCGTCGCGCGGCGATTCTCCCTCAATGGCCACAGTCGGAGTCCGCTGGAACATCGGGGCCGGTCATGCAGGTGTTGAAAACCGCCAGGTCGTCCTTGTCCACGTACGGATGGGGATCATGATCGAGGTTGGCGTTCTCGCAACCGGCAGGCAAGTAGCCCACAGTCTTGCCCAAGCAGGCCTGCAGGTGGGCGAAGTCGTCCATATCGACATCACCATCTCTGTCGAAGTCTGCCCCGCTGAACGAATTGTCGCAAACATCACCGAGACCATCGCGGTCACCGTCATCCTGGCCGGGGTTGATCACCAACGGACAGTTGTCGCCGCTGTCGAGGACCCCGTCGCCGTCGGTGTCGGCCAGGGCGGGGTCGGTCTTGCTGACGTTCACTTCGTACCCGTCGATCCAGCCGTCACTGTCGGTATCCTGTTTGGTGGGGCTGCTGCCGGTCTGGACTTCCTCGGCATTGCTCAGGTCGTCGATGTCCTCGTCGCCGTCGGCGTTGTGCGACAGGTCGCTGAAGAAATACGTCTCCCAGTCGTCGGGCAAGCCATCCAAATCCGAGTCGTAGGCCGGCGGAGTCAGTTGAATCGTGTAGTATGCGTCCTGGGTGTTACCTAGCCAGTACTCCATATTGAAATCCGCAGCCTCGACGAAGCGGTACCAGATCTTCCAGGTGTGCTGGATGCGGAGAATCATCACCGTATTGGCGATGCCGTAGGTGTGCTGGAGAGGGCCATCCGCGAATGGATTTCGTGCCATGTGGGCGTAGCCGTCGTTGTCGGCCACAAACAGCAGGTCGGGGGTGTTGTCATACGTCTTCCCGTACCAGCCGTAGCCACCGGTGGCTCGATAGACCCTGATGTCCGCTCCACCTAGCGGCTTGCCGGTGGCGTCGATGAACCGCAGATGGTTGTTCGTCGGCAGACTCTGAAGGTATTCGCCGATGTTGCATGGGGCGTTGTAGTTGCCGCAGCGGGCTCGCCGGCCAGCGATAAGGTTCAGGGCCCCAGCCTCGTAGGGCGACCAACGGAAGCCGTAGGGGCCACTCATCACGCCACCGTTCCGGTTGTAGTGCAGGACTTCATCAAAGGCCAGGAAAGGCATGTAGCGGCTGCCGCCAACGTAAGTGTCGCCTTCCCAGATCTGCACTGCATCGTACCCGCCGTGAGCCGCCGTGTTGTGAACGTCGAAGCCATAACTGTCGATCAGATAGCGGGCGTGACCCAGCTCATGAATCAGCGACTGCTCGATGTGGAACGGATTGTTCTCGGAAACGGTGGTGTGATCCGCATAGTACGTGCTGTTCGGCGGAAGTTGGCTGGCAGGAAAACCCCACATGAGATCAACGGTGCGGTCCCGGAGATCCGGATTGTTGGTCGCCAGCCCTCCCGCGAGGGGCAAGGCCCCGTCGGGCACGACAACGATCTTGTCGATCCGAACACGGTCCAGCACGCCTTGCGGCGAGATCGGCCAGACGGCTTCCGCATAGAGTTGATTCTGCTTGCCCATCTGCCGCCGGATCCAGTCCTCCCAGGAGTTCGATTCGGTGCCCAGCTCCTTCTGGTGCTCGTGGAAGTAATCGTAACTGGATCGCTCGACCCAGAAACCGGCGATGATGGCGTTGATGCGGTCTTCGCGAGCGTTGTTCGCCTCGCTGACCTCCCCCACCGTATTGTCCGGATCCACGATCAGCCGGACCCAGTGGTCTCCCGGTTGCCAGACCCACTGTTGCGTGACCACCCGCTCCTCATCGGCGGCGAGGTCGGCCAGGTATCCTTGATCCACTGTGATCCCGTCGATCTGCCAACGATAGGCGACCGAGGAAACCGCTCCGTCCCAGCACTTGACGTGCCCCTGGAAAGTGACCGTTTCACCCGGATCGGGATTCCACTTGGCCGCGCTGTACTCGTAGCGCGGCAGGCGCTCGATGTAGGTGACATCCAGATCGACGGTCGCCCCCGCGGATACCGAAACCAAGCTCCCCAAGCCGCCGGCCAGCCAAACACTGGCCGTCAGGACCAGGGTAGTGTGCTGCTGCATCGCTGTCCCTCTCTCCTCCGTCACACGCAATTCCGCTATATTCTACGCATTTCCATTGGCCAATGCAAGAATCGACGATTCCGGCTCATCCGAGAGGCCTGACCACGGAGCAGTCAAGGCCGATCCAGGGCTACCCAACTGCCGATCCGAGAATGAGTTGTGTCATGGCCCGAAGCGCCGTCCGAGGGGACGTGTGAACTCTGCCGCCCTGTTCTCCGCATCCTCCGCCTCCCGTGCCGCCATGAACCACTTGCTCGCAGGGCTGAGTTCATGGGATAATCGAGGGCCAGAGCGGGACTTCAGGGGGCAACCGTGGCCAAGCTGCTGATTGTCGACGACGAGGAAACGTATCGCACGCAACTCTCAATGATCCTCACCGCGGAGGGCCATGAGGTATGGACCGCGCGCAGCGGCCGGGAGGCAATCGAGATCGGACACTCGTGCCGTCCGGACGTCCTCGTTGCCGACTGGCGGTTGACCGACGGAACCTCGGGACTGCACGTGGCCGAGGCCTTGCACCAGGCGGATCCCGGACTGCGGGTCATCATGATGACCGGCTACTCGGCAGACGATCTGCAGGCGCATCTGAAGTCAGCCGGTTTTCACATTCTCGAGAAACCGTTCGGCGTGGAGGACCTCCTCGGCGTGATCCAGCAGGCCCTTCCCCAGAAAGCTGAACAGCCGGATTCCTCTGAATAGTCGACCGCGGTTCTCGAGCCGTTCGGGGTCCTCGGCCGTTGCGCACCGGTCACTCCCGCACGCCGAGGCGTATCTCGTCGCTGATTGCCTTGACCTCCGGAGCGTACATGGCGTGCCCGGACGCGGGCAGAACGTGGAACGAACCCGGCGTCTCCGCCCTGAGCCTGTACCGGAGGATGTGCTTGCCCTGCTCGAGCAGGCCGATGAAGAAGCACACCTTCTCGTCGCGGAGTTCGAGGTTGGCGCACAGGCCGCCGGCCCAGCGTCCGCCGCTGCGGAGCTCCACCGGTTCACAACCGGCCGGCTTCATGTCCTCGAAGACCAGGTAATCGTAGACGTTTTTAGAAGTAATGGACAGCACGACCTCCACCTGGTCGCCCGAGGCCACGGCATCGCCGGTCTTGAGCGGGAGACGCGTCCAGCCGGCACGCGTTTCCGACCGCCCGGTGGCATCCAGGGGATCGGGCTGGTTGGCCGGCGGGGTATGAGCCGCGCCGGGGTCGGGGAGTCTGACCGTCTCCGTCTTGGGGACAAGCTTGAAATACTGCCGTTCGACGAAGATCTCATTGCCCGCCCCCTTGATGTCCTCCTCCTGGGTGAAGTAGCTCAGGTAGCAGGAGTAGTACAGGGCGCCCGGCCCCTTCTTGGCCAGGGTGACGGTGTGGGCGCCGGGCTTGACCTGCAGGCCGTAGAGCACCAGCCGATTGTCGAAGGTGAAGAAGTTGTCCTTGGTCAGGTTGATCTCCCTCATCGGCTGGCCGTCGAGGCTCAACACCAGGGCGTATTCAGGGGAGGACTCGCCTGTGGCGGCCATGTAGTCGGCCATGGCGGCGATCACCTGGGCGGTGTCGCGGGTACTGCGCCAGTAGTAGCCGTTGCGGCGATTGTTGAGCAGCCACTTGACCAGACGCGGGGCCAGGTCGTCCTTCGGGTCGATGGCGACCATGGCCTTGAGGGCCCAGGCGTTGGTCTCGATGTCGTTGTTCCACCAGAACCACCAGTGGCCCTGGGGCGTGCGCACCCAGGCGGTCTCGTTGGAGTCGTCGCGCTCGATGAACTGGAGGACGTTGCGGAGGAGCATCCTGGCTTCATCGCCGCGCTTCATATTGTACATGGCCAGGGCGAGCAGCGAGCGGCCGTAGTTGTTCAAGTCGCCCCGGCTCTTGTACAGGCCATCCAGCCACTTCTTGAGATCGCCCTTGGCCAAGCGGTTCTCCAGCGAAAGGATGTAGGCCACATAGGCCTGGGTCTGCAGATCGCCGATCCGGCGTTCGTCCTTGGGCTTGGCGAGTTCGCGGCTGATGGTGCCCTGCAGGTAGTTCGCCCCGCGTTCGTAGCAGCCGCCATCCACGTTGATCTTCGCCTGCCGGGCGGCGTGCAGACCCTGAAGAACATAGGCGGTTTGGAATGGTGAGGAATCATCCTCCCGCCACCAGCCCCAGCCTCCGTCAGGCCGCTGGAAGTCATACAGCCGCTGCAGGCCGGCCTTGACCATGCGGTCCATCTCCTGCGAGTCGAAGACCGGAGAATGGTCGTAGCGGCCGAAGCGGTTCTTGAGATCACCCTCGTTCATCTGCTTGCGCTGCTTGCCGATTGCCTCCAGGCTGGTACCCATCTTCCTGAGCGTGTCGGCCACCAGCACGGTCGGGTAGAACCGGCTCATGGTCTGCTCGACGCAGCCATAGGGATAGCCAATCAGGTAAGGCAGGGCATCGATCATCACCCCGGCCAGACTGGGTGAGAGGGTCACCTCGAGTCTGGTCTGCTCCGGGTCGATCTGCGCGGGCAAGTCGATCTTGATCGTCCGCTCGCCTTCCTGAGGCACGCGGTAGGACCCGCTCTGAGCGACGGTCTTGTTGATCCCGTGAACCAGAACGGGAAAGGCCATCCGCATGGCGTCGCTTTCCTCGTCGGTCAGGGCCTTGACGGTGATCTTCGCCAGCCCCTGCTTGAGGACCTTGACCGGCCAGTCGAAGCGATGCTCGCCGCCGGCGGCAACTTCAGCCTGGGCGGCCAGGTGCAGATTCCCTTCGGCGTCGGGCTTGGCGCCGACCGGGGGCTCGCCAAGCGAGACGAACAACTCGGCCGGCAAGATCAGCTCGGCGGAGACTCTCTTGGCGGCCTTGAGGTAGTTGTGAACATTGGCCGAGAGTACGACCTCGTCGCGCTCCACGAAGAACCGCGGGGCCTGCAGACGGACCAGGAGGTTCTTGGTCGTGACCGCCTTGGCGGTGCTGTCGCCCACCTGTGTGCTCTTGGTGAGGGCGTAGCCGTGGACCCGCCACGTCGTCAGCGACTGCGGGAAGGTGAACTCGGTTGTGCCCTTGCCGTGGTCATCCAGGGGCATGGCCGGCATCCACAGGGCGGTATCGGCGAAGAGTGTGCGAACCTCCGCCTCGACCAGTTGCCCCTGGCCGGCCGGTTTCCTCGCGTCGGCTATGCCGGCGAAGTCCGCATCGGACTCGCTGACCTGCGCATACAAAAGATCGCCACCTCGTCCTCCCATCGGCGCGGCCGAAGCTGGGGCTGCGGGAGAAGCGAGAGACTTGTCCGCGGCCCCCTCTCTGGCGAATTCGGAAGAGAGACTTCGGGATGCCTTCGCTCTGCCCGCCAATTTGCCTGCGGCGCCGCCCGAGCCAATGAAACGATCCTGCTTTGCCTCGCCGTCATAGGCGAGACCGAGCGACTCGACGTCCCACCAGCCCTGCCACCCCATGGGCTGCTGCTTGGCATTGTGAATCCACTGCTCGGGGCGGTCGAAGGTCCCTTGAGCCTGGAAGGTCTCAGTCAGCGAGGAATCGATGTGCGGGCTGTGCTGCCGCTTCTGGCCGTGAAAGAAGACCTTCGGGCTCGGGCCGTACTCGTCCTGAATGTAGGTGACGGCCTCGTCAAACGCGGTCAGCGTCACTTGCCCGCGGACCGGCTCGCCGTTCAGGTCGGTTACTGCGACCTCGACCTTGCCCTTCTCACCGGGCTTATAGGTCGGTTTGTCCGTCTTGACGGTCACGTTCAGCAGGCCGTTGACCGGAGGGACGAAGATCTCGCGCGATTCGGTGTGTACCCGCCCATCGCGGACCAGCGTGGCCTCGACGAAGAAGTCAGGGACCTGCTTGTCCCCAATAGGGATGTCGATCACCATGGTTCGCGAGGGGATGTCAATGAACCGATAGTTGCGGAGCGTACCCATGCTGGCGTCGTCACTGAACAGTATGCGGCTGTTGTTCTGGGCGACGTTGACCAGCAGATGCGCGACCTCGCCGACCTTGTACGTCCGCTTGTCAGCGATGATTTCCAGATCGTTGAACCGGTAGACACGGCCGTCGAAGGTCGGTCCCCAGGCCCAGAACACCGCGTTGCCCAGAACCTCTTCGTTCCAGCTGTCCTTGGTCTTGAAGGCTACACGATACTGACCGGGCTTCGCGATGGGATATCGGAACGACAACCGGCCGTCGGCGTCGGTCTCGGCGGACCAGCGTTTGAGTTCCTCTTCCTGCACCGCGTCATGATCGGCCCCGCCGTAGGTGATGTGATAGACGATCGCTTCGCCCTTCGCGACCACAGGCACGTTGTCCGGGGTGAGTGTGCGAATTTCGATGAAGGCTTCGTTCTGTGGCTGATACCAGCCCGCGTTGGTTTCGACGAAGGCGTAGAAGGCCTGGCGGGTCACGATGACGCTGCCGGAACCCTCGATGGTCCGGCGGCTGGCATCGCGGACTTCGGCCTCGACGGTGTAGCGGTGATCGCGGTCACCGAGTTCCTCCTTGGCTTTGGCGGTATCGATCTCGATTTCGTAGGAGCCGTCGTCCTTCAGCTCGGCCGTGCCTTGGGCTACCAGGTCGCGTAATGCCTTGCGCGTGTCGGTCTCGTATCGGCGCCGCCAGCCCTGATCGTCGCCGTAGCCATACCCGTAGGGACCGTAGTACGGCCAGCCCCACTCACAGCAGATGAAACCGCCCCACCGCCCCCACCATGGGAACCAGGAGTACGGATAGTAGTACCGTCCGTAGCCTCTGCCGTAGAGCCAGTCGTATTCGGCGGCCCCCCAGTAGACATGCTGGTAGTTTTCGCGGAAGACCTTGTAGGTGACCTTGCCTTGGGCGACCGGTGCACCGAAGTAGTACCGAGCCTCGATGCGGGCTTTGACCTTCTCGCCGAGCCGAGCCTGAGTCTTGGCCGGCTTGACGGTGACCTCGAACTCGGGCTTCTTGTACTCCTCGGCTCGGAAGAAGCCGCCGCCCATCGCCCGGGAACCGGGTCCGTTGCCGTTCACCTGGATGCGGTAGACGCCCAGCGGTGGCTCGTCGCCCAGGGTGTACTCGCCGGAGACGCAGCCGTCCTCATCCGTCTCGATGTTAAGCGTCTGGCAAGGATTGTTCTTCGGGTCGTAAACCACAATGTTGGTCATCTGCCTGGCATGGGGGGGCTGATAGAGGCGGTCCTGCAGATTTCGGCACCAGATGCGGTACCGGACGGTCGAGCCGGGGCGGTAGACCGGACGGTCGGTCACGACGTAGATGCGCGGGCCGCCTTCTCGATGGTGCGCGGCCGGATCATTCTCGTTCCAGTTCTGGAAGAAGGAGAAGGCCATCCGGCCGCCTTCGCCGAGAACGATCGCATCAACCTGCGACCATTGTTCGTTCTGTCTGCGCTTGTACTCGATGGCGCCATTCTTGTCCGTGGTCTCAACCGAGCTCCTGTAGTGCGTCACGTGCTTCTTCTTGTTGTCATCGTACTTGCTCCAGTGCTCGTAGATGCGTATCCCCTTGTCGGCCAGGGGCTGGCCCGTGCGAGCGTTGACCACCCAGATCAGCCCGCCGCCGGGCAGGTTCTTCTGCACGATGGCGATATCGGTCGCCAGCAACAGCACGCGACTCACGCCGTCATCGTTGGCCGGACCGTTCGGTCGAGCCTCGACGATGTAGGCTCCCGGTTTGGCCAGCGGAGACAACGATGTACTCTCGGCCACACGGTTGCCCTCCGGCCGCGGAACGCTCTCCACCCAGCGAGCAACCTCTCCTTTCCTGTAACTCTTCCACTTGAAACGTTGGTTATTGAACAAGTCCCAGTGGATGTTGCGATAGTTCCACCATTGCTCGTCGGCCTTTTCCATTCGATCGCGGACGTACTTCTCGAGATCGAATGCGTAGGCGATGAAGTCAATCTGGTCGGTGTTGCGGTACGTGAAGCTCAGTTTCGCCCGGTCGTCCGGCAGGAAAATGCCGGTCTGGGAGAGAATCGCCTCCGGCCGCTTGATGCGGGCGATTTGTGCTTCGGCATCGGCCTTGCGATCGTGGCTGGGATACAGCTTGATGAGGGCCTCATACTCCGCCACGGCCTTGGGGAACTGCTGGCGGGTCTGGTAATACATGGCCAGGGCATAGTGAGCCTCTGGCCGTACGTCGCTCTGGGAATACACCTCGTCGAGCGTTCGCAGGCAGGCGATGGGGCTCTCCGACGGCGGCAAGGTGACCACGCCTACCCGGCCACCGACCATGGTCAGGGCCTCATCATCCGCCAACTCCCAGATCTTCTTGACCGGTTCCTTGGCGTTGCCCTGGGCGCTCTCAGGGCCATAGAGCGTACGGGCGATCATCGCCCAGCGCATGAGCGCGGTCGCAGCATCGTTCTTCTTCTCGGAGTCGTCGGTTTGCCGTACTTCCTCGAGCAGGAAGCGGATCTTCGGACCGTCGCCCAGCCGGGGAGAGTATTCTCTCGGCGCGACAATGAACTGAGGCTTGCCGTCCGGTCCAAGAGGAATGCCGGTCGGCGGTTTCTGATCGTCGGGGTTCCGGCGCCATCCCCAGCGCGGCTCCTCGTAATCGGCCTCCTCGACCGCCTCGGATTCCTCCTCGTCGGCCAAGCCGGAGTCCCACCACCAGTAGCACCAGCCGCTCGACCCATGCTGGTACTCATTGCGGCGGGCGAGCACGCCCGCCAGATCAAAGGCCACGCCGATCCGCTCGGACCTGGTCGCCTTGGGACCGTCCGCGTCGGCCGGCCGAGCAGCCGGTGCCTGGGCCAGCTTGATGAGCAGTTCGCGAGCCCGCTCGTAATGAGCGATGGCCGCTCTGCGGTCCTTCTTCCAAGTGGAGACATGAACACCTTGGGTGTACTGACCGCGGAGGAGCCGCCCTCCTTGCTTGGTGCCATGGTGCGGGACGCGCATGTACAGACCGGCCAGGAAGCGCTCGCCGATCGCCTCGGCCAGCGTACCCGGCGTGCGGGCAATATACTCCTGGGCCCGCTCCAAGGCATCGTCCCATTGCTGGAGTTGAAGCGAGCAGGCCACGGCTCCTTCGACGGCCTCCCGAACTTCCGCCGATGACCAGTCCTTGGCCCCAGCTCGGACCTTGTCGTAGGCAGCTCGCGCCTCAGCCCAGTTCTTGTCCTTGGCCAAGCCGTCGGCTTTCTTGAGGGCCTTGACGGCCGAGGAGGCCTCGTCGCTTTCGCCACGGGAGAAGCCGGCCACGCCCAGAACCGCCGCGGCCACGGCCACGACCAGTCCGATACCTGCCTGCCGCCAACCCGATCGCCATAACCGTCGATACGACATGATCATATGTAACCGCCTCTCGGGCACGGACATCCGTGCGCACAGGACCTTACCACCACCCAAGCGATGGTGACAGTGGATTAGACACCGATCGGATCGGATAGTTCCCGGAAGACTCCTGCCCCCGCAGCTGGAGCGATTGGCGACGATAGCAGTCAGAGCATCATCGCCGCGAGGCTGGAGAGTGCTCGCCGTGATTTACAGCTACCGCCGAACCACTCATTGTCACTTCACCGGAGGAAGGCAGCCGCCGCAGGGGAGGTGATTCCGGAGCTTCCGGCGAAGCAGCGGCCCTGATCGTGTCAACCTCGTCATCCACAGCGCGACGCGAGTCGGGGGCTGTCCGGGGTTGAGGGATGAAGTGCCGTCCCCTCGAGCGTCCAACCGTCGCTTGACGCCTCCTTCGGCTTGCCGATGGGCTAGCGACCGCGTAGGCTACCTGGTTACCGGGCCCGTAGCTCAGTGGTTAGAGCAGGCGACTCATAAAGCAACCTTTTACCTCTATCAGATTCTCAGGAAACGCCAGAAACACCAATAGATTCAATGGTTTCGTCGCTGTCTGATGCCACGGCGCAGAGTGAACAGAGTAAACAGAATTGGCCCCTTTGGGTGTCAGTGACACCCGGGGGGTTGGTGTCGTCCAAGTCGTCTTCACTGGTGTTCATGCCGCCGATCTAGGGTGGCCCGGCCGCTGGCAGGCTTCGCCCAGGCGAGGCGATCGGCCACCGGATGACCCGGACCGGCCGGGGGCGGTGGCAAAGGGTTAAAGAACAAAGAGAAAAGAGTTACTCCAAGTCCAGGGCAAGCCGGACACCGAGGCTGAAGAGGCGGCTGTCCGGGAGGTTGCCGCTGCGGTACGCCACCCGGCAGTAGTATGCATGGAGACTCCAACCGCCGCCGCGGATAACACGGTCGTCCGTGCCAGTCGTCGGACCGCGTGGGTTGTTCGTTGGGCTGCTGCTGTAGTAACTCTCGCCGTACCGGTCATTGCACCACTCCCACACGTTCCCCGTCATGTCGTACAGGCCGTAGCCGTTCGCCGCGAAGTACCCCACAGGGCTGGTGTAGGGATACACGCCCGTGTTGAACGTCGGGTGACAGCCACGCGTAGGACTATTGTCATACGAGTAGGCGGAATCGCTGTAGTAACTCGCCCGAGCGTGCTGGATCTCGTCGCTGTCCGACCACGGGAACCGGTGCCCGGCCGTACCGCCGCGGGCCGCTTTCTCCCACTCCGCCTCAGTCGGCAGCCGATACCCGTTGGCATCCCAGTTGACGTAAGGACTGAGCTGGTCTGTTTTGTAGATGGTCGTCAATCCGGAGTTGGTGTAGTAGCACGGCGTCCGGCCTTCTTTCTGCGAGCGGGCGTTGGCCCATTTTACACAGTCGTGCCAGTTCACCGTCTGCACCGGATGATCAGCCGCCTTGCCGCTACCGTCGTAAAGATCCAAGTAGCCGTTCGACAGCCCCCAGGTCCTCACCGTATCCCAGAGCCCTTTGGTCACCTCGTAGCGGTCGATGCAGAACGCGTCAAGGTAGACCGTGTGTACAGGCAGTTCGTTTGAGGCGCCGTCCCCTGTGGCACTGAGCGCGTTGCCCATCTGGAACTCGCCGGCTGGAACCAGCACCATGCCGGGCGGAATTGGGGACGCATTCACCGCGAGGCTCACCGGGCGGGTCGTGTCCCCGCTGCCGTTCGTGGTGTTCGTGAAGGTCACTGTATCGCTGTAGCTGCCGGCAGCCAGTTCATTGGCCTCGGCATTGATCGAGATCTCCACGGCGTCCGACGCCCCGCCGGCGAGCATACCACCGGCCTTGGACAGCGTGACCCATGCCTGGGCCTTCGCGGCCGTCCAGGCGATCGGCAACCCGCCGGTGTTGGTCAGCGTGTAGGTCATGCGCGACGGCGTGAACGGGCCGCCCTTATAGCCGGCACTGGCCAAGCCGTCAGGCTCTGCAATCGAGAGCACACCCGGCGCTGGCGGCGGACAGGTAGCCCCCTGCTTGCCGATACCGTTGCGGACGACGGTCATATCCAGCGTGTTGATCCGACCATCGCCATTCACGTCGCAGCGGAAATTGGCGGGAGTCAAGGATGCGCCGGTGTTATTCCTGATTCGCGTCATGTCCAGCACGTTCACTCTGCCGTCGCCGTTCACATCACCGGCCAAGAGGGCCAGACACATTTCGGTGGATCCATCCAGTGGGCGGCCGTCAGCGTCGGCCAGTCCACGCATCTTGACCTGCACGCACGTCGCATCCGTCAGCTCGGAGACTTCGATGGTGAGCTCGGCCCCGTCGATACTGGTCAGGGCCCACCCGGCCGAGACCGTGACTTCGTCGTCCAGTACGCCATCAGTCGGTGCCACCGGCCTGGAGAATGTCACCACCAGTACCAGCGGCTCGCCTAACCGGCCCTCAGTAACCGTGGTCGAGCAGTTCAATGGTAAGGGAACGTCGAAACCCCCGGCCGCCCGGTGCCACTTGCGAGAAACGGCGGACGCGACAAACGGGTCATCACACACGTCTCCGATACCGTCATCGTCACCGTCGGTCTGGTCGGGGTTGAAAACGCCGGGGCAATTGTCCATGAGGTCATCGGTGCCATCACTGTCGGAGTCCAAAAAGACCAGCTCGAGCGCGACGCAGTCCAGCGCCGGCCCGCAAGTCTGTTGTGTTTCACTGAGGAACTCCACTGTTGTCGTTTCGGCGCTTGCCTCGAACATCCAGATCAAGCGGGTCCACCCCATGTCATCGCGGGCATGTGCGGTGGTGTCAAACTCGAACGCATCGGAGATTATGTCTCCGGCGCGGACCCTCAGCTTCTTGATGGCGGGACCTCCATCGGGGTTCCCCGCCATTCCAAAAGACAGGATGTAATTCCGGCCAGGTATGGTCGCGACGGTCTGGGCGATGGCCCCAGGGTCGTTTCCGTTGAGATCGATACTCCTGTCTCCATCAAACGGATCCCACAACCCCCTACCTATCCACTCGATCGTTCCTTGCGTCACCGTCCACTCGCTGATACGTGTTGAATCCTCGTGCAGAAGCGCCGAAGAACCGCCCGGATAGTCCCCCTCCTCAAAACTGCTGTTCTTCATGAGGTTCTGCCCAGCGGATTCAGAAATAGTCACGCAGGAGATCGCAACGAGGCAGCACAGGATGGTGGTCCTCGACATCTGATGGCTCCTTTCCGACTCATGCCCGACTGATATGACCGCTCATCCATTGAAGCACGCAGGACACGAGAAGTCAACACAGTAGGAAGGCAATGCCAACGCCTAGCCCGCATATTTCACCGATGGCCGAGTTTTGAAGCGGGCGTAGTGCGGGCGGGCGAGATCCTGGCTGATCCTCGCACGCACGGCATCGAGCTGCGGGCCGAGGGAAGTCGGCTGCGGGTCCGGCCGGTGACTCTCGACCGTGAACAGCCGATTATCTGGGCCAGCCGGGTATCCGGCACCTTGCCAAGAAAGGAATCATACTGTCGCCAGTCGACAAAGGGTGCCCGGTGGTTGCCACTCGAAGGCTTGGGCATGCCCTTGATCGTACGTCCCCACGGCGGGTGGTCAAGAGATTCGCGGTTACTCGCCGGGGTCTTTCTCCCGGCCGGTAATGAGGGCCATCGTTCCACAAGCGGCGGCCAATGCCAGGCATCCGACCAGCGTGACCGAGAACAAAGCATCACGCACCCGATGCCTGATGAAGAAAAGCTTTCAGGGGGTCAGCCGGTTCCTTCAGGGGGACAGCCAGGCTAGCCCGGCTCCTTGGGCCGATCCCGAGTTGATCCCCGGCGATGTCCATCCGGCGGAGGGCCTCGCGGAGCACTTTGCACCACGGGCTCGGACCGACGATCCCGGTTGAATACGTGATAACGGCGCCGCCCCTGGAAATCTCATGCTCCGCCTCAACCGCTCGTGCCCAAGCGGCACAGTAGCTGGCCAGCACGTCGATGTCGGCCCCCGCCAGCACACCAGCCTCTACCAACATGCTTCCGACTTCTCTGTATTTCTCGGCGGCCTCAGCGGTCAAGTGATCTGGTGCCGGCGGAAGCGTCGTCAGCGGGGCCAGCTCGAGCCGACGCTGCCCCTTTCGGGGCACAGTTCCCTTGCGAAGCCTAAGTTTCCTCATTGCAGTGCCCCTCAATACCCCTATAAACCGGGTTAACGGCCACGCGCGCGAGCTTGCTGGCACGGTCTATCCCGCCGGGCTGTAGGGATTGGACCACCCCCCCCCTCCCCATGGTGGTTCCTTCACTTTCGCGGTTCTCGCGGGTCACGATTACGCTCCTCGCGTTCGAGCTCGGGCACCCGGACCGGCACCTTGTCGAAGTCTTCGGCGTTAACATCCGTGATGGCTGGGATTTCCTTTAGCATGCCAGGAATTACCGGCCGCGGATCAAGTCGCCCATCGATCGTCATGCGGAGAATCGCCTCACGGACCCGCCTAATCGCGTTCAGATGCGCCTCGATTGACCTCTTGTTATCGACGATCGCCGGCAAGACCTTAAACCCGAGGCGTCGCGGCCGCAGTTGTTTTTGTGTTTCGATCGGCCGAGACAACGCCGCCCGCTCCATCGCGTCAAGTTTAGCAACCGCTTCTGTGATGGTCACATCAGCAGTTTCCCTCAGTTGGGCCTGGGCCTTAGAGACGACGGCATCGCGCCGACTCCCGATGATGGCGAGGTTTCTTCGGGCTTCAGACAGGTGTGCGGTCGCGGTCTCCAGGGTGTTCCTCGCCCGGGTAACCTCGGCTTCGGCATCGCGCACGGCCGATGTGAGCCTGGGCAAGTCCTTGGACAACGCCCGCTCCGCGGCGTCGATTGTGTCCGCCAGTTCCCGCCGCTTCCTCAGCACAGCCGCGTATTCCTGCTGGAGGGCCATCACGACGGCCGGGTGTTTGGCCAAAACATCAACTTGGTCGGCGGTCAACGCGGTCATTTGCTCATCTCCTTAAAGGCCGGGCCGCGTGTGTCCTCTGCAAGCGGTGCCCCGGCTGGCTTGCCGGTGTCCTAGGGAATCCCATGTTCCTCCGAAGAGAGGCAATCGATGGCGGGATCGGGAGCCCGGCAGCCAGCCGCCGGCGATTCCTGTTCAAGTTGGCCAGGCTGCGACGCTCGGCGGGGGTTCGTCCGGCGCTCGTAATCGCCCCTTCAATGCTGCCCAGCCGATCGGCGAGCCCGGCCCTGACAGCCGCATCCGCAAGCATGGACCTGCCGTGTCCGAAGCGTGCCAAAACCGTAGCCGTGGACACCCCGCGGTTGCGGGCCACGTCCTCCACAAACCGGCCATAGATGGTGTTTAGCTGCTTCTGAAGGTACGCCTTAGCCGAGTCACTCAGCGGCTCAACAGCGTTCGCCTCGTACTTCTCCGGGGTGCTGCGAAGAACTGTAAAGGTGATGCCGGCTTTGGCATTGGCTCCGGATACCTCCTCGTGGATCAACACCACGCCAATCGAACCCGCCTCCCCCGAAGGGGTGATGACCACCTCGCCGGCGGAAGATGCCACCCAGAATGCCGCGCTCGCTGCCAGCGGGCTGATAAACGCAACAATCGGCTTCTTGGCTCGAGCAGCAAACACTTTCCCGGACAATTCGCTAATGCCCGCTACGGTGCCGCCTGGCGAGTCTACCTCTAAAACGATCCCATTCACACTAGGATCAGCAATCGCTTCATCGAATCGTTGACTGAACTGCAAAATGCTGGTGCCTCCGAATAGCTCCATGAGCCAGCTGGGGCGGAAATCGAGGAAACCCAGCAGAGGAAGAACCATCACCCCGCGGGAGCCGAGATCACTTCGGGGGGCGGACCTCTGCGAGATGGCCGACTTGGGGCTGGCCCCGCGAGCCAAAAGGCCTTCAAGCTTTGCGGGATCGATCGCGAGGACCTGGCCGGCCAACGCCGCTCGAAAATCAGAAGACATCGTAGCTTCTCCTGGTCGGAAGAGGGCCTCGGCTTAGAGCCGTATCTGGATCGGCAAAGAAAAGCCGCCATCTCGCCCGCATGATCTTGCAGTCAAGTTTATACCCGAGCCACCCCGTGCGCAGCTCTGGCCGTCGCCGGCAAAGCTCGTCAAGGTCTTGCCGCCGACGAAGAAGATCGTCCTCGAGGTCGGCCAGCTCGGTGGCGGAAAGAGTGTTGAGGTTCTGCATGATCCTCACTCCCAGGCAACGCGGGTGCCCTGCAAAACGAGCTCACGAACCGAATCGAACAACGGCGTGTTCGGCCCGCGGCTGGTCGCACACCCGGGACAGATAGGCACGGTGATCTCGAGCGGCTGGTGGTAGCCGTCCGGTACCCGAAAACCGGCTGAGTCTGCCGGGCTCCTCACATTCAAAACGGTCGTCCCAGTTGTTTCGGTCCAACAGCGGACGCATCGTTGCACGTCGCGGTTCGCGGATCGAGTGTTAAGTGTTCCATGTAGAGGCATAACCTACTCCTGCGGCTTGGCCGCCGTTAGCTACCGACACAGGGCTCAATCTCCGCCCCAGATCTAAAAGCCTCCTTGGCCAGATTCAGCAGGCGCCGCAAATCGTCCCGGGCGCGGCATATCGAGCAGATCGGCGCAACGAGGACCATGCTGTCGCCGGGGAAGCCGAACGCCCCAGCATCGCCCGGGTTGCAGAAGATGGGAAGCCCGGTGTAAACCTCTCGCCGGCACCCAATGCAGACACTTTCCAAACCGTCTGGACCTGTGTTTTTCAAGACCGCAATCATAAGTCACTCCCGGCGGGCAACGCCCGCGATGATGCTGCCGCCACTCTGGCCAACGCCGCTCGCGCCGCCGCGGCGTCGACGCGAAAACCCCGTCCCGTTCGCAGGGCCGGAACGCTACCAGCCTCTATTTGCCTGCGCAGATAGGGACTCGGCACGCCCAACATCTGGGCCGCCCGGCCGACACTGACGAATGGAGTTTGCATGTCAGCAAGCCTGCCACAGGTTCCTTCGCATGGCAAGGGCTTTCCGCCGGAATGTCCAGACAATTCCAGTTTGTTTGGGTTTGTCCCGGTTTCTGGGAAGCACTCTGGCCAGAAGAGCATCACATCGCGTACGAGGTACCGTGAACGGCCCGACGGATTTAGCTCTGATCGGGGCGGCTGGGTTCGGATGTTCCCGCGCTGGGCGGCCATCCGAAGCTGATCTGGCTCGAGCCCGTAGCCTCTAAAACCCCGCGCCGGCCACCAGCGTGTATCCGTTTCGCCAGTCATGACCCCACAGCCCCCGTCATTCTCAGGAAGAGCGCTTCCTCGGCCAGCACGTCGAGGAGGTTGTAAGAGATAATCGCCTCTACTTGGTGCGCGGCGTAAAGCTCGGGGATTGCGGCCCCATCGATCGTTCCCTTGTGCGTGCCCACGTTAAGCAGCCCAGCAAGATCATCGACAGAAATGAATAGATCTGCCTGGAGGGAAAAGCGTCGAGCCTCAACCATCGTATCAAAAGTCGGCTGATGCTTCGCGGCAAGGCAGCCGGGCAAACGGATGCCTTGTTCAATAAACGCATGCCTCAGCTTGGGAGCGTCGAATTTCAGGAAGTTGTGCCCGACCAGCGTGCTCGTCTCGCCTATTCGGGTGTCGAGCAAGTCGCGCAAGGCCCCGAGCATCGGACGCACGCCGTCGAAACCTTCGATCAGCCCGCCGCCGAGGGGCCGCGGATCATGCCGCCCCATGGCATGCACAAGTCGTAGTTCTGTCTCACTCTTTAAGCCGACACTGATGATCGGACTCGAATCGCAAAGGGCCGCCTTTTCCTGCTTGGTGGTCAAAGCCTGCTTGTACCTCTCGCCGATGGTCTCGCTCTTCCAGCTCGCCGATGGCGACCAAAATCGCCGCAGTTCGCTTTCAACCTCTTCAGGGCGGGAATCGGCGGTTTCCACATCAAGAACTAAGTACTGGTATGCCTGTATGCCGGCGGAGCAGGAAGGTGGCGGTTGCCACCACCGCGGCTGAGCGCCCAGGTCATTCGGCATACTGCACCCCCAACTCGCGCAAAAAGACTCGCCACCTGTCTAATGCCGATCCGACACCGACAGCCCATTCGGTGGGCGGATTGTTCTTGAGCAGGGCTTTGAGGTCCTCATTGAAAAGCTTGCCGGCGGCCTCCAACTGAACGACCCGCCGGCGGAGCATATCGACCTCCGCGGCCACCTGGTCAAAGGCTCGTTCACAACATTCAAGTTCGGTCATCGCTTACCACCTCCTGCCACTAGAGCCGTATCGGCGGCCGAAGCCGAAGTTGCCGCCGCCGCCGTAGCTCTGTCGCTGCGGGTAGACCGTCACGCCATAACGAGCAACGATCGCGGGCAGTGCCTGGACCGCCTCCGGTGGAAAGGCGAGATAGCCGGCAACTTCGCCGGACCCGTCGGGCATCGGGAGGCTGACGCGCAGCAGCAAGGCTTGCGGCTCGGGCACGGCCAGCTGTCCGGCAGGGACCATGGCACCCCAGGGCGCACCAGCGGGCTGGGCGGGCGCCCAGGGCGTCGCTGCCGGTGCGGGCGGCCATGGCGTCGTTGCCTGCGGCGCAGCAGCCGGCGCGGTTGTTCCGGTCCGCTGGGCGAGCAGCTCCCCGACGGTCTTGGCAAGCTGGGTCATTTCATCTTGAGTCACGGTTTGTCACTCCTTTGAAAACGTGGTCAATCTGGTTCAACCAGGATAACTTCGATGCCATCCGCCGATTCAAGCAATTCGCGGCGAGCGGGATACGGTGGGCACATGCCCGATGCGGCCGACTTCAGGGCGTCCTCGAGGGTCTCCAGGGCCGCATCCCCCGCAGCCTGCTCATCGGGCAGCTCCTCGGAACCGTCAAATAGAACCTCAAAGATTGCCTGGACGTAGACCGCACCCCTCCATGGGGCCGGGTCCGGCTCAAGCTGCCCGAGGTTCATGACGCGGATGATGTCTGGATGAGTCACGGCCTAATCTCCTTGTCGATCTCGCGTGCCGGCGGGTCCGGTCCCCAGCCGACGCACCGAAGCCCGAACCTCCGTAGCAGAACCTTTAACGCTCCGCGCAACCGATAGAGCGGATCCCGACCGAATGCGTCTACGCCTCGGGGTTCCGGCCTGAGCAGGAGGTGGAAGATCGTCTGCGGCTTCATGGCTGGTCCCCCCCGTTGGCTGCCGCCCGTTCTGCCAGCACCAGGGCAACGACCCTTTGGCCGAGCAGCCGGTTTCTGGCCGGGTCAGTGTTGCCGTCCCATCGTTGCCGCTCCGCCGTGGTCGCAGCGTCCAGCACCCGGCGAACGTAGGCGTCGAGCTCGGCCGGGGCCAGGGTCGCCAGCAGGCGGTGCCGCTCCAACCTCTCAAGGGCGACCTCCGCCGCCTTCGCCTCATCGGTCGCGATCCTCGCCGCGGATGCGTTGGCCGCTCGCACCGCGTTCGCCGCCGCCGATTCAGCCGCGGCCACGGCCGCCGGCCCCTCGCGCTCGATCAGGGCGATCAACTTCCCGGCCGGGTTCATCGCCCGGCCGATCCGCCCGGCCAGCTGGCGGACGATACCCGCCGCGAGACCGGGCATCTTCGCCAACTCGCTGAGCTTGGGCTCGGTGATGCCGCGTCGCGACAGCTCATCGCGAAGCCCATCGCTCGGGTCCGCAGCCGTCGAGGCGACTCCTGGCTCCCCGCCCTCGCCGTGGCAGACGCCAGCAGCAGCCATCTGTTCTGCTGTCTGTTCTAAAACTCTGTTCTCTTCTGTTGGGGTATTCTGGGGAATACCCTTTGCGCGTCCGGGGAATACCCTTTCGGTGCTCGCAAGCATACCCTTTTCCTCCGCGGGGAATACCCTTTCAGCCTCTGAAAGGGTATGGTGAGGACGACCCTTTTCCCTCTCGGGGGATAGCCCCTTGGCCCCTGAAAGGGTATCCTGGGAAATACCCTTTTCGACAAGTATCCGGTACTGGTTGGCATGGCCACGACCGCCGCCGCGGTCAACGGTGATGAGCCCGCGCTCGACAAGGGTTTTGACGCCGCCGATTGCCGCAGCTTTCGTGAGCCCGGTCACCTCGCAAATGCGCCGCAGGCTTGGCCGGCAAGTCCACGACCCATTTGCGTGCCCGCAGACTGCCAGGAACGTCTTGACCTCTGCGCCGGAAAGCCCGGCTATCGCACCGCTGGACACGATTCCGTACGGAATCCGGCCGAATTGAATACCACCGCCTGAGGTTTGTGGTTGCGTGTCGGCCTTGATGGGGTTACGATCCATGAACTTCTAGACCTGCCCCGGTTGGTTCTCTGCCGCCGGGGCTTTCTTCTATGGTTAAAAGTACTCGGTGACTCCAGTCAATACCGGCCGCTTGTGGCGGCGTTGCGGCTTGATCGGCAGGCTCGCCAGCCGCGACAACTCGAACTTCTCGACTTCGGTGAGCGGGATTCGCCATCGCGGGCGCCCCGCAGGGTCCAACGCCACATTCAGAGCCCGGACCGAACCACGGTTTATGAGGGCCAAGACGTGCGGAAGACTAACGCCCAGTCGTTTAGCCCAGTCTGGGGCGGTGACATACTGCTGCTGGTTAGCGGGCATCGGCCGCCTCCGGTTGCTGCGATCCTGGTCTATCATGGGTGACGGTAATGCCGAGTCGCCGAAGCTGACGATAAGCACGATTCGCTAGCACGGTGTCGTTCATCGTCCTGGCGCCCTCAAGCACGCAAAACCAGACGACCGGGCTGTCTTCCAGCCTTTGGCTTCTCTCACGGACATGCCGCTTTCGTGACGACATTGGCTACTCCTGGCCCGATCAAAGGGCTCACACTTAGCCGAATGTCGCTGTGGTGTGTCGCTCAGAAATGGAGATTAGCCCACTGTTATTGGGCAGGCTTGGCCCAGGTGTCGCACAAAGTGTCGCCTGGCGACACGGCTGGCTAGTCGTCTGACGCCTCGACGCGCCCGGTCCTAACGTCCTTTGTCCCCCGAGGGAAACGCGATTTTCCGCTTTTCAGTTGCCACCTCGCCGCCACAAAACGTGACATTTTGTACATATGAGCCCGGGAGCAACCAACTGCCGCCGCGATCTTTGAGACCGTCCACTCTGGATGCTCGACCAAAATCGCCAAAGCCCGAGATTCAACGCTTCCCCTATCGGCAATAATCTGGGCTGGCGTGGTGTGCTCGGCTTCGACCGAAGGCCAGATTCTGCGGGCCTCATCGGCGCCGTTCAGCTCCAACGTCACAGCGAATTTGACCACGGCGGGCGTCTGCGGCAACCGCGAAACGGTCCGCATGATTTCGTCCCGCATCGTGGCAAGGTCGCGTTCGCGCTCGGGTCGGTTGTTGCAGGCGAGGATACGCGCGAGCCTATCGCGAGCTTTGAAGAACTTCAGCACCGCAATTCGAAGGTCATTGAAAGTCGCCATTGCTTCACCTGTCATGGGCCGGGCCGAGCCAGGCCACCGCGCACAGGTGAACAAACGCAGTAGCCCGGCCCGCATGGTCTCCGTCGAGACCGCCCGGCGCCGTTACTATATGCCATACAGCCAGAAATGGACATGAGCGGCCACAGCCTCGAGCCGGCTGTCGTCGATCGATTCAACGTAGTGCGCAGACATGTCATTCGCCGTCGGAGTGTGGCCCATCGTCAAATCGATTGCTCTCTGATCGCGAGCCCCATCGGCCACCGTCCTGTACAAGTGCCGGATTCGATAGAAACCGCCGCCAACTTCGACGCCCGTTTCTTTCAGGAGTTTCTTGAACTCTAGGTTGACGCTATCCACCCAAGTCCCGCCGTGACCCGTTTTGCTCGGTTGGAAACGCACGAACCGCCGGCCGTACTTCGTGATGAAACACAGGTCCCCGTCGGCCTCACCCGTTGGCTCCGGCCGCTTAGCGAACGACAATCGCAGGGCTTCCACGGTTTCAGCCCATAACTTGGCGCGTCTCGGGCATCCGGTCTTGCGTCGGGCGGAATCGAGCCAGCCATTTTCAAGATCGATCGCCCAGCGGGGCAGACTCGCAAGATCGCTCTGCCCGATGCCGCAGTTACAGGCCAGCAGAATCATCGCCCTGAGGTGCACCCCAGCTTCATCGATTAACCGACGCATCTGGGTAGCCGTGGGCAGCGTTCGTGGTTTAGTATTCCTTTCCAGGCGTATCGACTTGGCCGACGGCCGGCGAAAGTCCCGCCCGAGTCGCACGGGCGTTTCGATCAGCGCCTCGTCGAAGCCGAAAGTGAAGACGCTCTTGACGGTGCCGATTCGCTTCCCCAACTCGGCAGGACCGACGCCCCTAGCGAGCACCAGCCGAAAAGCGCCGAAGTCTTGCGGCTGAAGGTCCGCCACGGCTCGCCGACTCCCGAAGTGCCGTATCATCGTCTCGCACACCCTGTAGTTTTCCCGCCACGTCGATTGGCGAATCTCCCCGGTTTGTACTCGGCCTTGCTTAAATGACAGGAAACGATTCACCAGCTCGCGCAGGGTCAACCCTTCGCGGACGGGCCGGGGCTCCCGGCCGGCTAGCAAGTCATCCTTGACCCGCAACCATTCGTCGAGCGCGCCCTGGCCGGTCGGGTCTTTCGCGGTCGATCCGAAGTAATGCACCCGCTGGCGGATCTTCTTGCACCATCGTCCCGACGGGTGCCGCCAGAGCGGGAAGCCCTTTGACACCCGCCTGACACCCGGTCCCTTGCCGCTCTGCCCGCCAGCCGATAATCTGGTGCTCATGGTGACGCCCTCAGAACCTCTGCCGAAGTCCTCGAAACGCTCAATACAGGGTATCGGGTGTCACTTTGGGTGTCAAGCACCATTATACTGGTTCTTGACATCAATCGCAAGTGCTTGTAAATGAATGAGTTAGGGCCCGTAGCTCAGTGGTTAGAGCAGGCGACTCATAATCGCTTGGTCGTGGGTTCGAGTCCCTCCGGGCCCAATAACCCTTTTTGACACTATAAGACACTACCGGACACTCGGGGCCAAATCCTTGATCTTGTTGGGCTTCTTGGTCTTCTGCCGAATTGGGCGTCTCGACTTGTCCTGCCCCGAAATGGTCTTGTCCGCCACCGCACCCTGGCTGTCTACTGGTCCCTTCGCTGTCGCCGTTCAGGCCACCCGCACGGCGGAAACCGGCGCTGAGATCCACCGAGGTGGCGTAGTATCGAGCCGCAACTTCCGGGCTGTTGCCGATCAATGTATGCGGGGGGACGAACGTAATTCATCCCTAGAAGGTCCACTTGATTCGCAGGTGAAATACCAATGAACCCATATAGATCGAGGCCACTCCTTTCCCCAATCGGATCCCTGCTTATCCACCTCCCCAGCCTCGTGTTGTAGTACCGATACCCGTAGTAGGACAGTCCGGTTTCGGTATCGAACCACGTGGTGGAGAACCGGAACGGGTTGGCGGTCGCGTAGGTGCCGGTGGCGGATAGTGTGTTGCCGTACGGATCGTACTCGTACCTGGCGACCGTGGTGATGTTGTTCGTGTTGGTCGCGTCCAAGACCTGCCCGACGTTGCCGTTGGCGTCGTAGAAGTACCAGTGGACGGGTGAACCGGTGGTGCCGGTTTCGACACTGGCCAGCAGCCCGCTGATTCCCCCAGCGCCGTGGATGCCGGCGGTGCCGGGCGTACCGGCCTGGCCGCTCATGTCCAGCCCCCAGGTGTACTTGGAGAGGATGGCGTTGCTCGCGTTGGCGTCCAGAACCTCGACCACGTTCCACCTGTCGTAGACGAACAATTGATCGGTCAGTTCCTGCCAGGCGCTATTATTACACACCGAGCAGGTCTTCCGCGCCCGGCGCCCATATAGTCGTACGTGAACGCGAGCTTCTTGGAGCCCTGACTCGGACTGGTCGGGCGGTCGTCACTTGCGGCACGTTGAGGTGAGTCTGTGAGCGCGTTCCTTCCAGCTTCAGCGATACCTCTATCTGGAGCATGGCTCGTGAGTCTTCGTTTGGGCTGCTTCCAGGTGCCGGCTACGCTCTCCTGAGTGGGCTCAGTCCACAGGCTCTCAATGAAAGGCCTCAGTGATTCAGACAATTCACATCCCTCTCTCGCAGGTTGCTTGGCGCCAACCCATTATGCGGGCCGCAGACGGTCCGGAGTCCGCCTGCGGCCCACTGGAGGGTGCCTCGCTGTGCAACTGAGCCGTTGCGGCTTAGGGGTTACAAGTCGCCGGCACGACGTGCACGGCCGGGCCGGTGAAGCAATTCACGAACTCCTGCAGGTCCGTGGCGTTGATCTGCTGGTTTTGATCGCGATCGAAGCACACGCACTGGCCGGACAGAAACTCCAGCCTCCCCTGGCAAGCCTGGAACGCGCCGAAGTCCACCTGGTCCACGTCGTCGTCGCCGTCCGCGTCGGCGAAAATGGCCCCGCACGGCCGCGGTAACTGGCAACCGGTGCACACCTTGACCTGATCCATCGACACCTGCGCGTGGCCATCGCCCATGTCCTGGTAGAACAGGTTGACGAACGCGCCGCCGTCGAATTCGTCGGTGATGGCCGCATTACCCAGCGAGTTGGCGTCCCAGCCGCCGGACAGCGTGCCCTGTATGGCCGTCAGCCCCGGCAAGTCCCATGTGGGCGTAAACGCCGCCATCGCCGTCCCGCAGAAGACGGCCACTTCCCAGCCACTCTGTTTGACCTTCAGCGTCGCGATCAACGGAATGGACGACGAGAGGTTGACCGGCACGGGCAACGCGAACGTACCGATGACCTTGATGCCGGTATCGTCGCCGAAGGCGTAGGTGGTTTTCGTCTTGTTCATGGCCATGATGCTGCCGGTCACGACCAGCGTGTCGGGATCGGAGCCGCCGTTCTGATCGTAGTAGAAGCTCACCACCAGACCGCCCGTGCTGCTGGCGAAGTAGGTGCTGGCCTCAGCGTCACGGCCGGCGCGGCTGGCCGAGAACAGGCCCAGCTCCTGCGAGCAGTCCGCAAACTGCCCGCCTGGCCGATTGACCGCCGTCAGATTGTCGACGATGACGTGCGCGTCGGAGACCACCAGGGCCACGCCCACGCCGTCCGGCGTCATCACCGGGAAGTCGTCGGTGAGCTTGCCCACCAACTCGTTGCGGTCCCAGACAAAATCCAGCGTGCCTTGCGTCGTCCAGGCGTCGCCGGATTCGCGCATCTGCATGATATCGCCCGCGAGGTTCCAGCCCGAACCGGGGCCGATGTCATTGCGCCGCAGCGCGTTCAGATAATCGTCGGGATCACTCAGAGGATTGTCGCTGAAATGGTCGTCCACGTAGACGGTCGCGGCGCCATCCAACAAGCGCACCGCATAATACGCCGTGCCGGCCAGCAGGCCGTCGGCCACCGCCGTCAGCGTGCCGCCGCCCGCGCGGGCCGCCGCGACGGACAGGCTCACGCTGTTTGCGCCGGCGGGAATGGTGATCGGCGTACCCGACGTGACCGGGTTGCCGCCCAACGTGACCGCCAACGAAGAGTTGAACGTCAGCGTGACCTCCTTGCCGCCGGTCGGGGCCAGTTCGCCGTTGGGCAGCGCCACCGTCACCGCCAGGGGACCCGTCGCCGTCGGCCAGGTGAACTCGTGTCTGGCCGGCGTGACGTTCATGGTCATGGTCCCGTAGTGCGCGGCGATCTGCGCCGGCGTCAACGCACTGCTGTAGATGGCCAGTTCATCCACCTGCCCCAGCCAGTAGTTGGCGCTGTAGGCCGCGGCCGTCGAGCCGACCAGCAAGGCAGCGTTGTTGTATACGCTCGGCAAGCTGAGCGGCGCGATCCGGGCCAGCTTGCCGTCCACGTACACCGCTACGGTGTCATCACTGGCGTCGATCTCGGCGCCAGCGTCGAACACCATCACGAAGTGATGCCAGGCATCATCCAGCAAGTAGATCGAGGACAGGTAGCCGGCGCTGACCGGCGACCCAAAGTACATTTCGTACGCGTACGGCCAGTGCATGACCCACGAGAACGCGGTAGCGCCGTCGCTGTCATCGCGCACGTTGAACAATGTCGCCCAGGTGCCTTGCGGATAGCCGACCGCAGGCAGCCGCACCCAGGCTTCAATAGTGCCCGTGCCATCGGTAAATGCGAAGTCCGCCGTCTGACCGCAATTCATCCAGGTGGTGCTGCTGACGTTCAACGCCGCGCCGCCGGTCGTCGTGCGCGGTACAAAAGCCGTGCCGCTGCTCAGCACAGTGGCGTCATGTACCGGCGCGTTCGGGTCGTTGTCGGTGCCATTCGCCCCATCGAAACTGTAGTAACTGATCAGCGTGGGATCGGCCAGCGCGGCCGCCTTGTAGGCCGCCAACTCCGGGCTGGGCACACCCGCCACTCTGAATGTCGCCGGCAAGGCCAGATCGGGTCGGGGATCAGCATAGTCAATTGTCGCCACGAAGTCGCCCTCGGTATCGCCCATGCCCACCGCCGACACCTTCAGGGTCAGCGTGGTATCCGGCTGGTTCACGGTGATCGTGCTACCGGCCGTCACCGGCGTGTCGCCGGCCAACGTCACCGCCAGCACGTTCGTATCGTAGTCGATTCTGACGGGCTGTCCGCCCGCGCCCGGCGCCAAGTCGTTGATCACCACGTTCTGCGGACCCGCGTCGCCAGGAAGCACGAACAACCGATTCGCGAGGGACAGCGAAGGCAGCGGCGCGAACGCACCCGCGTGACTTTGGATCGTGGCGGCGTCGAGGGCCGTGCTGTAAACGGCAATCTCATCCATCTGGCCCTGCCACAGATTCGCGCCCTCGGCACCGGTCGAGCCAATTTGGAAGGACAGCCCGCTGGGCGTCGTTGGAAGCGGCAGGTCGGCCTCATCGCCCACCAACTTGCCGTTGGTGTATATCAACACATGCCCGGCGTTGAACACAATCGCCAGGTGCGTCCAGCCCTGGGAAACGTCAAAACCACCTACAACGTGATAACCGGAAACGAGCGAGACGCCCAGAGCGTTGTCATGGGCGTAGTGATGGAAATTGTAGACCACGACATACGGAGCGTTCGTCCGTACGGCGAACAGTGTCGGATAATTCCCCGAGGGCGGGAAGGTGCCCAAGTCGATCTTGACCCAGGCTTCGATCGTGCCCTGGCCGCTGGTGAAGTCAAAGTCCTCGACCGGCCCGCAGGTCACCCAGTTGTTCCCGTTCAGGAACAGCGCCCGCCCCTCGTTGTGCACGCCGGTGATGTACTGCCCCCCGCTGCCGGCGGCCGTGCCGTCGTGCGGATTCACCGGCGCGTCATCCACCGTCGAATCCGCATCGAAGGTGTAGTAGCTGATGAGCGACGGCTCGCCCGTCACCAAGGCCCGATAAGCGGCGAGATCCTGAGCCGTCGCGGCCGACGCCACCAGCCCGATTGCCGCGCTCGCCAACAGGGCCACTCCCATGCGGTGTTTGTGGTAGTGCATTCGATCGTCCCTCCGAAATAAAGTGAATCAATCCGACCCGTCGGTCATGCGAACGAGCCTGCGTCCGCCGGCAACCCGACGCTTCCTTCTGCCCGCGCCGCGGTTATCCGTGTGCGCCCGGTCATCCGCCTCGCCCCCCATCGGGGTCCGCGGGTTGTCCAGCACGTGACTGCATCGGTCACTTTTGGAGACACAGTCTGAACAGCTATTCGACCCAAGCGAGCCTCACCATTGATCGCACAGTGCCCGGCAGGACAGCAAAGCACCAGGAATGGCCGTATCTGTCGCGACTGTGCAACCAAAGCCGATTCCGGCTTATGGATTTTCGCGTAAGTAATGCAACCGCGACTACCACGCTTTCGCCTGCAAAACCAAGCCTATTCTGCTTGGCGTAGCGTGCGTTGTTTTTGCGAAACTCTATAGTTGTATTTCAACCTCCGTATACGGTAATCTGACTGTTTTGCGGCTGCAAGAGAAATCCCAAACGTTCCGCAAGCAGCTTTTTGGGCCAGAACCGCCTCCGGGGGTAAAAGGGGGCAGAAGCCATTATCCGCCTTCTCCACCACCTTCCGTGGCCGGCCGACCGGGCGGAGGCTGCTTTCCAGGGGGTAAAAGGGGTCAGAAGCCATTATTCCGCTTTCCCGGTCACCTTCCGTGGCCGGCCGACCGGGCGGAGGCTGCTTTCCAGGCCCAACTTGACCGCCGTACGCCGCGTCCAGGCCTCGTCGCCGTA
>Ga0116153_10000274_pt1 | contig 74309 bp, 72 predicted proteins | sample AD_UKC028_MetaG_FD_89896 | JGI IMG/M metagenome (GOLD analysis project Ga0116153, IMG submission 89896) | Active sludge microbial communities of municipal wastewater-treating anaerobic digesters from USA - AD_UKC028_MetaG | ecosystem: Engineered > Bioreactor > Anaerobic > Digestate | place: USA...
CCCAAAGTATTCGCGCCGATAGAAAACCCATCAGAAAGGAGAGACCCCCATGGGCCCGTTCGGTAAGATAGTAAATGGCGTGACGATCATTCCTTTGGTAAGGTTAGCAAATGTCTTGACAGGATAATCGTAGGTGCGCTGAAGATCAGTCGTCCTGCTGGTGATCGCGCAGCTCTTCGCTGATTGTCCAGCGCGCATCGAGCGGGTTCGCAATGACCCGTATCGTTCCCTCGATCGAACGATACCAGCGCGCCTCGTCAGCAAAGAACGCCCGCAGGAAGACCTCCGATTCCATACCTGCGGCAACGGCTCCGGCACAGGTCAGAGTGACGGCGAACCCGTCTGCGCGCACCTCGCCGATCTCGTAACGGCAGGAAAGAGCTCCCTCACAATAGCGTGTTGACCATGCCTTGCCCGGATATGCATATCCTTTCGGAAGCGAGAATAAAAGACGACGCAAAGCCAACGGATAAAGCGGACTGACCGCCCGAGGACACCGCTCATCTTCGGCCTGAGTAGAAATCGCTATATCGAACCGATCCTCCGAAACGATCGCGCGTAGGCGACGATCCAGAAAGCCATGCATCCTACCGACCATCCTCAGATTGACGCCATCGTATGTAACACGCTGGTCGAGACGGTAATCATTGCGCAGATCGATCCGTTTCCCGGAACGATAGGTCAACTGACCGCTCTCGACGACCGCCGAGTTCAGGGAGCATGATCGGCAAAATGAAGGGGTCATAATATGGTTTCCGACAAAGAGTGCCGCCGCCGCCACTGCAACCGCAACGAGAAAAAGGAGGGCGAAACTCCTTACTCGAGGCAACATTATCGGGCTCATGGTCTCTCCGTGGGGAAACGAAAGGATCAGTACCCTTCGTCCGCCGCGTCATCTATCGGAGCGAATTTCGTGTAGTGGGATATGAACCGCAATTTGACATCGCCCATCTGGCCATTACGGTTCTTGCGCACGAGTATCGATGCGATCTCCCGTTCGCGACCTTCTTTGGACATGTCGCGATGGATGAACATGACCACATCGGCGTCCTGTTCTATGGCGCCGCTGTCACGCAGATCGGAAAGCATCGGAATGCCGTCCTTGCGATCCTCGGCCTTGCGGCTGAGCTGCGCGAGGGTTATGACCGGGATACCGAGATCCTTGGCAAAAAGTTTGATGTTGCGCGAAATGGCCTCCACCTCGCGAACCCGGTCGTCGGAATAGGATGAATCGCGCATCAGCTGGATGTAATCGATGAACACAGCGTCCAAGCGCCCCGCCTCGACGCGTATCTTCTTGGCCTTAGAACGAATGTCGGCGATGGTCAGGTATGAGGACTCGTCGATATAGAACGGAAGGGCGCTCAGCGTATCGACCTGCTGCCAGAGACGGTTATATTCATCGGGCTCAAGCCGGCCGGTGGTGAAGTTCTTTGCGTTGATGAGACATTCATGCGAGAATATGCGCCGTACGAGCTGGCTTGCCGGCATCTCGATGGTAAAGAAGAGTATGGTCGCCCCTTTCTTCGCCATCTCGACCGCCATATTGAGCGCGAAACTCGTCTTTCCCATGCCGGGACGCCCCGCGACCACGACCATCTCGCCCGGCTTGAACCCGGTCGTCAGACTGTCGAGCTGTTCGTACCCCGAGGTGAGTCCCTGCAGAACGAGATCCTGCTCGATCCGTTTCTTCAGCCCCTCGATCTCGCTGGAGATGACATTGTCGATGCGGACCACCGAGCGGGCATTGCGCCGGATGCTGAGCTGAATGAGTTCATTGGTCGTGTCGTTGATGATCGAATCGAAATCCGATTCCTGCCGGTACGAATGGGATGCGTTCTCCTCGCAGATACGGATAAGCTGTCGATGCAACGATTTGTCGGCGACGATGGCGGCATGATCCTTGAGCGCCGCCTCGGAAGTGAACTGCGCCGCCTCCATCAGTTCGGTGAGGTACACGGTACCCCCCACCAGATCGAGTTCTCCGCGCCGGGTGAGGTCCTCCCCCACGGTGATCATATCGGGAGTGCGGCCGGCGTGGTAGATATCCTGTATCGCGCGGAAGATGTTCTGGTGGCGTATCTCCCAGAAATCGGGAGGAACTAGACCTTGTTCTTCAACGGTACCGTACAACGCCCCTTTGAGTAGAAGACATCCCAGAAGCGATGCCTCGGCCTCAAGATTATGGGGCAGTGTAACGAGTTGTCTCATTCGACCGCCGGCGGGGGAGCCTCCTCTTCCAGCGCGACGACCCAAAGCTTGATCTTGCCTTTGAGTTCGCGGAACAACTTGACCTCAACCTCGTAGACGCCGCTCTTCTTGATGGGGCCGTCGAGGATGATGTGCCGGTGATCGACCTCGAAGCCTTTTTCCTTGATCGCATCGGCGATCTCGCGGGTGGTCACCGAACCGAACAGTTTGCCCTCTTCGCCGACCTTCTTAGCGATGCTGATGTCGACGGTCGCGATCTTCTCGGCCAGCTCACGGGCCTTGCCGTATTCGCCGTCGATCTGCTTCTGGATGAGGCGGCGGTTGAATTCAAGTTCCTTGACGTTCTTCTCGTTCGCCAGCATGGCGAAACCTTTCGGGATGAGGAAGTTGCGGGCATAGCCATCCTTCACTTTCACGATCTCGCCGGCGCCGCCGACCTTGTCGATATCCTTGGTAAGTATGATCTTCATATGGTCACCTCCTATCGCCCGGTCACGGTGTAGGGAAGGAGCGCGATAGTACGCGCCTTCTTGATCTCGCAGGCGAGGTCGCGCTGATGTTTCGCACAAATACCGCTGATGCGGCGCGGGATGATCTTGCCGCGCTCAGTAATGTAATTGAGGAGCACCTCGGGATGCTTGTAATCCAGCGGTATTTCGGTATTCGCGCAGAAGCGGCATATCTTTCTTTTTCTATAGACCGTCATCGGATCCTCCTTTCGTTACAGTTCCACGTTTTCTTCTTCGACATCCTTCGACTTGTTGAGCGATGCCTGAAGTTTGGTGTTATATTCGCGGTTGTCGTCAACCGGGGTGGTTGTTTCGACCGCCGCTATCGGGGCCGCCGACCGTTCGGGACGATCGTCGCGCGGCTTCCATTCCTGTATCCGGTCGGCCATCACCGCGACACCCTTGGCGTTGGCCTTGAGCTCATCGAGATTCACCTCTTTGTCGATGCGGCACGACATGAACTTGAGAACATGTTCCCAGTTGTTGAAATTACGTTCGAGTTCCGCGACGACCGCGCCGGTGCCCACATAGTCGAAATAAACATAGTGGCCTTTCATGTTCTTGCTGATCTCGTAGGCGAGCTTTTTTTCGCCCCAAGACTGGAGCGACACGATCTTGCCGCTCATCGTCTCAACGATACCGTTGATACGGTCGGCGAACTGTCTGACCGACTCCATGCCGCCTTCGGGCTTAAGGATGACGGTAGACTCGAAATACTTTTCTCTCATGACTCCTCCTCATGGGTGTAAAGTCCAATTACTTCAATTGAACAAGGGGAGAATTTCTCCGGCGTTCAATGAACAAACGAGAAGGTGATTATAGTAAGGAAAGACCGATTGGCAAGATTTTTTTCCGCGATACCTGTTTAATGACTATCTCCTCTTGGCAGACTCGACGCCATAGCCTACGGCTCACCATTCCGAACGGTACTGTGGTGTCGTGGGTCGGATCAGAAGCAGCAACATTCGTGCGAGGAAGCATTGTCGGGGTTTAAAACGAACGGGCCGGACCCTTGCGGACCCGACCCGTTATGAATAAGTGGCGCGCCCGGGAAGATTCGAACCCCCAGCCTTCTGATCCGTAGACCAATAATCAGAACATATACAACTATCGAGCGACTGTCGACGACAATCAGCAAAAGCTTGACATTGCAGGTGATAGCTGTTAAATATGTGTCGATGACTGTCTGTTGCTTGTCTACGCAAATCGATGCCGCGTAGGTGAGGTACAGGTGAGGAGAAGGGGGAAAAGATGACCGTCAAACTGACCAAGAAAGTGATCGACCAATTGCCGAGAAGTACCAACCCCAGCGGGACCCGCTATTTTGATTCGCTGGTGACGGGATTCCAAGTTGCAGTTTACCCTTCGGGAAAGAAGACCTTTCACTTTTCCTACTATGTCGGCAAGCTCAAGCGATTCATCGCGATCGGAGAATACGGATCGATAACGCCGGAAGATGCTCGTAAGGAAGCAGAACGGTTGCGCGCTGATGTAAATATGGGGAAGAATCCGGCGAACGAGAAGCGTGAGCGGCGACAACAGCAGCAAGACGAGATCCTGCGTCGTTATAAATTCAAAGATTGGGCCGAGACCTATCTGGCGGAAGTTAAGGAGTATCGAAAGAGCTACAAGGATTTCAAGCACCATCTGGGGAGGGCGATAGCGACTTTCGGCAAAGAGAACCTTGCCGATATAACGCCGCGTATGGTGGAAGCTGAATTCAAGCGTATAACGCGGCATCGCAGCGAGATCGTCGCCAACCGTTGGGCGGCCACATTGCAGGGGTGCTTTAGGGTTGCGAAGAAGAGGGGCCTGATAGAGATCAACCCCGTTGTCGGCCTTGAACGGAACCAGGAGCACCCTGGGCGCACCAGGGCGCTATCCGATGCTGAGTATGTCGCGCTTACCAAGGCTATTCGAGAACATCCGAATCCATATGAGCGGGCCGCATTTCTTCTGCTTACCGAGACTGGCGCGCGTTTGGGTGAAGTACTCCATGCAAAGTGGGAGGATTTCGATTTCGAGTCTCTCCGTTGGACGATGCCGGACACGAAAGCGGGAAAGACACAAACCATACCGATCGTCCAGAAGCTTGCCGATGAGCTTCAACTCCTTCCTCGAATTGGTCTGTATGTGGTTCTCGGGAAAGATCCCTTAAAGCCAAGGTTTGATCTCAAGAACGCATGGGCGGCGGTCCTGGCTGCATCTGGTATCAAGAAGGCGAACCTTCACGACCTTCGCCGAACATTCTGTGTTCAGGTAGCCCGCAAGTCGGGCTTGTATATGGCATCTAGGCTACTGCGTCACGCCGACATCCGAACCACTGCGCGCCACTATGCACCCGTCGAAATCGAGCAGATGCGCGATGCATTGGAAGATCGCGAAGCTCAACTTGATCCGGTAAAGAAGAAGGCGGAGGGGAAATAATGGCCACATACGCCTATATATCCAAATATCGTAACGGGAAGTCGGACAAAAAAGGGATCGACTTCATAAATTTGTTTTTTAGCATCAAGAATACCAAAATCACAATAGTAGAAGGCGCCTATTCAATAAAGAAGCCTTGGCGTAAAAGAAAAGAGCTAAAACACCTATATGAAACCGCTATAAAAGGCGATATAATCTATGTAAGTTCTGCTGATATATTAGGCTCAGATATTTATGACAGAATAGATTTTATCCATGAATCCACAAAGAAAGGTATTGCCATATATACATCTAGGGGAAGTGCGATGTATGTTGGCCTTGATGAAGAAGCTATCTCGTATATTGAATCGCTCAAGAAAAGATTAAGCCCTTTCAAGAATAAGCCGGGCCGACCTCGGAAAGAGAAAGAAGACCGTCCGAAGAGGAGAAAAAAGAGAAAGGGTCGGCGAAAAGGAAAGGTGGGGCGACCACCGATTAAAAGAGTCGGTCGCCCGAAGAAGAAGGGGACGCCGGGCCCCAAGCCCGCCCCCAAGAAGCGTGTGAGCCCACTTCAGACCCGTTTCAACAAGCAAATACAGACGATCCGCAGCTATCTGCGTCGCCGGTTTTCGGTGAAGACTATCAGTGAGAAGCTCGATATGCCCTATCAGCCGCTGTTGGGGCTCCTACGCAAGCACGATACATTGAAGAAGTTCGTTAAGAGAGGGCGGTAGGCTCCGAGGTCAATTCCCAACTTCCGCTAAGAAACATTTATGGTGTCGAGATATGGCGTAAATACGCCACATGCCAATGATTAGAGGTAGATCGCAGGAGCTGGATATTCCTGCGCAAATGGTTGCGGTTTAGATTTTTTCTCATACTCCTTCAGCAACTCATGTCGCCTTCTGAGATATATGGCAACAGTGTCGACGGGAATATCCCAATCTCCTTTGCGCAGTAAGCCTCCCATAAAATTCTCGATCTTTGCGCGCTCGTCTTCGGTAGGTCTGAAGGACCCTCTATCGATGATACGGCCGCGATACGCGGAAATCCCCATATAGGCGTAGAACTCAGGAAGCTTAATATGAAAGGCCTTACGAAACAGCCGGATCTTGATCCATGCGGGTATAGGGATATCCGAGTGTGGTCCGACATCGTTGATACGGATCTTGGGCCGTTGTTCAGGATCTTTTTCGAGAGCATACAGCACTTGCAACATCTTGCAAAACCTCACCAAGTTAGTGCTGTTGGTGTAATCTTCGTCCAGGCAGAAAAAACTCGTTATCGTTCCGAGTTTGTTCTTCATATCATTATTAATGCGAGGTCGACTGGTCTCCAAATACCCCCATAATGTAGCATTGAATTCGTGCTCTCGCATTGCACGATGAAGTGTCCCTTCGCAACTCAAGCGGTACATCTGAAGCTTGAGGTCAAAAAAGCACCGTAATGTGGGGCGCTCAAGGACCACATCTCGATCCGGTCGGATAATCTCCGGTTGAATAATCTTGGCTCCGAGGTAGGTGGGAGTAACATTCTTCGTGGGCTTATTCACCTTTTCCCACATTTTCAGATCGAAAGAGTGACGCGTGCGCTTATGTTTCGGGCGATGCGCCTTTTTTACCGTGTCTTGCTCTGTCTTGTTGGCCAGAGCTGTTTCGTTAGTTCCTTCCGTGGTCATGGTGTTGCGGTCTTGGTCGTTCATAGAACTTCTCCCTTGTTGCCGATGTTTGGATCCATTGTTATTACCGATAGAGCTTCCGGCTCCATCGCCCTGATCGAGACTTTTCCCCATATGTTGATACCCATGAATCTCCCTATTGTTGGCGCGATTCGTTGTCGCGGTTCTCGACGGAATTCTTAGCCGTCGCTTCGGACGTATTTTTAAACCGCCGCGAAGCAATCCATTCTTCAACCGCCGTGAGTTCATAGATCACTCGACCGCCCTTGAGTCCCGTCCGAATCCAAACGGGGCCCCTCCCGCTCACGCGCCATGTTCGAATCGTGCTTTCACGGCATTGTAGTAGTGCCGCCAATTCCCTTGAATTGATGAATCTTTTCTCCATCTTCGCCTCCGCTTATAGTCGGTTTTCTGAGAGCCGTGATACACACAATTATAGCAGAGACAGCATGACTCGAAATTCTGCCCTCTTGACGATCTGTTTTCGACAGTGACAACACGGTCCCCGCGACCTCTGAACAGTTACTTCGTTATTGACGAGCCCGCGGCAGCTCTGAAACGGCGAGTACGAAGACAAAAGATATGAAAAAAGTGCTATAAGAGATAGGATAGATTTTGACCGCAACAAAACTTCAATTCAAGGGAGAAAGACCATGCGAACCAATGCAAACCTCTTCAGGTGCGCCGTGGAGCGGTGCTCCACCGTTATCGAGAAAAAATGCAATCTGCCGATCCTGCGCCACATCCTACTGGCGGTCGAACCGGGCCGACTGACCATGACCGCTACCAACTTGGACGACTACTTCCAGATCGCCCTGCCGGCGCAGTCCGATGTGACCATGACCCTCGCCGTCGATGCCGCGTCGCTACTGGCGCTGGTCAAACAGTCCGGGACCGGCGAGGTTCTGATGGCCTACGACCCCGAGACCCAACGGTGCGCTGCCGCCATCGGCGATGTCTCGATCTCCATCCCCACGGCCGACCCGGCCGAGTTCCCGGCGATGCCCGAGTTTTCCCCGCAACGCCCCGGCGTCGATGTCACCATCGGCGATCAGGAACAGTATCTCCGCCTGCTCAAGACGCTTGCGCCTTTCTGCACCAACCCGAACGAGAACCGCGCCTATTCGGGCATCCTGACCAACCAACAGGACGATGGCGTCCATGTCGTCTCGACCGACATTCACCGTCTCAATGTCGTCATCATGAAGACCGGCAGCGCTCCCGCCCCGTTCGTCATGTCCCGCTCCCTCTGCGACACCCTCGTCAAGACTTTCGGTGATATCCCGATCCAGTCGTTCCGTCTTCTTGGCGACGGCGTCACCGACCCGAACCAGCAGCCGTTCACGCCGGCCCATGTCTTGGTCAGCGGCGATAACCAGTGGCTCTTGGCGCGCCTTCTGAAGAACGAATTCCCGCATCACCTGCATGTGCTCGACCGCAGCCGGATCAAGACCCGGTATATCGAAGTGGATCGCAAGCAGCTCACCCAGAAGATGAAGGGCTTCTGTGATCTGCTGAAGGACAAGTATGTCGCCACCACGCTGGAGTATCTCGACGGTAAGCTCTTCGTCTCGGTCCACGGCGATGAGAGCCAGACGATGGAGACCGAGCTGCCGGCCACCCCGATCGGTATCGATCCCGACGATCCTTGCATCACCGGCATGAACGGGCGTTATCTCTTGCAGGCGCTGCGATCGTTCCGGCAGGAGAAGGTCCGTCTTTCAATCGACAGCGGCGTGCGACCGATCTATTTGATCGAAGGAAGCGAAGAGGAGCGCCATTACAACCTGACGATGCCCCTGAGAACGGAGTTGAAGAGCCGTCGAGAATTGGCCCTTGCTAAAGCAGCGTAATTCCGAGCTGCACCAACTTATTGCATAATATGTGATTTTATCACAGGAGGTTACAGTCATGCCCGTCTATGTGTTTGTGATTTCGTTCTTAGTGGTTCTTTCAATCATCATTCTCTCGGGGACCGCCGCTCCGATGGCGGCCGCAACCTGCAACGCTTGGCCTCTCTGGCTGATCGCGGCGGGCGTGGCGCTCATCGTCTACGGCAAGAACAAGGAGAAGAAGTGAATCGATGGTACGGGATCCTTCTGGCGGTCTTTCTCCTGTTTATGCCTTCGTGCGGCGGACCGGATCCCGCCGCCGCACTTCTTCTCTTGAAGACGGTCATCATGAGCTATGTTCTCCTTTACGGGCTGGTCGTCGTACTGTTGATTGTTTTCGGCGACGCCGTCGTCGATTGGTTCACCGGTATCATGCGGATCTTCGTTCCGCGCACGGTCATCATCATCCTACAGCGGCTCATTCTGCTTATCGGAGCGTTTCTTCTCGGGGCGGTCACGATGGCGCTCTTTGCCGGCGCGAACATCTTCGGGGGCGTCCTGTCGCTGGTCATCCTGATCGCTTTTTCGCGGATCGCCGCCGACTACATCGCGGCGTTGGAGCGTGACGACAAAGAAGAGAGGCGCACCTTATTCGGCAAACTGCGCGGTCTGCTTTTCGCGGAAGGCGTCCTTATCGGGATCGCTTTGATCCTGACCCCCGGCAATCTTCGATATCTCATAAGGCTTTTCTAGGGAGGTTTCATGAAAGATCTGGTCATCTATTCGACACCGCCGCCGGCGGCACAGTCCGAACTCGACAGCCTGCGGGAACGGTTCATCGGGTCGCGCGATGTTTCCGACGCGTCGCGGGAACAATATCGACATGCCCTCGACTTCTTTCTGCGGTGGCTCACCGCCGAAGGGATCCGCAATCCGACCCGTGAAGATCTCGTCCGATATAAGCAGATGCTTATAGAGTCGGGCCTCTCCTCGTATACCGTTTCGCTGCGGCTGACCACCCTGAGAATGTTCTTTTCGTGGCTGAAGGAGGAGGAACGCTACCCCGACATCGGCAGGCACCTCAAGACCATGAAGGTTCCGCGGCAGTTCAGCAAGGACCCGTTGACTCTCGAACAGTGTCGGATGCTTCTTGACAGTATCGATACCGGCACCGTTATCGGTCTGCGCGACTTCGCGATCATCAACTTGCTCATGCAGACGGGTCTTCGGACGATCGAAGTGATCCGCGCCGATATCGGCGACATGAGGCAGGATAGCGGTCAGCCGGTGCTCTGGGTACAGGGGAAGGGGCGCGACACGAAGGATTCGTTCGTCGTCCTGACCCACGGCACGGTTATGCCGATCATGAAATATCTTGCCGCCCGGAAGGAGCATGATCCCGCAGCGCCGCTTTTTGTCTCGACCTCGTCAAACAACCGCGACCGGCGGTTGACCACCCGGACCATCCGGGGGATCGTCAAAACCGCATTGCGGGGGATCGGCATCGATAGCCTGCGGATCAGCGCCCATAGCCTGCGGCATACAGCGATAACGCTGGCGCTCAAGGCGGGGAGTTCCGTGCAGGAGGTCATGACCATGGCGCGGCACAGTTCGCTCGACACTACGCTCATTTACAGCCACAACATGGACCGAGTAGCCCATGCGCCTGAAAGGCGCATAGAGAACCTGCTTAAAATTCAACACGAATAATTGCTCTAGGAGGCCGACATCCTCCAATGTTCAAAATTCAACCTAGGCGAACGGAAATGGCTTCTGGGACGCGAGAACAGGCCTGGGCGTAGCCCAGGCCCTTCCGCTCAAGCGAATTCGAGGCTGGGGGGCAGTATCGGCATCGGGAACATCGCTCCTTGGCAAGGGCGAAAGAAGGAAGTATGGACATGACGAAAAGCTAGTGTGACAACTTTTCACCTCGCCCCATCTCCCGCCACAGAACAACTACCCAATCATAATTCTTTTTTTTTATTATTTTGATCTTGGCTTAAAACTTGTCATTTCAAAATCAGAATGATTTCAACGGCGGCCGGGGTCGGCCTTTTCGGCCCCTCCACCGAAATCGATAGGGGGTGCGGGGAGTTAAATGAAAAAAAGGGGTGTGACAAAGTCATGACAAAATAGACGGTCGCGTCCGACATCCAAAGTAAAGAAACTTTACAATTTCTTGTTTTTAGGGCAATGAAGGCCGTCAAGGAAAGGCTCGGTTTGAAAAACTGTTCTTATTTATTGCATAAAAAACTGCAACTAAAAATATGCGTCTGTTTAAGGACAGAAAGCGGTTGATCGACAGATTTCCAACATATTCACTGATAATTGAAAATAATATGAGCTCATATAATAGCGTTAATCATTGATCTCACATTTCAAAAATAGTAGTTTTTCTGTTAATATTGAATCGCTACGAATTTGTTCGCAAAAAGAAGCGGAAAATAGGGTGAAAGCGAGGGTGACTGTTATGAATAAGGGGTAAATTGTCATTGGTCTGGTTGAGATTTGTCATTGATCTTGGAAAAGGCGCTCAATAGCATTTTCGCGGGTCAGGAGCCCGTCGCGGTAGTTCTCCCATGTCTGGAAACGGCAGGCGTCGATGCCGAACATGAAGAACGGATTCTCGGGGCGGTCAAGGAGTTCGGCGCACTCAGTAAGGTTATAACGCGGCGCCGGAACCGGATGATTCTCCACGACTTTCTTTTTCATAGACCTGCCGTCAGGCCGTCGGCTCTTCGCGGCGTCGGTCCCAGTTGAGGACCTGTACCACCTTGCCGATATGGAGTTCGTACTTGTTGGTTCGGATGTTCTTGCGAATACGATCTATCCGCACCGTTGCCTCCGGCGCCGTCGCCGACATGCCGTTAATGAGCCGCAACAGGAAGGGACACTTCCGGCCGGCAAGGCGTTTGTCCCAATAAGGCTTGATGTCGCGATACTCGACAGGCTTCCGACCGGCGACTATTTCTCGGAGCGGATCTCGCTGTATCGTCGTCGTCAGTTTGTCCATCTTCTCAGAATTCTTTTATGGCGATGTTTTCATTTGTCGGCTACGGCAGTCTTTGTGGCGCCTCCATGCTGAGTGACTCTGGGACGCAGCTTTATTCTTATCGCTTCCTTTGTGAATGCTTCATCTGAAGATTTTGATGACCAAACATAAGCTTCGCCTGTGCTCAAGCGGCTCATCTTGTCAGAAGACAGTCTTCCCAGGGCAGCATTTGCCTTCTGAATATGTTTTAACCAGGCAGGTGAGTTAAACTTGTGCATGATGATTTGCGATGACAGCTCAATAAGGGAGACAGGGACCGATGGCGGATCCTGAGATGCCACCATGATACTGGTCCCTTTATGTCGCATCTCACGGACAACCTCAACAAGGCCAGAAACCAAGTCATCGTTTTCGATGTATTTGTGGGCTTCATCGAAAACCACCAGCTTGTTAAAGGCGCTCCCCTGGTAGGTTGCTTCCGAGAAAATCTGCAACATCACCACAAACAGACCCAGGGCCTCGTCTTTCTCAATGTATTCATCGCGCAGATCAACGATGATCAAACGGCCTGGACGAATCAGATCTTGAAGTCGCTGGTTATCGTCGATGTATTCGCTGGCGAAAAGAAGGCGCGTCTGGGCTAGCTCTTTGAGATGATCGGACAGACCTGAGTTGTCAATACCTGCTCGCAGAGCATCCAATGTTAGGTTATCCCTCAGGCCTCTCATGATGAGATTGATTTGCCGCATATACATGCTTTGACTACCAATCGCACCCATCAGGAATTTCCAGTGAGCCGCTTTAAGCTCGGAGGCAGAAAAAGCTATCGGCTTAATCTCGATATCTGGGTACTCGGCCCGGCGATCACTCACCTTATTCGCCGGGGTAAGGACCAACACATCCTTCAGAGCCTTCGGCATAGCCTTGTAATGCTCTCGCAGAATGCGAATTTCCTCTTCCACTGAGTTGGCATGGATCATCGAGGTAAACTCCGGCGCATAATCCTGCGTCGGGCTGTAATGGAAAATGACCGTAGCGAGGGGGCTTGGCAGCACATTGATGTGCTGAAGCGGCATGGATGCCATCTCAATCACCGTTCCAAGGGTGTAGCTCTTACCGCCACCTTGAACCCCGAATAAACTGATCGTGTGGGTGTGATTGAGATCCAGCGCGACTTTTCTGCCGGAAATCTCTCCGAGTAATCCGTATTGAGGCGAGCCGCCATTGACGCCGAGCATAATGTCATAGCTGACCTCTGCTTGTGAGACAGGTTTAGACGTCTGAGTCTCTTGCATTTCGGGTTCGGATTTAGCAGGGGCTTCTGATAAGGCATCCACGGAGGCGAGTTGTTCGCCATCTTCTTCAGAAGCGATTGCGGGAGGTCGAGGTGCTTGCTCAAAAGGTTTCGACTGTTTTTCTGTTTTCTCCTTGGCTACCTTGGGTGTTTCCCGTGCGGCCGAGGATGCTGGCGGAGTGATTGGCACCTCCGGCTCATCGTCCCAGAGTTCATCCAAAGTCCAAGATGTTGACCGGGTTCTCTTGGGTGCAATAAAGACCGCTGTCTCGAGCTTCGGCACATTGTGGATAAACTGCTCGCTTAGAAGATGTGTAGTCGGCTCTTTCTCCGTCTCGACAGAAACAGACTTGCGGCAACTCTCCAGCAAGGCATGAATGAGATCTTTGCCGATGCGGTGGAATTCAATGCCCACTTCGTTGTCCGGAGCATCGGTGCCCGCCTTTTCAAAATCAAAGATCAGAGCGCAGCGTTTGAACTGAAGCGAGTAGCCTTGCTCGATGGACTCAAGTAATCCTCGCGACTCTTGCGCAGCGGTCGCATCAAAGATCCCGTAGCGCAAAGAGCGTTCTAGATAGAAACGAAGGATCTGCGCAAACTCTCGGCTCTTGAGCAGCCTATCCGGCCGGTCCGGTTTTTTTAGGGCCGGGTCGAAGTGGCGCTGGAGAATTCGCTCGCTCTGATTGATTTGGGCGGAAATTCGTTCCTTCAGTTGGTTAAAGGCTGCGAAATTGCCCACCTGCGAATAGCATTTCACTTCGATCAGGTTGCAAGTGATCGTCCTAGTGTTCAAATCTAAGTCAAACAGTCCCAAGTCAGTGCGTTGAAGGCTTATAGCGTCGTTGACGTCGTTTGACTCATCGCTTGAGCGGTAAAGGTCCGTATGCGCGTCCAACGGCACAATTACTTGGTTGCTCAATGCGCCCTGATATTCGAGATAGAGCCGTGCCAAAGCCAAACCAAGTGCTTCCGCCTGTTGCGTACGAGCAGAAATCAGCTTCAGGGCAAGCTGGCCGGAAAGCGACCGCAGATTTGCCAATATCTGAACCGACTGCTCACCGTCGGCGGACAATCCGTGCTCGAGCAGCACCGGCTTCAGCATTGCCTCCAGCTCATCGTTCGATCGCGAAGAGATGATTAGGTTGTGTGTCGCCTGAGAACTGGCTCCAGGCACATAGTCAATCAGATAGTCTGGTCTATTCTTCCGGCCACCATGATCGAAAAATTCAATCCCCATATTTCGGTCGATGGTGAACACCCAATCGCTAATCTGGTGCACTTCGTAGATTAGTTCTCGTTGAACGGCATCGAGGCCAAGGGTTATGACGGGCACAGATTTAAAACTGGCACCAGAAGCAGCAATCGCTGAGGTAGCGAAACTGAGGTTTCGGCTCAGGGACGACAACAAATCAAAGCATGTCGCGTGGCTATCCGCAGCGAGGGATCGTCCGACAATCGGCCGCTTGTTCCAGAAGGTACCCGTATCGTCATCAACGAAGTCAGTGTCAAAGTCCTGTATCAGCCCATGCAATGGGGTCACGCCCATCGGCTTCTCTGTAATGGATATCTCCTCGGCGGGAAACACATCCAGAAGAACGCTGATGTGTGCCGGGAATTCCTTGGAATTTGAACGAAACTCATTCAGCGCGTGCTTAGCCAAGTTCAGCTTGGAGAACAGATGGCTGCCCGTCGAAATCGCAAACGCGTCAGCGGCCTCGTTTACTGTTGCCCCGGGACGGACCATCGATTCAAGTGCCTCACCTAAAACTGGCGAATCGGGGTCCGATGTGAAGAGCCGGATGTCATAGCGCAAATCGGCATGCTCACGCTTTTGCTGGAGCGAGAGCAGGGCATCCGCAATTACTGATGCGGCGCCCGGGTTGAAGATGTTTAGTGATAACTCTCGCACATACGGATGCTGGGAGAGATAGCGCTCGATCTTGTCCGCAATGACCTTTCCGCAAACATCTGTTCCCGCCGCAGAGGGCTCGGCCAAGCCAAGCGCTGAACAGATTTCCGCCATCAGGCCTCTGGAATTTTCCTCGGTTGTTGGGGCGTAAAGTGCCCAGAACGCATTCAGGTTGTCGACCGGAGTGAAGATTCGGCCATCCTCGACTGGAATACCGACCGGATAGGCAGATGGCGCAAGGCGTTCTAGGAGCGCAGAACGAACATGAGGAATGTAATCCTTTCCGCCTGATTTGATCTTCTCGATCCAATCCTTACCCAGGGTGACCCAGCTGCTTAGCCACAAAGCACGGAGCGGATGGGTTGGAGAGACCAAAACAGCCTCCCGGTGTCTTCCGCGGAAATCAGTTAAGACGACATGAATGGAATCAACGGCCAACACATTCCTGAGCGATTGTAGGTGTTGTTGGCGGTCGGCACCAGAAGTCGTCTCGGCTTGGCGGATAAGATTTCTTACTAGATCAAGGTACCCTTCCGCATAGGCAAGGCATTCCTTTTCCGAGTCTCGGAACGAAAGCCCTTGCATAATCAACTCGGCAGTGTCTTTGCGTACCGCTGCAAAAAACTCTTCGCGAGCGGCCAAAAAAGAGGCCATTGCGGCAGAAGAAGGCAGCGTGAGACCAACCTCAGATGGCAACTCAGGGGTATCCAGATTGATCTGCATTCGCCAGCCTGATGGATGCTTGGGCTCAGCCAAGATGCGTTGCTCAATGGTTTTGAGCATGCGCGAAAGCGGTATCTGAAAAGCGCCCTCGCGACCAAATTTCGCAAGCAAGGTTTCATGTCGGGAGACCTTCTTCGAACTGTTGCCTTCGGCCCAAACGACACTACTGATAGCGATGTCTTCCGGATCGCGCTCATCGCCCAATGCCGTCAGTTGCAACCGGAAACGTGCATGCTCTAGGCTCTGTTCAATGGGTATGGCTCTTTGCGGCGGTTCCTCCTCAATGTTGCCACCGGGCAGGACATAGAATGGTTCGCTTTCATAGGAGTGTTTAGCACCTTCGGAGGAAGAACCCGCTTCCAGCGGAATTTGATCGCCGTCTGCCGACCAAGGCAAGATACGAATGAAATGCCATCCTTCCTCGAATTCAACCTTATTGAGCTTTGCAAGATTAGTCGTACATTGAAGGCGATTCGGCGTCCACGCTTTAACCTTTTTTGATTTTCCTACCGGGCCATCATTCTGCGAAACGATCTGAACCGTAAAATGGTCAAGACCGCTGACCTTGCCCGGGTGAGGATTGACCTCGAACTCCACATTCATTTTGCGGCGATCATTCGGGATCAGAACCTGTTGTCCAATCAGGCCGGAAAGCTGGTCATCGGTCTCTTCCTTCTGAACAACCGGCAAGTCGGTTCCCAGCACCGTCAGCAGAACCTTGTCTAGGTAAAGCTCTCCCCGGAATGTCCATTTGTCGAAAGAAATGCTCCACCAGCTCTTATCAGTCGCGATGGGCAAGGTCCAGGATTCCGGCTCATGGACATCGTGTTTTTCAAAGTAGGCGAATAGGCGCGATTCCAAGGTCTTGTCGCTGAGGCCCAAACCGGCAATGCGTCCACGAACCGACTTGTGAGAAATCATCAAACTACGGACGCTGTCGAGGTTACGGCGAATCTTGCCCCTGAGCATGCCAGGATCGGCAAAAAGCTTGAAGTCCGGGATCAAAGTCAATTCATACAGGCTGGCCCCGAGGGTTTCTCCATCAATCCCGTTTTCGAGCGCAGTGAGCAGGTACCGCACACGAGAAACATCATCGGCAAACAGCCATTCCTCCTCTGTGAGGAAACCAAAAAGGTCGCGAACAGGGCCGACCAGTGTTGTCGGGATCCGATCTAGTAGTGAGTCGATAAGGTTCTCATAGATACCGGTGAAGGCCAGCTCCTCGAAGGTCGCCACGCCGAAAGAATCCTCGGCGCTGGTGCGAAGCGAGGTGGGTATAAAGACCATCAAAGGCTGACGCAACTCGCCGTTCGAGTCCGGGTTGCGCAATTCCACCAGTTTGGTGGAAGTGACTCGGAAAGGCAGACTTTCCTGATCATGGCTACCAAGGATAAAGATGTTTCCGTCGGGTCGGGTTCGGCGCAGTTCCTTGCAGACAGACTCCATTACATCGTCATCGAGATCGGTGATCCGCATGCAGTGGCCTGGGCCACGGTCACCCAGGATTGTTTCGATACGCGGGCACAGCAGACAAGCGACCGCTGCGTTCAATTTATCATAGGAAAGCTTGATGAACGCATTGCTCATGCGTGCCTCCCGTTTTTATCTGTTCCGTCATTTCTCTCAATCGCATAGCGGGGCGATACCTTCTGGGTCACATAGGCATCCGACAGATCCTCGTAAAATCCGATTTCACGAAGTCGACGCTTAAAGGCTTCAAGGTTGAGGCGCAAAGCGCGCCTGTCGAGGATGCTGCTGTTGGCATGGGCTCCTTCTGGCAGTCGGTCAATGTAAAGGCCGTAACGATTTCTCAAAAAAGCCAGCAACTCCTCAATGCGAACCTCGCGGGTCACGAAGCGACCGCCGTCTTGGGTGAGCACGGCCACCTGAAGCAGCACTTCAAGTAACTTGCTCCCCAACACAAACCGCCGAGGACTTCCCTTGGTCCGGGGTTGGGCCAGCAGACCGTTCTCTTTGTTCTTCAGCAGAAGGGAATCTAGACACTCGGTGATGTACTGGCGGTGATACTTGCCTCGATACGCCATCAGAATTTCGATGAATTTCTCAAACGCATTCAGGTTCATCGAAGTAACATCTCGGATCTCCGGGTCAATTTCCTCCCCGCTTGTTCCTGCCTCTTCGATCAATTTTGAAAGGCGAGCCGTAAAATAGGCCTCCCGATTTGAATCATGTTCAGACTTAAGCAGACCAATTAAATCACCAGCTGAAAAGTGACCACTCGAAGGCAATGCCAGTTTCCCTTGAAGACGCATATTCTCCGCCATCTCATCAAGCTTTTTAACGATAAAATTAGATTGCACGAATGCCGGGATCTGGCGATAGAACCGCTCCGTTGACTTGCGGGCCAGCTCGGCAATATGAGGATTGTTGATGTTGCCCATGTCTACGACCAGCGCTAAGCGGTAAGGACAGCATTCCAACACATTGTCGAGGCTCGGATTGATCGGGCATTCCTTGGTGGTGCAAAGATCGTTTTCGGATCGCTGTTTCACCAGCCTTGGTAGCATCTGTAACAACTTGAGATGGTAAAGTGCCAGATGGAATGCCATTAGAGTTTTGAGGTAATCCACTAACACCGAACGTGGGACATAAGACTCATAGGCCAGAAGTCGTAGAATGTCGTCGGCCATTATGTCGGCTTGGCCAACACATAGAGGCTGATATCTCTCCGGCTCATCGTTGCTTTTTGTATCCTGAGTTACTTGGAGGTCGAGTCTCAAAATCGCTTGTGTTTCGACATCTACATTGAGACCAGCATCATATTTGTCAGTGTGAAAATCGTATCCTGTAAAGAAGAATTTTTTTAAGGAGCTTCTAGCCGCCTCACATCTACCTCTACGGGCATAATAAAGCATCCAATATAGGTGTTCTGCCGCCCCATAATCCCTCGTGTGTTTTACATTGCGAAACTTATAGGTATTCCCATGAAGCGGTCGAGGAGCCGCCACTGCTTGATTTGCCCTTCCCCTATTCACAAGATCAAGCAGATCTGTCTCAAGCCATTTCTTTATTATTTCCTTATGTTTATCAAATCCGTCAAACCACTCATCATGCTCCATGAACTCGGTCAGGAAGTCCTCGACTTCCAGTTTTCTCGCTCTGCTGAACCTGCTCGTATACCCGTCATATTTCAGTCGGGGGAAGAGCAGGGTCAGCACTCGATCCATCTCGATGTGCTTGAAGTCGATATAGGTAATTTTGGGAGTTCGGAACTCCTTATCTTTGCCCCTAATGCTCATGTTCCAGTCCTCGTGCTTACTTTTCCAAAATGTAAGATCCCCTTTTCGTCACGCCGGATCTGATAAAATTCAAAGCCGCTTTCGGTGAGAAGGACCTCCTGATAGGGAGCGGCGGATAGAACATTCTTGAATACCGCTAGGCTCAGGTAAAAGCCTTCCTGCTCCTCAATGCTGGGGCGGTAACCGTTGTTGAGCCGCATCAGCATTTCATAGATATCGAGATTGATGCGCAGGCTGGCCTTATGCCCGTCGCCGGAATCATAAAGCAGCGTCAACACCTGAGACAGGCACTCGAGGAAAGGATGTGTCGCCATTTTCTGCTCGGTGCGGAGCGTGAAATGGTCGCCGTCAAAGAGGCGGTAACTGCGGATTGTGCCCTTGTCCACCTGGCGAACACGCAGCGCCAACTGGTTACCCAATCGCGCCGGATCGCTCAGACTTTCGCCGCGGTTGATAGCTCGTAGAATGGCGGTAACCTCATCGGTACTTTTCACTCCAGGCTGTTTAATAGCATCCAAGAAGGGATCAATACTCCCGTAAGGCAGCATCTTCTTCCAACCAATGTCGCGTCGTTCAAAGAAATGGCGACGACGCATGTGAGATAGGTAAATCCGGTGTTTGGCGATCAGTCGACCACGGTTCTTCGACGAGTAATCGCGAGGCAGATTGCGGAACAAGGTATTAAGAATATCCTCGTCATAATTTGCTCGTTCATCGAAATTATACCTTGACGATTTGTGGTGTATGGGGGCTAGGAATCCCAATTTTCTATCAAGCTCGGGGTTGCTGACTTCGGCAACATCGATCTCGCGCAGCAAGGCAATCAGCCGATCACAGGAGCCTTCTACCCCGCCAAGCCATGAGTTGAAATAGAAACCGTTAAGGATGCGATTCTGGGTCTCCTCGCCGCCGTTCTGATAGAGCTGGTGAATAGCGTCGCAATCATGCGTGCCCACCAACATGAATGCCAGCGCCGAACGCAGATCGCGCATGGTGATGTGCAAGCGGCCGCGCAGGTGGGTAATGGTATAAAGAATCTTTAGGCGCTCGATCACCCTGGGACCGGCAACTGGATCCTGGAAGGTCCGGGCGTTGTGATAGGCGTAGCACTTGCCCTTGAGATCACACTTCTCGCAGGCCTGCCAGTATTCCTGTTGTGACATGCGGGCGATCAGGCGCTCCAGAATCGAAGGCGGACCTCCCTCGGGTTCGGCAACCACCGAGCGCAGGTTGAGGTTGATGACTGCGATACCCCCTTCCGGAGCGGCTCCGGCCAACCCCTGCTGGAGCTGCTTGGTGAGCAGAGGGAACTCCTCTTCATGTTCCAGAAAGAAATCGACCAATCGTCCTTCATTGATGGCGATCAGGCGGGTCTGATTCTGGGGCCATCCGAAATCGTCCTTGCCCGCGAAGGGGGCAAAGAACTTCTGCAACACGGCGTCGTTGCGCTCGTCGCCTTCATCCTGGCTACCGTCGTAGTTGCTCTGGTAGGTATACCCCTTAAGCTGAAAAACAGCCCCATTCGCGCCACGCTGCATCTGTGCGCCTTTGCTCTCGGCAAAAGCCTCGAACTGCTGAATAAAAGCCGTCTTACCGTCACCGGCGTTACCGCTGATGATGACCAGGCGGAACTCTCCCTTGAGCAGCGCGGGCTTGAGTTTTTCGTCCAGATAGGTCGGCACGTAGGTGGCCTTGCCAACTTCGTCGAGACCGCGGGTGCCCGCGTTAGACACCTGGCTCTGGCTGTAGAGAGTCAGCAGGTGAGTGACAAAGGGATTGGTGTTGGGCTTAATCGGCTCGAAACCTAGCTTGGACAAGACCTTGTGTCCGGCGCCAACCTCTCCGGTGGTCAGTACCGAGCGCAGACGCTTGACCTCGGCCAGGGCGGTCAAAAACTCTTCCGCCGAGGCGAATCGATTCTTGCGTTCCGGCGCAATCATCTTCACCAACACATTTATAAGCGTTGAACTGAGGTCGGCACAACCCTTGAACTGCTTGGGGTCCTTAGGTTGCACCTTGATCGGTGGTGTGTGGCTGTCGAAAGGATATGTTCCGGTCAGACACTCGTAGAATGAAATACCTAAGGCATAGAGGTCGCGATCTATCCAATCAGAAGTGTCCGGCCTGGAGGAGTAATCGTAATCTGGCGGCAGATAGCGGCGCGTACCACCGCCTCCTTGATGCTCTTCATTCTCGGAAACTGCGATATTAAAATCGATGATGCAAACACCATTGTCAGTCCACAACAGATTAGACGGCTTGATATCCTGGTGATAAACACCATGCTTGTGGAGATGAGCCAATCCTTCAGCAGCCTCGCGAACGATATTTGCGGCATCCTCCGCCGATAGTGCTTTAGCATCGATCAGATCGGAAACATCTAAACCTTCCCGATACTCAAAGACTATGTAGGGCGTTTGAGGGGTATCGTTCATGCGATCAGCCCAGATCACCTTTGCTACGCGCGGATGGTCTGGCAGATTAATCAAGGTTTTATATTCGCGGCGTAGTCGTTCGTATACGCTGTTGCGGTCTTTGGTTACCAGTTTGATGACCCGCACCACATCGCCTAGCGAATCAAATACCTTGTAGACAACCCCAAAGCCGCCACTGCCCAGCTTTTTCTGAATGCGGAAGCGATCTGCCAGTATGAAATTCTGCGGCAGGTTCATCAAGTCATCCGGGAGCTGAGGCACAACCGCGGCCGGGCCGCCAACATCCGGAGCAGAGTCGTTCTTGGCCTCGGGCAGAATCAGATCATCCAGGGCCTTGCGGGCAATGGCCGCGTTGGTGTGCCGTTCCTCGGGGTCGAACTCGCAGAACTTCTGTATCCACTCGTCAATCCCTTTGGGCAGGTCCGGCTTATGCTCTGAAGGGTTCACCGGGAACTTGCCGGCGGCCTCTATCATCTGGTCGACACTTTCAAAAGGTAGTTCGCCAGTTAGTAGCTCATAAAAAACAACTCCTGAAGAATAGATATCTGATGCAATACTAGCCTTCTCAGGAGACCTCACGCATTCTGGAGCTTGGTATTTCTCAAACTCTTTTTTTGCCAAATCCTCAATAATAAGGGGCGCAATAGTAAGTGTTTGATTGTTTCCAATACGAGCATAATCAAAATCGACAACTCTTGTTTGCCCACCCTTGGTAACCAGAATGGCGTCCGGGGTGAGATTGCGGTGTATCACCTCATGCCGATGCGCGTGGTCCAGCGCCGACAATACATCGCGCATCACTTGTAGTTTTTGATCGAAGGTCAGCGCTAGGGAGGCCTTGTTGATATGCAGGCGCAGAGCTTGTCCGGGCAAGTCCTCGGTTACCAGTACGATCTTATCCTCGTCCTCATTCTTGAAGAGATCTTTCACCGCCAGCACGTTGGCGTGGGTCGGCATATGTGCGACAGCACGATATGCGTTACTGATTTTCTTGAACTCTTCCTTGCGAGCGGTCTCATCCTGATAGGGGTCGGCTTGGTAGACGCGCAGGCGGGCCATGCCGCCGCTCTTGCCCAGCAGGTTGTGCTTGGCACGATATTCGGTGTAACGGTCGGTGCCGCCGAGCTTCTCTTCAACCTGCCAGTCGCGGAACACCAGGGCAGCGCTCTTGGGCTTTGCTTTGCCGGTAATCGCTTTGGCAATCTGGGAGTGGAAGCGGGTGATGTTATCCAGACGGTTGTCGGGGATGCGGCTTTGGTCACGGAAGTATTTCAGGCAATGTTTGAAGTCGGTCACATCTGGGCTGTCTATGCCTGCCTGGTCGAACACGACAGCGTCATCGGCGGTGAGCAGCACGGCAGCATGCACATGGGCCTTGCGCAACTCAATCAAGCCGGTATTGCTCTCGCGGATGATGGTGGCCATGGTCTTGGCGTGGCTGCGCAACTTAGCGAGTGGCGAATGAAAAGGCTGCCGCCCTTCGGGGTACCACTTGGAGCCATACACATCGATGTTGCCCCGCGTCCCCTTGACATCCACTAGGTACACCGCGTGAGGCGCGAGGATGGCAATGTCAATTTCGAACACTTCCTCTCCCTGGCGCATCTCGAAGTTGTGGAAGATCAGCCATCCATCGGGCAAATGGTCCCGAAGGAAACCAATGGCCTGGCGTTCAGATTCGTTCGCGGGTTGCCCGATGGGTATGACCTTCGCCATTAGTGACCTCCCTCCTCGATGGTGCGTTCGACTAGGGAGCGGGCTTCATCCTCTAATCGAACAGCTTCTTCACGCTTATCCCAAGCCTCAATAATCCTTTCACCAATAGCATGTCTTACATCTGCTTCTGGCCAAGGGATACAAAGTGACTCAATGTCTTTCGGATGAATGTGCGGAATTGATCCACCGATGGGAGTTCTAGTAATTAGTTTATAACCAGGTCGACTGTAAAGAATCGCGAACACATAACCAGCGTCTAACTTATTGTCGAATCTGAGTTGAATCTGAAGATCAGTGGCGGCACAACCCTCCAGCATTGGAGTAGTCATAATACATCGGCCAATCAATCCGCCAAGCTGCCCAAACGCTTGGATGAGAATCCAATACGGAGACATCACACAATCTTCGATATTCGGAGTTCTCGGCGAGACCCAGTACACGGGCTTTGGTGCCAATGTAAATAACTCAGAACCAGGGACAAAGCCATAGCCGTGTTCGGGGCCATCAACCATGATCCTTTTGAACATACCTGGCTTCTTAACTTTACATACAATGTCTATTCGGGTATTTGGTTGAGATTGAACCCTGTCAGCGATTGCTGCAGCGATCGCGTCATGGTAAGTGGCTTCAAAGCGGCCCGACTCTGCAAGAGCAGTAGACGTTGTTAAAAAACCGTTTCTTGCTATTCTCGCCTTGTCAGATAATGACTCATCCCACAAATCGAATCTTCTCTCGACCTCTGCGCTGATCTGCGCAATTATTTCGGCAGCCTCAACCCTCAGGTTCGCTGCTCCTTGAATCAGGTCATGTGCTTGATTCTCAATTTCGCTGAGACGTGGAACAGGAAGGTCTGAAATGTGATGCGGCTCAATATGCTGGATGATTGCCCCGTAAGTGCCTGAGACTACCATCGGAACACCAAAACGACTAGAAAGGTAGGCATAGAGATATCCAGGGAGGATTTTGGCTCGATCTGCAACAACCTTCATGATGTCTTGGTTTGACCACGCTTTTTCCATGTCCTTTCTTGCATAGGCCATTTTCCCTATGCTTCCTGAGCATGTGATCAGCGTCATTCCCTCATTAACTTTTAAGTAGCGCAACTTGGATGAATGTGCGTCTTTTCGACTAATCATAGGAAGGCCACTCGTATCGCTTTGCTGCATTGTTGAAGTCGTTAAAAAAGGGACTCCGAAAGCTGGATCTTCAACGTAGTTCCTAACGAATTGTGGCCCGTTATAAATTCCTCCGTTATACCCCGCCGTTAGAGATTGGAGAGCCTCTGTTTCGTGCCTTTTTAGAAGTTCGCGGGCTTCTATAGCCCCGGACATATAGGGACCACAATCAAGGCGGCGACCATTGTGCTCAAGCCAAGTGCTTGGTATCGCTTTGCATTGAAATTTTCTACTCATAACATCACCTCGCCGGTTGCGCGGAATTCCTTGTATTTCTCTGCCACCAGCGGCAGTTCGTCATGAATGCGACGGTTGCGGCGCGTGGTGCGGCGGATTTTCACTTCGCCACCTTCACGAACCCGCTCGATCACTTCCTCATCGAAAACCAGTTCTTCACCATCGGGGGCTCGCTGGAAAAGCAGATTACCTCGGGCATCCACACCGGCCCGATCCACCACGGCCATGAAGACCTTGTATTCCGGGTACTCTGTGTTGATCAGCTCTTCCTGGCTGCGACGGCGCAGCACCAGTAGGCTAGGCAAAGCTGGCGTCAGGCCATACTCCTTGACGGTGACCTTGAAGGGTTCAACGGGCAAGTCGACGCTGGCCAACACCTCGCAGTGACGCAGAATCCACCAGCGTACGTATTCATCTCCGGGGTTACCCAAGATCCCGTCCGGCAATAAAATAGCGATACGACCGGTGCCCGGTTTCACCCACTGCAGGGCACGTTCGATAAAAAGAACCTCGGGTGGTACGCCACCGGTGTTCAGATTGCCCGTATTGCGGAATCCACCTTCCTCATCGCGCTCCCAGTTATTGCCCAGGCCATAGCGTTCTAGGATGAATGAATCGGTCACCGTGTTTTTGGTGGAGAACCATGGATTAAGCAAAACCACATCCATGCTACCGAGGGGCATGCATTGCCGAGCTACTTCAATGCCCTCTTGATCTCCATCAGGGAAGGTCCGGGCATCTATGCGGAACACTCGGCCGGGATTGCCGGTGGTAAACAGCAGATTCATGCGGCTGGCGACGGCCAGAAAGGGATCAATGTCACAGCCCAGGGCATTGCTTGCCGCCCAGGTGGCGGTTTCGTTTTGCGCCTGACGGATCTGTTTGTTGGTGGCCTCTTCAGGCGTGGCGCCACTGGCGGCCAGTTTCTTCTTGAAGATGTGCGCAGCGGCCATGGCCAAGAAAGTGCCGGTACCGCTGGAGCAGTCCATGATGCGTTCACCGGGTTGCGGGTCGAGCATCTCCACCGCCATTTCGGCCACATTGAGTGGCGTAGGATAGCGGCCATCTTTGCCGTCCATTACATACCGAGCAACTGATCTGAAAGCTCCGGTTCGGTAACGAGGAAGTGTTTCGCTCAAAGAGTAACGAGCCAGCTCCATGACCACGCGAGCCGTTTGGCTTGGTCTTAGGTTCAGAGTCCAGCCTTGTTCAAGGAGGTTGGGTTTCCATGCAATTGCCCCCTCTATACAAGAAACGATCCTCTGTTGAATGGCCGCTTGACCTTCTGGTGTAAAAGGCTCTTCCCCTTTGATCCAAAACAGTCTCTCACCAGCAGGCTTCGTTTCGTCATAGATCTTCGAAAATAGAATTAAAGCAAGCTGCTGAAAACCAGCCCTGTCACCCAAGCCAATGTTTTGATTGCTGGAAAGGTAGAGGAAGCAACGGGAAAGAGCATCTTCGAGGCCTTCCGCATCAGCGCTTACCTGAATGACTCCTCCTGTGCGCTCAAGGTCGACTGTTGCCTCTCCGGGTATGGGCCAAACGCCTAGAGGTTTGGTTCGGACCTCGAAACGGGTGCGCTCGACCTGGAACAGGAATTCCTCGTGTCCATTGGTCCACATACCCAGGGTCGTGCCGGGGATCAGCTCGAGCAGCTCCTTGAGCTGACGCAGGTCGGCGTCGGCCTCGGTAACGGAGCGGAGCTTATCGTGCTTCTTCTGATTCTTACAGATGATGATTCGCTGCAGGTTGTCGTTGGTGTGTTCGGCATCGGGGCGAAAAATAACAATATCAATTTTCGCCGGCTTGCCGCCCCTGATGCGATGTTTGTAATCAACCTCAATATCATTTCGGTCAAATCCGTAACTCTCGATGAGCTGGCGCAGGACCTTCTGCACTAGCAGTTTCTTGGCCGAGGAGCTTTCTTTGTTGCCGGTCAGAATGTCAATAAAGAACTTCTCCGGACCGCTTTCATCGTCAACATCCTCTTTTTCGAGGAGTTCTTCCTCTAGGGTTTCAATGATGTCGTTTTCTTCGCCCATCTTTTTGCTCCCTAATAAATTCTCGGTATTTTTCAGCGATAACCGGCAGATCGTTATCCTCAATCTTTTCACTGCGAGTCAGGGTACGTTCCACAAAGCGTCCGCCGATGCGGATACGCTCAACATGCTGCTTGGCTTCGACGATTTCTTCGCCGTCAGGAGTGCGCTTGTAGAGTTTGTTGCCGCGACGGTCGAAGCCAACCTTGTCGGCCACGGCCATGAAGACTGGATATTCTTCAATGGCGCCCATGGCCTCGGTACGTTTTTCTTCTTCACTCTTGCGGCGCAGGAACAACAGGCTGGTGAGGATGTTAACATTGGCCTCGGCGATAAAGGATTCTACCGGCAAATCAACGGAGGCAAGTACTTGGGTTTCGCGCATAATCCACCAACGGATGTATTCCGCTGCTGGGTTGCCGAGAACCCCGTCAGGCAGGACAATGCCCATCCGACCCTTACCGGGCTTGATCCATTTAATGCAGCGTTCAATAAAAAGTATCTCAGGGGCCATGCTACTCTGCAATCTGCCTGTGTTGCGAAAACCACCCTCTCCATCAGACTTCCATTCGTGAGCTAATTCATATTGCTCCAAGATGTGTCTATCGGTAATTGGAATATCTGAACCGAACGGTGGATTAGTAGCAATGAGATCAACAGAGCCAAAGGGGAGGTCCTTCTTGGCAGAGGGCAAATCAGCTAGGTGCCCTAGTGGAAATTCTAGAGAATTGATGTTGTAAAGATGCCCACGACCATCACCTGCCAGAACCATGTTCATCTGCGCGGCTCGGATCAGAAACGGGTCAAAGTCGGCCCCGAACACATTGGTAGCGGCAAACTCTTTCAACCGCTCGTGAACGTTCAAAAAATCGGTCGTGCTCTCCTTCCCAACCTGAGTGTTTTGTTCTATGCGGAATTTCTTCAGCATATGGCCCAATGTGGCTACCAGGAAACCGCCGGTGCCACAGGCAGGGTCCAGCAAAGTTTCGTTTTCCTGGGGATCGAGCATTTCAATTACCAGTTTCACGACGCCCCGGGGGGTGAAATACTGACCACGGTCGCCGCGCAAGTTGACGCCCACCAATTCCTGATAGGCCACGCCCTTGGCATCGACATCTGTGCGGGTGAAATCGTATTTGGCTAGTTCAGAGACGATAAAGGCCAGTGCCCGGTCGGAGAGGGCTATCTCCTCATTGCCTCGGAAAATGTTCTTGTACTGCTTCTTGACCTCGGTGAAGAGATCCTCGATGCGTACGCGGATTGCCTTGCGGCCTTGGGCCTCGAACTGCTCCTTGGGACCAGCCCAGAAGCGGCACTGCCAAGCCTGACGCTGCTTGGCGCGCAGGTTTTCGTCATGCATTTTGCAGAAGATCAGATAAAGGAACTGCCAGAATGCGGCGTCCTTGGGCATGCCTTCGTTGCCGTGGATGAAGTTGTGGCAACGCCGGAAGGTGATCTTGAGCATTTCTGTGTCGGCGACGCGAGTATGGGCATCGGAGATAACCTCCTTGGTACCGACTGACTCTTCGGCCATCGGCCAGTCACCGATGGGGTTGCACTTGGTTTCGAAGCGCTGCCGCTCTTTCTCGATAAAAAAGAATTCCAGACCGTTGGTCCACAGGCCATACTGAACCGCATCGACCTCTCTCATAATAGTCTCGATCTCTTCGAGGTCATTTGCGGCCTGTTCAAAGTCCCGGATCCGGGCAGCGTTCTTGCCAATATTTGGCTCCTGGCGGCAAATCACGGCACGGCCGAGATTTTCGAGTGTGTGTTCTTTGCCATGGTGAAAAATGGCCACATCAACTTTCTTGCGACCGCCAATGGAAAAACCCAACTCCATATCTTCTGGAGAAAAACCATATTCGTGAATCAGGGCACGCACCACCCGCTGACGAACTTGTTCCTTGGCAGTCTCTTTGATTGGTTTACTGGAAATATAATCCAGGGTGTACCCTGCTGGAATAGTATTAAGAGCGGATAGACTCTTTTTCCTATTCGTGCTTTTTTCTCTGGTCTCTGGTTGATGCTGCTCTTTTACCATGGCTTTTCCCTCATGATGCTAAAGGCTCAGTAACTGTAGTTTATCATTATAACAAAATCCATTTTTCTCCTATTACGCAGACATCATTTCCCGCATTCTTGTAAAGCATCCCTATTTCTTCCGATGTTTATCAAGGGTTGCTTTAAGCTTTGCAATGTCATCTCGCTTACCATCCATGCGGTGTAGCATTCGATGACAGTTAGCACAAACAGTGCGCAGGTCTTCGATTTTTGTTTTGACGGCACCCTCCAATTTGCCCAGTGGCACCAAATGATGCGCTTCGGCATATCTTGCCCCCAGTGCCTCACCGTAAACTTCCTCGAATCGCATACCGCATACCTGGCATTGGTAATCGTCAAGGATTTTCCTTTCTGTGGACAGGTAGCGACTTCTTTCGCGCCTGATATGCGATGCCACTTGTTGTCGATTTTCCAGTTGAGGATAAACCTCTCGCTGCTCGTCCTGCTCTGTTGCCTTAGGCTGAGCACGAGCCACATCCTCGAAAAAAGCCACGGCTCGATCACAGAAATATGAGTTTATTTTGTCCTCAGATTTTCGAGTTGGATCATAGAAGCCAAAGTAGTATACGCACTCTTCTTCATATTTTTCGAGGATGGGGACATTGAATTCAGCGCGCTTGAGACGGTCGGTAAGAATACAATCATTTTCTTCACCGTTGGTATCTTTCATGGTAATTACACGGACCGGCCATAGGTTCCGCGAGACATGCTTGGTGAGGTTCATCAACGGCTCTTTCTCTGCTGATCGAAAGCAAGCATATAGTTTACGCTCAGGATACCCTGAAAACCTATCGAGCCATATTTCAAGCCGCGGTTGATTCTTCCCCATATCGCCAATGATAGCGTACCAACCATCGGTGTTTGATTCTGTTACACGGGTGGGCTTTCTTATACGTATTTTTGTTCCATCGCTATACTGTTTGAGTCTGACGGCAACAGTCCGAGCCACCGTTAACAACCATGCCCGCTCTTTTCTTAAGTTTCTTGACATTTCAGAGCCCTCCTCTGAACACCACATTAAACAATAATTCTCTCATGGATTTGTTTAGGATCAATATGCTTGGTTCTGGTTTCGGTTTCGTTCATGGGTGCCTTGTCTTTTGCTTGTTGGCAGCTTCGCGCATTTTGTTTATGTAATCATTTATCCAGCCTTCATCTAGTTCCAGGATAACCTGCCGGCGCACATTACCGATAATTCCTGAAACACATATAAAAGAGAAATGCTCTATTTTTAGTTGTGCAATTGCAATTCTATCGCCTTGAGCCGACCAGACAAGCTCTAAGACTTCTTCAGGCAAATCAAATTCTAGACGAAACCAGTTCTCGCTCCCCTCTCTTTGATCAACAGGCACAAAGGACCAATGCTTGCTTTCGCGTCCGTATATCTTGCACTTGACCACATCCTGCTCTCTAAAAAGAGCTAAGGGCAAGGGAGTTTCTGAAAGCAGATGGATTGGCCACTTGCCTTGCAACATTCCGAAGTATGACCCACCAATAGCGTGCAATGGATTCAATATTTGCTCTCTGAGATATTTGAGTCCAGATCGCGTAAAAGGCATAACATCCGTTAAGGGATCTCCCCGAAGTAATCGGCGAACCGCCTCTCGCGAGACATTTGTAATGTTATTTCTGGAAAGCATTGTTTTCTTGAAATGTTTGTTGCCAATGCCCAACAATGCCTGCGAAATGGGGTGAAAAAGATGAACATCCTTATATTGTATGAGAAATATTTGGTGTGCTATAGCATAACGTTCTGCGCCTCGCGTGAATCCGCTGGTAGAGAAAATAGCTGCATGATAGTTGTATTGTTGAAACTTTATTGAATCCCGGTGATTGGAATATAGTCGAGGTGTAAAGTAGTTTTCTGAAATATCTTTCAATACACCGACTGCATTTCGCACAGTTTCTATTCCAACTGGACGGGAAGCAACATAACACTTCGCTTCCACCATAAGCCGCAGTGGATACATAAAAGCTGGGGAATGATCGAAGGCGGCAAAAGCATCAATTTGATGCCATTCCCCACGCCCCTCCACCTCAAGACCGGAATGTCCCCTCCGCGTTCCCTCTTCACCAGCAATAATTTCTCGATACCCGACTCTTGCGAGCAGGTATAAAACTATTTCTTCAAGAATCGCTCCTCTGATTGCCGGCAAACCCATCCTGTTCTCCCGACCTGTTGTTTATATCAAAAAACGATTGATATCTTCCCTTGATAGTTTTTTGGCCTTCAGTTTTCTCTTTAGAAAAAGTGGGTGGTGCGGATTGCCTTTTTTTGTCTCTTTACCAAAAGTGAGAAAATGAAGTCCGGGTCGATGTAACAGGAGTTCAACTATCTCTCTCAAGCAGGATCTCAAGTAGGGCCTCTTGTCGATGAGGTTCCCCCATGCACACCAAATATCTATTGGCCCTTTGAGCAGAAGGCTGTCTATCAGAGCCGCGATCTTCTGCAGGTTTTCCCTGCGCCAACCTATATTGCAGACCTCATCCATATCATTCGGATCGGTGGCGCGCTGCGGATATAAATTCAACATGACCCATCGTGCATAATCTCGGTCATCCGCCCTATTACGAACCCGCGCTAGAGTAGGATCCAAATCATCTGGTTCGGCAGTGCTGGGATTTACCCCTATACAAATGAGGGTTGGTCCTGTTTTTTTAAGCTGTTGCCCCAAGAGAAAGCGAGCATCATTCGATGGTGTGTTGGCATACATCCAGCTGTTGTCACCTTTTTTCATACCCTTTACCTTCATCAATCGGGACATTTGATGAGTGTCATGTCATAACCTCGCGGCTATTTCTATTTCAACTCTTTGGGCATGGAGACAAACTGTTTAAACTCGGGCCGCATCTCGATGATGGAGCGGGCCTGATGGACATCGTTGGCCTGCACCGTTATCTTAACGGGGTGGCCATCGGCTTTTGTCCGGATGGTGGCGGTATAGTTTTTTGTAGTCATATTAAAAGCAATCCCTTCTGTGAACGAGCAAACTTCCGCTAAGAAGAGTTTCTGGTCGTGCCGGACGGCGTCCGGACAGGCTTTGCAAGCACCTCATGCTCAAATCTTTTCCAGTCCCTGTTCGATCGCTTTGTACTTCGTCCGGATATCTTCGGCCCGGGTGAAATCAAGGAAATCCTTTCTGGTCATGATGCCGCTTTGAAGAAACTGGCTCAGGTACTCGGCCGTGAACTCTACGGTCAGGAGCCCCTTCTGCATCTTCTTGAGGATCTCGCGGTTGTTCTCGATGTTCGCCTCAACCAATGCCCGTATCGATAAGAAATCTCGCATCTCGGTCACAATACGGTTGACGAGTGCGGCGAGGGTGTCCTTGTCCAGCTCGACCGGCTTTGCATGAATGGCGATGTCGCGCGCCAGCAGATAGGCGATAGCGAGGTTGGTGTAGTCATCCTTCTGGGAATCTATCACAACGACGAACCCGACTTCGGGAAGGAATATGACGCCGTCGCAGGCCTTCACTATTGAAGCACTGGCGGTTCCCTTGTCGAACACGATGAGGGAAATGTCGGCGCCGCGGTTCACCTGCGCTTCAAGCAATTGGCTCCACGCAGTATCGGCGCGTTTCTGGGTGATGTTGACCGCGGTGCTGTCGCCCAGCGCAACCCCCTTGTCAAATTTGCACTCGATGGCGATCCGCTTCCCGCCGTTGTCGGCAATGTCGCAGACGATATCGCCCGTCTTATTCCTCGGCAGGTCACCCGCCTTGTCGCCGGTCAGGGTGACGGTATCGGCGATATTCTTTTTTTTCAGGTAGCCGGTAAGGAAGTCAAAGATGTCGCGCTCCGCGAGTTTGCCCTTTCCGGTCGTTTTGTCGTAAGTGAACTTCTTCATGTCAAAGAGGATCTTCAGGTATTCGAGTTCGGTGCCTAGTTCGTTCTTCGTCTTGGCGAGAAAGGCTCCGAGGCGCTCCTCCATGAGGGCGAGGACACCAATATAAAGCGCCTTGAAAAGTCGTTCCTCCCGATCAGCCTCCGGCACGCCGCTGAAGTAACCGTGGATTAGTTCGTTCTCGACGACGAATGAGTTGATCTCTACCCGCTTAAGCTGGTTGTCAAGGCTGATCGATCTGGCCATGTGTTTTCCTCCCCCGGTGTTCGAGACCGGTCAGTATAACTAAGCCCGCCGGCGAAATCCATTTTCCTTATATGGACTGCTAAAATATCAGTCTCCCCACATCGGGCTTTGCACGCGGCAGTTGGGCGTCATGTTCGTCGCGCCCGGTGATCTCGCCCTTTTCATTGAACCAAATCGCCCGCCCGGGACCCGGCGCCAGAACACATTTGAAGCGGCCGAGGGTCGCCCCTCGCGCAAAGGCGGCCATCTCTTCCTCGGTGGTCAGTTCCGCCGGAACGGGGATGCGCTCATAGACGGCGGCAAGATAACGACGCGTAACGAACGGTCTGAACTCTTTGTGCTCACTCATGACAGTCTCCTTTTAGCGGTTCGTTTTTCGTGCCCCGCAATCCGGTCCAAATCGGCACGCTCATACTTGTATCATACCACCGCCACAGGGACACCGGGAGTCCCTCTGCTTGTAATATATATAACCGTCAACCTATCCTTGGGGGATGCCGTGCTCTTTACCGGCAACATCGTGGTCTTGCGCTTGGTCCAGTGGATGCTCGAACCCGAAAAACAGAGGGTCTGCGTGGACAATGCCGCTCTGGGGATGTTCCTGTCGCTCATCGAGGATGAGTGCGTGGTTTCCGTCGGTCTGGGCAAGACTGCGTTGGAAGCGGTAGATGAGGCGGCAATCTATGCACGATGCGATCTAGCCAACATGCCCCCCGAGGCAAGTCTGCTTTATATTTTCGGGGGCGCGCTGACGGACAATGATATCGAAGTTGCTTTGAGGCTATACTCGAATCTGGTGCCGGAAAAACATAATCTCCTGTGGGGGTATTCGGATACCACGGTTCCCATCTCCCTCCTCCTTCCTTACTACTCCCGGAAACTCAGCGAGGAGAATAACAAAGTGGACCTGTATGACCGGATGACGCAGCATGCGCGTTATCGGAAGGGGTATTTCTCAGAAATGCTTATCCCGCCGGCGCCTCCCGCTGAGCCGAGGAAAAAGTGGGCAACGGGCGAGGAGGATGGGGTGGTGGTGTTTCTTGTGTGCGGAAGGTGAAGATAATAATTGCATGAGGAGAAGACCTATGTCGTCAGGAGCCTTTGATGTAGCGGTACTCATCCAGCGGATGCTGCAACGCGAGGACCAGATCATCTGTGTGGACAATGAGGACCTCGGGCAGGTTCTTCTCGACATCCGCGAAGAAGGGATCGCGGTCGTCGGCAAAGGTGCCACGCCCCACGACGCAATGGAGGACGCTCTGAAGAACATGCGGCGGGAAGATGAAATGGACCCGGCATGGGTCAATGATGCGCTCTTCTACTTTCTCGGCCCTTCCGTCCCGCTGACGCAGATAGAGGCGGCGATGAAACTGTTCACCGAGGGAATGTCGGAGCGGGTAGCGCTGATCTGGGGATACGGGAAAAACGACCGGCGCGAGTTTCGCGTGCTGGTGATATGCGGGAACTGATTAGCCTTGCGCCAAAGATAAGCATACGGTTAGCCCCTTCTCCCACCTCCTCATCTGTCCCTGCCAGACGGTAGCCTGCGGTTTTCCGGCGGCATCCTTTCCCATCGCCATCACCGTCTTTGCCTCGTACGCCATGAAAGGAAGGAACGGGCGCGGCCGTGGCGGATCGCCCGGCTTGGACCGGTCGAGCCCCACGAGGAGCACCCGCATCTGCCGCTCGAAGGCGAACACCTTGAGTTTTAGGAACGCCAGCCGCATGTCGAGGAAGTGTGAATTGAAGTAACGCTCCGAGGCGGCCTCCTCCCAGCAGTCGATGACCAGTCCGCCGAGCGGCGAACCGCATTTCCGTTCGTACATCGCGCATTGCATCGCGATATCGCTGAATGAGAACCTCGATTCGGCGCCGGCCTGCAGATAGAGCGTCGGAATGCCCGCCTCTATCCAATCCGCCGCGATGGTGCGGGCAAGCGATGAACGCTCCTCGCCCAGCGGTCCGATGAGAAGCGAAACGAAACCCTTCAGCACAAACCCGGGGATGTCCGCTGCGGCGAAGAACGGTATCTTCGTTATCGTGATGGGAACGGGCATGAATACCTCTTTTTAACGGTCAGTGATATCTGTGCATTCTCCCGCCAACGCGCGAAGTGCATCCACCAGAGCGGTCACCCCGACCCAGGAAGTCGGTGGGCTGACCCACCACGCAAGTTCCAACATAACAGGATAGGAGTTGACCCGCAGGGAGTAGGTGGTGCCATCGAGCCCCATCATTGCAGGCGACACCCCGCTGATGCACAGGCCATCAAGCAATCGTCTTATGTGATCGGCATCCTTTCCTGACAATCGACATTTGACTTTCCGTGGGTCGCGAAAACCTTCACGGATGACCGTCAGGCGTCCTTCTCCACCGGCGGCTTGGATTTCTACGAACACCTCGAGATGATCGTCAAAGGAGGGTTCGACACGGAGAGTTATTGCCGTTTCTTGGTTCATTTAGAACCCCACCTTTCTTCCAATACCTTTCTTCAGCGACGACTCTTCCCTGCAGAGAGCTTCGAGCCGGTCGAGGTCGGGCTTGCCGCTGAAGAGGCTGTCGACGATGTAACGGCGCGCCACATTCTCTATCTCGCCGCCTGAGAGCGAATGGACCGCGAGCGTGTCGGCCTCATCGCCAGTCAGTTCCGGCAGTTTCGAGCGCCAGATCCGGGCGCGGATCGACGGGGTCGGGTTCGGAAATTCCAGTTTATAAAGGAAGCGGCGGCTGAAAGCGTCGTCGAGCATCCCGGTGAGGTTGGTGGTCGCGACGAGGATCCCCTCGAACTTTTCCAGCTCTTCGAGGAGGATGTTCTGCATAGTGTTGTTCATCGTTTCGACCGAGGTCCGCGCATCCATGCGACGGGTGAGAAGAGCGTCGGCCTCGTTGAGGAGAAGGATGGGACAGGCCGGTAGCGATCCGGCGACGGTGCGGTATTCGGTGAAGATCGCGCGGGTCCGTTTCTCCGATTCCCCAACCCACTTGTCGCGGACGGCCGACATCTCGACCTGCAGGATATCGCGTTTGACCATCCGGGCCAGTTCGTGGACCGACGCTGTCTTGCCGGTGCCGGGGGCGCCGTGAAACAGGGCGGTGAAACCGGTCGGCATACCGCGTTCCCGGAGCCGTTTGGAGAACAGCCGCCGGCCGCCGGTGGAACGGGAAAGGGCACGAGCGACGGTGCCGAGTTCGGCGGCAAGCCGGTCGTCGAAGTAGAGTTCGGGCTGTTTATCGCGCCACGAGCGGTGCGAAAAGATGCCGGGGATGTTGAGTTTCTCCTTGCGGCCGGTCTTCTGTACGCCGAAAAGCTGCGAGCGCATTTTCAGGGAGAGGGTGAATTCAGGCGACCGCGAGAAGGGATCGTCGCCGCGGTCGTTGAGGACGATGAGTCCCGACTTGACGACCTCAACCGTTCCCTGCGAAATGTCCCGCAGGAAGGCGGCACGGTCACGGAGCACCGCGAAGAAGTTCTTGGCGAACTCGCGCAGGTCGACGCCGCTGCGCTGGGCGTTGATATGGTCTATCGCCGCGACAATGATCATGACCTGTTCGGTGAAACGATAGGGTGCGACGAGTTCCCGCAGGCGGTTATCGGGGGTCATCCGCTTGATGAGCTCCTTCCCCTCGTTGTGAAACTGGCGGGCCGTTAGCTCCTTGTCGTCGAGTTGCTGCCACAGTTCGGAAAACGACTGTATGATCGAAAAGGGTTCGGCCGGATCGAACGGTTCTCCGCCCAGTTCCCCCTGCATCAGCCCCTTCATGACCGATGCCTCAACGCCGCAGCAGAGAGGCGAGGCGTTTTTCAGGTACGGGGTGGGAACGATGAGCTTCTTCTTCACGAGCATGAAGTATTCGTTGAGGAGCGTCCGGTAGCGGGGCCCCGAGATGTTGTGGCGCTGCGCGATGTCGGTGAGGCTCTCCTGCCGTTCTTCCAACTGCGCCGCAAAGACGACCATGAAAACTGCCGCGCCGATGTGCGTCAGATCGTAATGCTCCATCAGGAGACGCTGTTGCGGGCCGGGAGCGGCGCGCCCTACGAACAGTCGTTTACCGACGGTCGTTTCCTCAACCAGGTTCATAGGATCGAAGACGGTCTGCATCGGATCCTCCGTAGCCATTATTCGTCGTTTTTCACTCTAGCACACCCGGTGTGACAAGGGCTGTCCCGCAACTTGACAAAATCGGAGAGAAACGCGATACTCCTTTTTATCTGTACCCTGGGAGGGGCCCATGTCGAACACGCATCGCATCTATCTGATCCATCAGGCGCTCAAGCGGTCGAGGACCGTATCGCTCGCACAACTGGTTACCGAACTGGAGGTATGCGAACGGCAGGTGAAGCGCGATATCGCCCACATGCGGGCCGAGATGCAGGCGCCCATCGAATACTCGCGAGAGCAGAACGGCTACTACTATACCAAGCCGTACGACCTCTTCGATTACGCCGACGAGAAAATGCTGCTGTTCTATGTGCTCGTCCAGCGGATCGCCAAGAACCTTTCGCTCATGCCGATCGTATCGCAGGAGCTCCTGAACTCCATCGAGGATAAGTACCTGAAGGATTACCTCCCAATCCTCGACCGGATCAGTTACGAGCTCGCCGACCACGAACGGTTCCGTCCCGGCATCGTCAAACAGGTGCTCGACGCGATGCGCTCCTCGACGGCGCTCGGCCTCATCTACCAGAACGCGGCCGGGGAACAGTCGAAACGGTTCGTCGAACCGTGGCATCTGCTGAACTACTCCGGGAAGTGGTATCTCCTCGCGTGGTGCCGCGCCTCGAAAGAGGTCCGGACCTTCCTCCTGTCGCGCGTCATCGAGATCATGGCCACCGGCGAGCCGTTCGAGCATGAACTCGACGAGCGGCTGCTCAAGAAGTACCTTGAGGAGGGCTACGGCATCTTCAAGTTGCCCGAGGCGCAGGAGGTGACGATACGGTTCCATGAGCCGATCCTGCATATCGTCCGCGACCGCGAATGGCATCCGAAGCAGCGGATGATCGAGACGACCTGCGCCGGCAAGCCGTGCATCGAACTGACTCTACCCGTCGCCGATCCCATCGAGATCACCTACATGGTCCTCGGCTTCACTCCGCACGCCGAAATCACGGCACCGAAGGAATATAGGAAGTACTGGTTGAACAGACTAAGGACTGCGTATAACCTTTTCAATCAAAAGTGAGGAGAAACATGATGGAGCCCTGTCGTTATCAAAAGGAAGGAATAATTTCTTCTGTGGGAACTGTAACGGATGGGTTTCGTGCCGGCATTGCGTTTACGCCGTTCATCGGAGAAAAGCTTACTTTGGTCATTATTAACAGTGAACATTTCCAACTATACTCTAGAACTTCTAAGTTGGATCAGAGCATAATGAACATATCCTATAATTTCTTACATGATATGTTCAAATGCCTTGATATAAATGAACGCAAATCAAACAATACCCCAAGCGAATATATATTAACGAGAAGCATGATCAATTCCCTTCTTGACGGTAACAACAGTCAGAAAATGTGCGATGACATTACGACAACTTTTTACAATACAATCCTATACCTTCACAAAAAAGGACTCGTACCCATAAAAGACATCAAAAAGGCCATATCAATCATTCCCACAGAAAGAATAGTTTCACGGCACAGAAATACAATTAAGGAAGAGAAAAAAAAGAAAAGAGAACTGTCTTTGGAATTGTCAAAACAAAAGAGGCGGATGTCTGAGATTCTTACGATCAACCACTTTTCACTTGAGAAAATGATCCTTCGCGAAACAGTTGACAAATACAGAAAGATGGAGAAATTGCGCAGCAAGGAATGGAGCAGTACGGACATTTTAGAGTCGGTTTTGATATCGAGCCCTACTTCGACTGGTCAGATCAGCAAGACACATCTGTGGAGAATATTAAATAGATACAGCAAGTTGTGGTATACTGAGCACTCGGAACATAAGAAGGACGGGAAGGAAAAATCGCTCTTTTTTATAAAAAACCTTAAAAAATCCGAAATAAATGGGCTCGTCCGTAAGAGAATGGAAGGCATAAAAAAGGGAGAAACTCCCTAGCGCAAAAGTCATATCCGCCTGTAATCACAAAAGTAATTCACTGTCAAAAACGAAAGTAATTCTTTCGTGATATTGCTCCGGAAGCTGCTATTATATACCTGTGCGACCTGCTGCGATAAGCAAGTTGGTTGTTGGATCAATTTCACGAGGAGGGTCAAAATGACCACGCAGAAAACCAGCCGTCAAGGCAAGAATTCCACGGGCATCCCCAGTCTCACGCACAAGAAAGTTTCCTGCTGCAAGGAGAAGCAGGATGACAAACCACTAACGATGGAGAAGATCATGGAGGGCACAGAGGGAAAGGTGAAGATCGTATTGACGCATCGGTACCAGAGTCTGAGCGGGATTAATGTGGAGTCGGGAAGCACTTTTAAATTACCGGGCGCTTCCGTCGAAACCATTCACATGATCCTGTCGAGGTGGGGTAAAAGAGTGGAGCAGTACTTCAAGGACCATCCGGAAGCTACGGCCAAAGACAAGAAAGATATAATGGGGAAGGTCGAGGCGATGATGGAAGAATACGATGCTTGGTACAAAGGCAAGCAGAAGCTTTTGAAGTAATCGTCTCCGGTATTTTCTCTTCAAACCCCGCCAAAGAAGTCGGCAGAATTCTTCAACGAAAAAATGTCGCTCAAATGCGTTATATGTAGGTAAGGACTAGTTCTAGTCTGTCATTAGTTACAACCAACTTGGAGGGAAAATGAACAACGACATTATTCATGCCTATTCCCGCACTCAGGCCCTCGCCGACGGCGTCCTCGTCGATGTATCCGACATGGCCAAACAGGCCGGCTTCATCTACCCGGTCGCTCTGACCCGCCTAGTCTGGGAGGAATGCGTGGCGTGGGACAACGCCAGCGAACAGGTCTACCAGGACGAACCGGGGCGTCTCTGGGACCTGCTTACGATCATGCACCGCACGGCGTTGGAATGCCCCCTCCCGGTGATGCACTTCTCCATTCTCAGGATTCCCCGTGGAGGGCATCAGCCCGAGAAGGTCGATCTCTGGACGCTGTGCGGGCCCGGCGACGACGAACGCGCCGTCGTCACGGTCATGTTCCCCGATGAAGACTGACGGAGGTGGCCATGAAGTACACCGTACGCGACCTTCGAGCGGCAATCGCAATTTGGCCGGCGAGGAAGTGGGAAGCAGCGACGAGCAAGCGGCGAACGGCTCCTTGGAAAGCAGACCGGGCTATGACGAGTGCAGCAAAGGCACGAGTAACGGCTCTGAAGAGAGACGCAAAAAGGAGGGCATCATGAAGAACCCGACGCTCCTGATCATGTTGCCGGTCCATGCCGGCGAGTACTCCGACGGTCCCGATGTGGTCCTCGTTGATCTGACCGTCGAAGAATGCCATCGTCTTCTGGCCCGGCAGACCGTGGCCCGCGACATGAAATCGTGCGACGAACCGTTCTGTGACATGCATTTCTACTACCCGGCGCGGTACTACCGGGTCGATAAGGTCCCGGTCTTCTCGGAAGAAGAAGTGAACGGTCTGCTCCGCTACAACACCCGGAAGAACCACCTGTGCCGGATCATCGACGCATACGAGATGAAGACGAGCATCGCATCGGGCGAGTTCTTACGCGACGGCGACGAAGAGCGTATGGAGGGCTCTCTCGTCGGAATGGATGAGACTTCGTTCTGGTGGAAGGCGTATCCGAAGCACAGCGACGAACAGTTCGCTTCGCAGTTCCTCGATGGAAAGGCGCTGGATATCTTCGTCAGACGTTACGGGTAGGCGATTTTACTGGACATCGTCGACCGCGACGGATAAGAAAAGGTGGGTCTGCTGCTCACCCCCACCCCCATCCCCAGACAGCAGGCCCTCTTTCATTCATCGGGGGTGTTTTCTACGAAGAGCGGAAGTCAAACAGGTCTCGGATGTCCACTTCGAGCGCTTTAGCGATCTTCTCGATGTTGAGAAGGCTGATGTTTCGTATCCCGCGCTCTACCTCTGAGATATATGTGCGGTGGATGCCGGTCGCCATCATGAGCTGTTCTTGGCTGAGCTCTTTCTCCTTACGGAGTTGCCGAAGCCGAGCGCCGAAGCGCGTCTTTATGTCCTTCACTTTCATAGCCCCAATTGTAGTTTTTGCAGGCTATGGGTCTACAGGGAATAAGTGACAATTTGTTGATTTCTTTTGACCTGCATGATATAAGTGACACTCCTGCGTAGCGGGGGTCAACTTGACGGTCTTATTAAAATAGGAAAAAGGAGAAGGAAGATGACCAAAACCATTCTGGGCTTTGCAGTACTGATGCTTCTTCTCGTTGCCGGATGTGAGAGTAATCCCAGCAACCAGAACGATGCCGATACTACACCTGCTGTCGGGACCGAAGGCGGGCCATGCTACCCGAACGGCACCTGCAATGACGGCCTGCAATGCCTGTCGGGCCTTTGCGTGGAGATGCCTGATGCGTTGACCGACGACGAAAAAAGCGACGATGCTATCTCTGTCGACGAAGATGAGCTGCTTGTCGATGAAAAGTCCGACACGAAGAGTGATGGCGATGGAACCGACTCGATAAGCGATGACCCGGCCAATGACGGCGATGCCCTGCTTGTTGACGAACAGAGTGACGAGCTTGCTGACGACGGAATATTGAGTGACGACGAGATCGTAACAGGAAGCGATGAAGACGCGATCCTTACCGACGAACAGTTGGACGACCTTCTCGACAATGAACCCGTTGATACCGATGTCGTTGCTCCCCAACCGTGTACAACTGAAAACGAGATACGGTACTTGGCGTGCGGTTACAACGGCAACGGGCTCCAGAAACAGAAGTGTGTTTCGCTGCAATGGCAGAATGACGGCGAGTGTGACGATCCCGATGAGTGCGAGAATGGGATTGAAGGAGATGTCCCGTGTGGCCTCAATGACCGTGGTCTTGAGCCGGCTCTTTGCGATGAAGGTCAGTGGATTCCGACCGGTGGTCTTTGTCTTGACCCCGACGAATGTGTTGATGGGACATGGCAAGCGCAGACGGGCGATGTTTATGAGTGCGCTGTGGGTAATTGGATCCTTCGTAGAGTCACCAAACAGTGGGGCACGAATGTTACGGAAAAAGGTGTCTCTACAGCAATGGATAGTAACGGGAACATCTTCGTGACGGGATATACGAAGGGATCTCTTGACGGCAACACAAATCTCGGAGAGGAAGACATCTTCCTCACCAAATGGAACGCCAACGGGACGAAGGCCTGGACCAAACAGTGGGGCACGGCAAATATCGAACATGGTAACGAAGTAGCCGTAGATAACAATGGTAACATCTTCGTGACGGGATATACTGGCGGATCTCTTGATGGCAACACAAGTGCCGGATATGATGATGCGTTTCTAACAAAATGGAACGCCGACGGAACGAAGGCCTGGACCAAACAGTGGGGAACAACAGATACCGATTGGGGCAAATCTGTTGCTGTTGATAGTAGCGGAAACATTTTTGTGACGGGAGATACTATCGGCTCGCTTGATGGCAACACAAGTATAGGCGCGGGAGATATGTTCCTTACCAAATGGAACGCCGACGGAACGAAGGCATGGACCAAACTGTGGGGCACAACAGGACCGGACCATGGTACTTCCTTGGTAGTAGATAGCAATGGGAATGTTTTTGTGACAGGATATGTCGGAGGAGATCTCGACGGCAATATTAGTGCTGGAGGAGACTGTGATCCTTTCCAGGTCGGGGTCCAGCCCTGCGATGATGTATTCTTGACGAAATGGAATGCCAATGGGACAAAGGCTTGGAGCAAACAATGGGGCGCGACAAGTATTGAATGGGGTTATTCCGTAGCAGTGGATAGTAGCGGCAACATCTTCGTGACGGGAATGACTCAGGGCGCTCTTGACGGCAACACAAACGCAGGAGCGGAGGACATCTTCCTCACCAAATGGAACGCCAACGGGACGAAGGCCTGGACCAAACAGTGGGGTACAACCCAGTCTGATCAAGGGTACTCCGTGGCAGTGGATAATAATGAAGGAATTCTTGTGACGGGAATGACTGGTGGTTCGCTTGATGGCAATACAAGTGTGGGCGGAGGTGACGTTTTCCTCACCAAATGGAACGCCGACGGGACAAAGGCCTGGACCAAATTGTGGGGTGTGTTATTGGGTGATTCTGGTTTTTCCGTGGCAGTCGAGAGTAACGGAAACATCTTCGTGACGGGATATACTGACGGATCTCTTGACGGTAATACAAACGCCGGTGGGGGATGGAGCGACATTTTTCTTACCAAGTGGTTACCATAGAATATATTTCCCCGCCTGCTCTAGCAGTCCTGTCTGTTCTACCGGCCCCAGCCACCGCCCATGTCTGTCCCGGCCACTCGTTCTATTGCCGCCGTTTCCCGTTCTTCAACCTATGCTGAGCCGAGATGAAAAAAAGAAAGACGTCACAGGAGGCGGGCAAGAAGCCCGCCTCCAATGACTCTCTCGGCAACCACACCTTGAGTTCTTTTTTTTAGGGCTTGGCGTAGTAGTCCACCCGATCATGTGTGAACAGGTGCCGGTAGCCGAGCTCTTCGGCCTTCCGGCTGAATTCCGCCAAGCAGTCATGGCCGTCGTGGTTATCCTTGAACGATATGGCATCGTCCAGTTCGTCGGTCGGATAGAGCTTGGCGAGATCCTCGTCGGACGGCGGTTCGGCGAGATCGAGATACAGGACTTCATGCGCCTTGCCGACCGCCGCCAACAGCCGGTCCTTCAGCGCCTCGGTCGTGTCGCGGGCTGCCTCGAACGCCGCCAGTATCGGCTGATACTCAGGGGCCTGCTCCGCCTGCGGCAACAACCGATCGGGGACCTCTATCCGCAGGTCGTCGATTATCTGGGCAAGGATATCTATCGACAGGTACTCCAGTCCCGAGCTCGTTTCGTGGGAGCCCATATCCTCCTCAACAATCGCTATCGGCGTGCCGTCCTTGTTCAGATCGACCGCAATGATGGTGAAGGTGTCGTAGTCGTCAGAGCTCAGAATAATTCCGTCTTCCATCCCGATACGGGTTCCCATGCCGGCCTTCTTCCATTCCAAGATTCGATCCTTAATCACTTGGACCATCGCGGACTGCAACGCTCGAATACGGCCGTGTATCGGTGCGAGAACCTCTTTCCTCGCGGCATGCGTAAGCGGTGTCTTCCGTTCCTGTGTCTGTTCCATAGGAAGTTCCTCCTAAGCGGCCAGTTCGATCGTTTTGGGCTCTTCAAGCCAGCGCCGCGATTCCTTGGAAAGGTCGGTGAGCATACCCATCTTGGAAAATTCATTGGCGCGGACCTCGTGAGTGATAACGCTCGTGAAGATGTTGAAGACCTGCCAGCCGCTCGTGGAGTAGCCGGTTTCGTGCCAAGCGTCGACAAGGCGGCGGTGATACCGGCCGGCGACGATCTTGTTCTTGAACAGAAGCTCCTCGACATCGGAGGCGGCCCGGAACGAGTGCTGGGTAAGGGCCTGGATGAAGGAGCGGGTCTCGACGAACTTGTCGCCCAGAAAGGTCATCAATTCCTTGACGGTGCGCTCCGACACATCGCGGTAGTGACCGACCGAAATGGTTCTTTCGCTCGTACTGATCATGGCGCCGTTGCTGCATACAATTCGATGGAATCCAAGATTCAAAGTGACGGCCGAGCTCATATCGAAGCTGTTGCCGATGTGTCCGCGGAGGTACATTTCGTCCTTACCGTCCACGACGAACCGCTTGTCGGGGAACGAGATCTCAATGGAGGTCTTCGCCCCGTTGCGGATCGAATGACCTTTCACGATCTGGTAGGGGATCCCGGCTTGGCCGAGGATCTGATCGATGTGACTCATCACCGCGCCGTTGTCGAGCGCGGTATAGCGATTTCCGACAACCCCCAGCACCTCGCCGGTGTCGCCGCGGCAGATCGCCTTCTTGTTTTCTACCGGTATGCCGTCGACATAAACCGGCCGTTCGATGATCGGGAAAAGGATGCTCTTCAGGTTCTCGCTGCTCATTTCTTGCATGGGTGTCTCCTTCTGTTATGGTTCGGTCTCACGGGAAATTCAGAGCCATACACTCATAACAAGAAGGGCGGTGGATTTAGGGCTGATGGTCATCCGGTTCCGCAAAGACTACTTTGTGGTCGTGCCGAAGGGCGGCGGGACGGTCGAGTTTCAAGAGAAATTGCATCATACCTCCTACCGGATATAATGCGTCGTTCGGGTCTTTTTTTAAGGGGAGGCATGATCACCAAGTTGCTCAATATCTCGGAACGGGTCAATCTCGCATTCCACGCATTGGGATACATCGCGGCAGCGGGTGATGAGAATATCTCGGCAAAACAGATGGCGGCAGATATACAAGTCTCGGAAACATACCTCTCCAAGGTACTTCAGGTCCTCGTGCGGAACGGATACTTGGTCTCCAAACGCGGATCGGGTGGTGGACATGTTCTCGGAAAGAGACCGCAGGAGATAACGGTCTACGATATTTATATGCTCTTTGAGGGTCCGTTGCCCGACAACAGTTGTCTGTTTGACCATCAATACTGCGACGAAGCGGCCTGTATGTTCCATGGGGTGACCGCTAAGGTGCGGCGCATCATGGAAAAGGAGTTTCGCGAGATAACGGTCGCCCGGCTTATGAAGAACTACGAACGCCGAATATGACCTTTTAGGGGAGGAGCGATACGATGAGCCTTACGAAAGTTGAACTTGCGGATCTGGTCTACGACCACATGAAGGTCGACAAGAAGCAGGCGGCCGAGCTGGTCGACCTGTTCTTCGAGGAGATGAAGGAGGGGCTGCTGAAAGATGGCGACCTCCAGATATCGGGATTCGGCAAACTTGAGATCAAGCAGAAACGGGCTCGCCGCGGTCGCAATCCCCAGACGGGCAAGGACATGACCATCACGGCGCGGAAGGTCGTGAACTTCAAGCATAGCATGGTTCTCAAGGGCCGACTGAACAGCGGGAAATCGTAGTGAACAACGAAAAGGCCAAGGCTCTCATAAGCGGCTGGAGTTGGACTTTCGCCAAGACCATGCCGCAGTGTCCTCATTGGTATGTGGTCCGGTCACCGGAGAACGAAGAGGCCTTTATCGAGTTCGTTGAGTACATCAGGATCCACGGTGTCGAGGAGCAGTTCGGTCAGAGCACCTACCTTTATCTCTATCTCGGGGAGTACAAGTATTGGACGATGGGCAATCCGGTACCCGAGACGACGATCATAAATCGGGCGCTGGCGAAAAGAACGCATGAGGAAGAGATGTCTGCCCAAGACACCTCATGTGAGACAAAAGGGGTCGGGCTTCGACTCAGAATAAAATCAGAATAATGTTGATCTATTAGACAATCACCAGATCCGAAAGGACTCTCTCGCGCAAATACCTGACAATATTTTCTTGATACCTTACACATATAAGGTATAATGCTCCTCGGTCTACGGAGCTTTCATGGGCGAGATACTGATCGGCACTTCCGGTTTTGATTACCCCGAATGGAAGGGGGTCTTTTATCCCGAAGATCTCGCGCGTCCTTCTTTCCTTATATATTATAAGGAGCACTTCCGTGCGCTTGAACTCAACTTCTCCTACTACCGGATGCCGACCGCCGCGCAGTTGTCGCGGCTCGTGGAGCGGTCGGGCGGCAAGCTTCTCTTCTCGATAAAGGGCCATGCCTCGCTCACCCATGAGGTGACCTCGGGGTGGAAAGCGGCGGCGGCCGAGTTCCGTACCGCGCTGGCGCCGCTGGTGCAGGAGAAGCTCCTCGCGGCGGTCCTCCTCCAGTTCCCGACGAGCTTTCACTACAATGATGCCAACCGGCGTTACCTCAATGACCTGACCGAGACCTTCGCGGGATTGCCGCTCACGGTGGAGTTCCGGGGCGCCGATTGGATGAGTCGCCGGGTCTTTGACGCGCTGGCCAAGCGGAAGATCGCCCTCTGTTCCACCGATATGCCGACACTCAAGGGCCTGCCGCCGTCGCTCGATATAGTGACAGGCGATATATCCTATGTCCGGTTCCACGGCCGCAACGAGGCACACTGGTGGGGCTCGGGAGTGAGCGAACGGTTCGACTACCTCTATACCGAACAGGAGTTGGCCGGGTGGGTGCCGCGTCTACGGACGATGGCCGATTCGGCGTCGCGGCTCTTCGTGTTCTTCAACAACCATGTCCGGGGAAAGGCGGTCATCAACGCTCGGATGCTCGCCGACCTGCTCGCCCGCGACCGCTGAGGCGGTTCGATGAGAGAGCGGGAGATCGTCCATATCAATGTGTCCCATTTCATGGCGGCGGTAGAGGAGACGCTGGAGCCGCGTCTCAAGGGACGGCCTTGCGCCGTGGCCCGCGACGCCGAGCGGGCGGTCATCTTCGATGTGTCGGAGGTCGCCTTCCGGGCCGGTCTTCGCAAGGGGATGTTCCTGCGGGATGCGCGGCGGATGATGCGTGACCTTACCCTCATTGAGCCCAAACCGCTTCTCTATGCGCGCGCCCAGCAGGCGCTCTTCGAGACGATGACGCAGTTCTCTCCGCTCATTGAACAGCAGGAACGGGGGCATTTCTTCATAGACGCGAGCGGTACGCGACGGCTCTTCGGGCCTCCCGGCGATCTTGCGGCGCGTATCCGGCGCGAGGTGAAGGAGGCGCTGTCGCTCACCCCCTCGACCGGTCATGCCGCCAACAAGCTCGTCGCGAAGGTGGCGACGCGGGTGGTCAAGCCTGATGGATTCGCGTCGATACCGCACGGTGGCGAGGCGTCGTTCCTGAGTCCGCAGGAAGTTGAACTGCTTCCGGGAGTGGGACCGAAGATCGCTCGAACCCTGACCTCTTTGGGGGTGGAGACGCTTGGTACGCTTGCGGGACTGACCGAGGGACAGGCCTCGGCAGTACTTGGGCGAGGCGGAGTACGCCTACGACTCCTCGCGGCGGGAGTGGACGACTCTCCGGTACTGTCGGGGGCGCAGGGGCCCACGGTACGGGTCGAGGCGCCGTTCCCCGAGGATTCGGCCGACCCCGAAGAACTCTCGCGGCGACTCTTCGACGCGGTGGAGGAGGGAGGTATGCAGGTGCGGTTCATGAACCGTGGCGTCTGTGCCCTGAAACTTGAGATCTGGTATGCCGACGGTCTGACCGCCGCCGGCAGTGAGCAATTTCCCGCGCCGCTCACGACCGACCGGTCGCTCTTTCTCAAGGCGACGCTTCTGGCCGGTCGCATCCATACGCGGCGGGTGCGGGTGAAACAGGTGGCGGTCACCTTCTCGAAACTCTCGGAGAGTGTGCGGCAGTTGGATCTCTTCATACCGCCCGACCTTGAAAAAGAACAGCGGCTCCAGGAGGCGCTCGACACGATACGGCGGAAGTATGACCTTCATGCGGTGCGGTATGGCCGCTCACTCGGATGAGAACGATACTCGCCGCGACCTCCTGTTACTCGCTCCAGTACGGGGTACATACGCCCCGCGAGTGGGTGACGGCGGCAAAGGCGGCGGGGTACGGCGCGGTCGGTATCGCCGACCGGGGCAATCTCTACGGGGTGCATGGGTTCCTGTCGGCGTGCCGTGAGGCGGCGGTAAAACCGCTCATAGGCGCCGAACTCGACGGCATCCTTCTCATCGCGAAGGAGATGACCGGCTTCCGAAACCTCTCTCGTCTCATCACGGCGCACCATCTCAAAGAGGGGCCGTTCCTCTCTCTGCTCCCGTCGCATCATGAGGGGCTTGTGGTCATCACCGCTGACCCTGAACACCTCTCGGCACTGAAGGGCGCGGTCTCATCTCTCTATCGCCGGATATGCAGCGGACGCGACATCGTAGCGGATGGTATCGCGCCGGTAGTGGCGCCGCCGCTCCTCTGTCGTGCCGCCGGGGATCTTCCGGTACAGCGGCTCCTCCGGACGATCGCCGCGAAGGGGACCGTCGCGGCCGTTCCCGATCGGCCGGCGTCGGGGTTCACGCTCCCCGAATATGAGGCGCAGGTGTCACGGCTCGATGACCTCTCACCCGAAGGGGCGGCGAACCGCGCGGCGCTGGTCGCCGCCTGCACCATCGACCGGATAGATCATGGGTTCGTGTTCCCGCGCTATCCTGTGGAGGATCCCGACCGGCTCCTCAAGGAGCGCGCCTATGACGGCGCTCTGCGGCGGTACGGGGAACTTCCCGAGGCGGTCGTTCTGCGGTTGGAGTTCGAGCTGGATGTCATCTCGCGGAAACGGTTCACCGATTATTTTCTCGCGGTCGCCGACATCGTGGAGGAGAATCCCCGCATCTGCGGGAGGGGAAGCGGCGCCGCCTCCATCGTCGCCTACAGTCTCGGCATCACCAATGTCGATCCGATACGGCACCGGTTGTACTTTGAGCGGTTCCTTCATCCTGAACGAAGCGACCCGCCCGACATCGACATCGACTTCGCGTGGGATGAACGCGACGCGGCGATAGACAAGGTAATGGCACACTTCGGGCGCGACCATACGGCGATGGTCTGTGTGATGCAACATTACCGCTCTCGGGCGGCGCTCCGGGAAACGGCGCGCGCCTTCGGGATGCCCGACCGCGAGACCTCCGAGATAGAACGGAAGCTCGACGAGTGGCGGATGCAGGGAAGTGTCGGGAATAGACCCTCCTTCGATCCGGCGTGGGAGAATATCCTGACCTTGGCGAAGCGGATAACGGGGCTCCCTTCCCATATCGGGGTCCATCCGGGCGGCATCGTGATAACGCCCGCCCCGGTCCGTGATTACTGTCCGGTGGAGATGGCCCCCAAGGGGGTGCCGATCCTTCAGTGGGATAAGGACGACACCGAGGCGTGCGGCCTTGTGAAGATCGACCTCCTCGGCAACCGGTCGCTCGCGGTGATCCGCGACGCCCTTGCCGATATCACGGCGGCCGGCACACTCCACGACGAGACGGCGTGGTCGCCGCTCGACGATGTGCCGACCCAAGAACTGCTCTCCTCGGGGCGGACGATGGGGATCTTCTACATCGAGTCGCCCGCGATGCGGCAGTTGCAGGAGAAGACTCGCCGGGGCGACTTCGAGCATATCGTCATCCACTCATCAATCATCCGACCCGCCGCGAACAAACTCATCGGCGAGTACATCCGGCGACTCAAAGGGAAGGGAACGCCTTCTCTCCATCCGGTCCTCGACGCGGTGCTCGGCGAGACCTACGGCATCATGGTCTATCAGGAGGATGTTTCGAAATGCGCGGTGGCGCTCGTGGGGTTCAGCGAAGCGGAGGGTGACTCGCTGCGGAAGGTGCTCTCCAAGAAGGACCGAGAACAGCGGCTCCCCGACTTCAAGGAGCGGTTCTTTGCAGGGGCCCGCAAGAATGGCGTGGGGGATGAGGTGACCTCGGTGGTGTGGGACATGATACTCTCGTTCGATGGCTATTCGTTCTGCAAGCCGCACTCGGCCTCCTATGCGATGGTGTCGTTCCAGTCGGGCTGGCTTAAGGCGCACCATCCGGCTTCCTTCATCGCGGCGGTCATCGGAAACGGCGGCGGGTTCTATGGGCGACAGGCCTACATCAGCGAGGCGCGGCGCATGGGGCTTACCGTGACGGCGCCCGAGGTGAATGAGAGCGGAGTAGGGTGGCACGGTGTGGAGCGGACGGTACGGCCGGGACTAACGGCGATCGGGGGACTCTCCGGCGCCCTTCCTGCGGCCATAGTCGCCGAACGGGAACGCGGGGGTCGGTATGTGTCGCTCGATGATCTGCGACGCCGGGTGGCACTCACGCCACAGGAGGCGGAACTGCTCGTCTATGCCGGGGCGTGCGATGCATTGGAGCCGGGTCTCTCACGGCCGCGGCAGTTATGGAAATTGGTGGGCCCCGCCGGCGCGGCGCAGCAAGGGAGTCTTTTCGGGGCGCCCGACACGGCGGCGCCGGAGGTCAAAGAGCCACCGAAGCAGGCGCTCCTTGAGCGGCAGTTCCAGATACTGGGGTTCCTCCCGGACCGGCATCCGCTCGCGCTCTTCCGAAAGGAGCTGACCGCCCACGAGACGACCCCGGCGGTCGAGTTACCGCGGCTCATCGGGAAGATGGTACGGCTCGCGGGGTGGCTCGTGACGATGAAGCCGGTACGGACGAGCGACGGCAAGACAATGGCCTTCGCCACTTTTGAGGACGAGACGGCGATCTACGAGACGGTCCTGTTTCCCGAGACCTTCGCCAAGTATGCGTGGCGCATCCGGGGAAAGCGACCGAACATTCTCTTTGGCCGGGTGACCGAGGATGAGGGGGCGGTCATGGTGGAGGCGAACAAGTTGGAGACAGTGTAGAGTCGAGGGCTGCTGAAATGAACTTGAGACGCTTCCATTTTCTTTGCTTTGCATGGGTGGCCCGTTATAATCTCTCGCTCATATGGAGGTCGTCAAATGTGGAAATGTTGGGTGGATTTCCGGGAAATGAAATGTAGAATGGGGTTGCTTGTTGTATTCTCAATAGCCGTAGTTGTAGCATATTGTTTGTTTGTGCTTGGGTTTTTCGGACCAAATCAAGAGGGCAGTTTGGCCCAACTACAAAGTTGGCAGCACCGTGCATACTTTGGTGATACTGCCAGCGGTCTTTCGGCAATATTCAGCGGGTTCTCTTTTTTCCTTCTTATCTGGACATGGGAACTACAACGTAGAGAGCTGAGTTTATCGCGAAAAGCCCTTGAGTTAGCCCAAGAGGAGCTGAACAGCACCAACAAGCTACTTGATGCGCAGAAAAAGGAAATGCAGAAGAGCCAAGATAACCAGGAAAGCGCGTTGTTGAACAATGCCGCCTATAATCTATATGTATATTATAACGAGGTACATAAAGAGGCTAAGTATTATTGTGACCTTAACGCCTCTCAATACAAAACACAAAAACAGGGTCTTATCATGATGCAAATGACGGCGGGGATAACCATCGATATAGTTGGGAGGGGACAAATAACTAGAGGGGCTTTCATTAAAGAATATGAGACCCGCGAAAAAGAGATGATAGAAGCAAAAGAACGACTGGACACGATAAGGGAATACAACGATGAGCTAGCGGATAGCGTAAAAAATGAACTTGAAAAACGTAAATACCTAAGGGCCGAAAGTGATGATATCAGGCCATGACCGGGATTAATCGGTTTAATATTTCAAAGTTATACGAACGCCCCAAATAGCTAAAATAAAAAGCAGAAAAAAAGCCTTCTAAAAGTTGGTATAGGTAGGTGTTGGTTTGTTCTGGTCCCCCATCTACCTATATGGAGAAAGCAATGGAAAACGAGATCATCTATTCGTACACAAGAGCCGAAGCGATCCGTGACGGTGTTCTGATCTATGTGAGCGAGATGGCAAAAGAAGCTGGGTTCATCTATCCGGTCGCGGTGACGAGCCGGGTATGGGAAAATTGCATTGCATGGGACAACGATGTCGAGCCGGTGTATCAGGACGAACTAGGTCGACTTTGGGATATCGTATCGATGATGCAGCGAGCCGCCATGCGGTGTCCGGTGCCCGTCATGCTGTTCAGGTTCTTGCGTGTTCCGCGTGGAAAGTCAGCGTCCGAGCTGGTGGAACTTGTTGCTGAGTGTATACCGATGTTGATGAGTGTTTAGTAGTGACAGCAATATTTCCGAAAGAAGACTGAAGAGAATTCAGCAGGTGAGGTATAGGTGAGGAAACGAAAAACGGGTTAAGCCCCGCAGGACCTAACCCGTTATAATAAGTGGCGCGCCCGGGAAGATTCGAACCCCCAGCCTTCTGATCCGTAGTCAGATGCTCTATCCAATTGAGCTACGGGCGCATAAGTGACGACAAGTGGCGGAGAGGGAGGGATTCGAACCCTCGGTGGGATTTGGGTCCCACACCCGCTTAGCAGGCGAGTACCTTCGGCCAACTCGGACACCTCTCCATGTATTGAATGGCGGAGGAGGTAGGATTCGAACCCACGGAAGATCTCGCGACCCTCAACGGTTTTCAAGACCGCCTCCTTAGACCACTCGGACACTCCTCCGTTATGAAAGAACAAAGCGGTACTATATTGATGAAAAGGTCCCAATTGTCAACTTATTTTTCATGCCCGTTTCCTTGATTATTGGCTTTCTTCTGATAGGATGGCGCCGGCGTAATTAGTGAGGTTCGCGCATGTGGCGCTCGTGCCTGTTCTCCACATCTTTTTTTCTTTTCGCGGTCGTTTCCTGTTCCGTGCTACAGAAACCGACCGTGCCCCCTCCTCCGTCCTTCGATGTCGTCCGCAACGAACTGATCCTTTGTGAATCAAAAGATCCTATAGCGGCCTGCGAGGCAAAGGTCCGCGAGGCGCTCCGCCGCGACTGGACCGCCGATCAAACCAACGAGTTGAGGTTCATGCTCGCCCGGTTCCTCGCCAAGCAGGAACGGCATCAGAACGCGGTGACGCTGCTGCGCGAGGTTCCGGTGAAGGCACCGTACTACCGCGCGGCGCGGGTGATCGGCGCGCTTTCGGCTTTTGCGGCCAAGGATTGGGACGGCGCGCTCGAATTCATGCTGTCGATCTATCTGTCGCTCGGTAAGGAGGAGAAGATCCCGGCCTCCCGCGTCGTTTTCCTGTCGTATCTCTACCGCGGCGACAGCGCCAAGGCGGCGCAGTGGTATTCCAAGCTCAACGAGGTCAAGCGGGTGGCGGTGCGCGACGACCGCGATCGTTATTTCGCCCAGCATCCCGACGCGGCGGCCGATTTCGCCAAGGCGCTCGCACAGTATGAGGCAACCCCCGCGGTCGATGCCGCACCAACGGCTCCCGCAGAACCAACAGTCAGTACCGGTGTAGCACCGGCGGTGGCCGAGCCGGTCGAATCTATGCCCGATATGGCCCCTCCTCTCCCGGCGGCGGCGGTAGTGCTCGACGGCACCTATACGCCCGACTGGGGCGGTCTATGCATCTTCTTGTCGGAGGATGACAAGTGGCGCAAGGTCAATGAATTGGTCGAAGTGTTCTTCGACTGGTTCTTCAAGGAATATTCGAAAGAGGGGGTAACCCCGACGATACTGCGCTATCTGGCCGACGAAGATGCGACACCGGCGATGATGAAGGCGAAGGAGCTTCGGTGTTTTGCGGGGATCGGGCCGCTGTTCAGTGAGGTAGCGGCCGATGAATTCGCGCGATTGTCGGTTACGACTCCGTTGCCGTTATTCGCTTTCACGCCGTGGTTCTCCGATATGCCCGGGTTCCTCTTTAATCTCAAATATACCAAGGAGCGCGAAGCGACCGATCTGGCGACATGGCTGATGTCGCGCGGCAAAAAGCGTTTCGCGATCGCCTATCCCGACGATTTGCGCGGACGGAAACTGCGCGATCTTTACTGGAACGCCGTCCAGTCGGCGGGCGGAGAGGTAACCGATGCGCTCGCCTTCGGCCCGGGCGACAAGGCGCTTTTGGACGATGTTGAGGGCATCCTTTCCATGCCGCAGAGCTATCAAGGGACGCTCTATCGATTTCGTCAGGAGAATGCGGCGAAATACACGACGCCGACGATGATGAAGCGGGCGCTCGACCGGATCGAACGGGTGACGCCGATGCAGGCCGATTTCGATACATTGTTCGTTCTCGGGACGCCGGAACAAACGGCATTGCTACTCCCGGCGTTCATCTACAAGAATGTCGAGTTCGATTACTATTCAGGCTGGGAGAAGAATCGCGTCAAGGAAAATCAGTACAAACTACAGACCGACTTTAACCTTCCGTGGGAGATAAACACCATACTGGTCGCCGCGCCGTCCGAGGTAAAAGGTGACGCATCGTTCGAGAAGAATGTCGACAAACTCATCGACGGGATGACTCTGGCTGCACCGGGGTTGGACATCAGCGAGAAAAACGATGCCTGGAAACGCTTCGTCGAAGCCTTCGCGCTGAAGTTTCAGCGATCGCCCTATCCGATCGAACAGACGCTGGCCGAAACCGCTTTTTTAGTGCTCGCGGCCCGCGAAAAGGGGGCGCAGGGAACCATGGCCGCGTTCATCGGGCAACTCAAGAGCGCCGAATGGCCGTCGCTTACTCTCAACCGACCCCTCCATTTCAATGAGCGGAACCAACTTAGCGATCTGGGCGAGATTTTCATCGGGGTGAAGAACAAGGGATTCCAGCCGGCTAAGGAGCTGTTCAAGGAAGAAGATAAAAAGAAAGAAGAAGAGAAAAGAAAGGAGTCGGCGACGCAATGATACGCTATATCTACGCGCTCATCTTTTCGTTCCTTTGGACCATCGTCGGTCATATCGTCTACCCGTTCCATCTGCTCACGGGCAAGGGGCTGGGACACTGGTTCTTCCGCACCTACGGCCGCCTACTTTTGGGCGGTAGCGGTATCCGTGTAGCGGTTGAGGGGTTGGAGCAGGTCGACCGAACGGGGCGCTATCTGGTGGTCGCCAATCATCAGAGTCTGTTCGATATACCGGTCTGCATGGCGGCGCTGCCGGTAGAGACCAAATACTTTGCCAAACGGGAGCTGGCGCGGATCCCGTCCTTCGGCGCCATGTTCTATTTCTTCGACCATGTGCTGGTCGACCGGACAAGCAAGCGGGGCGCGGTACGGTCTTTGCGCGACGCGAAGAAGGTGCTCGAACGGTGGAGCATAGTCATCTTCCCCGAAGGGACGCGGAGTCTGGACGGGAAGGTGCATACCTTTAAAACCGGTGGTCTTGCGCTTGCCGCCGAGGCGGGTGTGCCGATACTGCCGGTGGCCATCCGCGGCACCGGTATCGTATTGCCGAAAGGAAAGAACGCGGTCTATCCGGGCACCGTTCACCTCAAGGTGTTCCCCCCCATCCCGCCCGACGCGGCGGCCGACCGAAAACAGCTCGCTGAACGGCTCGAAACCACGATCCGCTCGTTCATAGAAACCGATACCGATGGAGGCATCAATGGCTGAGAAACGGAACATCGCCCCGCGTCAGGTGCATGAGGTCCTGAACCAGTACATACTCGCCGACGGCTACCCGATGGTCGTCGACATGGCCAAGAGCCGCGGCTCGTATATGTACGATTCGCGTAGCCGGAAACATTATCTCGATTTCTTCTCGTTCTTCGCCTCGATGCCGATCGGCTATAATCATCTCCGGATGATCAAGGGGAACATCGTCCCCGACCTGTTCTTCGCGGCGCTCCACAAACCGTCGAACAGCGACTTCTACACCGTCGCCTACGCCGAGTTCGTCCGTACGATGGGCGAGATCGCGATGCCCAAGAGCATGAAGAAGATGTTCTTCATCGACGGCGGGGCGCTGGCGGTCGAGAACGCGCTCAAGACGGCGTTCGACTGGAAGGTGCGCAAGAACTTCGCGAAGGGGGCCAAGAAGGAGCTCGGCACGAAGATCATCCATTTCAAGCAGGCGTTCCACGGCCGCACCGGCTACACGCTGTCGCTGACCAATACCGCCGACCCGCGCAAGACGATGTATTTCCCGAAGTTCGATTGGCCGCGGATGGATAATCCGTACCTGACCTTCCCGGTCACCCCGGCGGTGCTCAAGGATGTCGCGGCGCGCGAAGCGAAAGTGGTCAAGGAGATAGAGTCGATCTGCAAGAAAGAGGGGGCCGACATCGCGGGGCTGCTCATCGAACCCATTCAGGCCGAAGGGGGCGACAACCATTTCCGCACCGAGTTCTTCGCGGAACTGCGGCGGCTGGCCGACAAGTACGATTTCCTGCTGATATACGACGAAGTGCAGACGGGCGGCGGGCTGACCGGCAAGATGTGGGCGCACGAACATCACAAGGTCGCGCCCGATATCCTCTGCTTCGGCAAGAAGTTCCAGACCTGCGGCATCATGGTGGGCGACCGGGTGCTGTCGGTGCCGAAGAATGTGTTCGAGGAGGAATCGCGCATCAATTCGACGTGGGGCGGCAATCTGGTCGACATGGTCCGGTCGTCGCAGTATCTCAAGATCATCCGCGACGAAAAGCTCGTCGACAACGCCGCCAAGATGGGGAAGGTCCTGCAGGCGGGACTCGCGACGCTTGCCAAGAAGCACGACATCATGTCCAATGTCCGCGGCCGTGGCCTGTTCTGCGCCTTCACGATGCCGTCGCACGATATCCGCAACAAGTTCCTTGAGGTCTGTCGCGAAAAACACCAGCTCATCATCCTGCCGTCGGGCACCAGTTCGGTGCGGTTCCGCCCGTTCCTCGATGTCGATGAGGCGGCCATCGCCGACGGCATGGAGCGGATGGAAAAGGTGCTGAAGAAATTCTAGAGAGCCTCTTCCCGCCTTTCTCTGCGGCGAGATGCTGTTGCGAATCGGTTCTTTCTAAAATTGCTCTTCAATAATCAGCGTCGCTATATCGAGTGAGATAATACTATTTTTCTCTGCGCAAGGTACCGAGCGCGGATGGCGGCCAGTTCGGCCTGATAGCGCAGGTCCTTGAAGTCGGGAAAGCTCCATTCGAACGGGCGGTAGGCGCCGTTCTGCCAGCGGGAGGTGATGTCGCCCCAGATGCCGCGGTCGAGGTAAAGTTTGTGCCCCGCACCCTTTGCCGAGGCGAGAACCACCTTGTGATGGTCGAGGTAGCCGCAGTCAAGGTTGACGGTCCGTTTGCCGCTATCGGCGAGGCTGTTTTCTATCTCGTTGCAGGCGAGTTTCATCCCCACCAATTCGGTCGGCGGCATGAGGCTGTCGAACGAAAGGAGTCGCCGCTGGAGCCCCTCCCCCATCTCGGCGCGGTAATAGTTGGTCGTGTCGAACGGATGATCGGGGCTCTCGAAGTCGAGGATCCCCCACCGTTCGGTCAGTTCGCGGCGGGCGCGGTCGAGCGCCGCCGGGTCGCGGTAAAGCACCGCGACGAAGTATTTCACCGGCTCAACCGGCAGGCACGGAGCCATGTTTTACCAGCCTGAATGCTTTTTCTATGATGTCGGGAGATATCCCCATCTGTTCGGCGATGAAATGCCCGCTCCCCTCGGCACTGAGCCGATGGCGCGCCGTCTTTCCCCCGGCCCGAACGCGCAGTTCGCCGCCCTGCAGGTAGTGGTGAGCCGCGGCGGTCACGCGGGTGAGGACCGGGTAGGCCATCATCTCCCACGCGAAGGAACTTTCCCACGCCACGCCGAAGGTCAGGCCGTCGACCGGCGTCATCTTGTAGGTGAGTCGGTATTTGCGATCGTTGCCGCTCTTTGTGTAGAGTTCGACCTTCCGACCGCCGTCCACCGGGACCAGCTCGACGGTATTGAAGCGGTTGTCGGCCGTGACGGGGGTCCCTTGCGGGAACGGCACGGGACGGTGTATCAGATAGCCGGGGTCAACGAGGTGCGGACGGCCACCGATCATCACCAGCGCGCCGCAGTGGGTGTCGGGACCGTAGCGACGGTCGGCAAGAAGCGGCCACGCCTCGATGCCGTGGCGCGATAGGACCGCCACGAGCGCGGCAGTAAGCGAGAAACAGGTACCGCCAGTGCCGTAGGCGAGATGATCACTGATGACCTCGTCGGGAAGCCGTTTCGCGCTCGACGGTCCGATGACGGCGTCACGCTTCACTATCTTGGTCAGGTTCTCGTAAGGCATCCGCGCGAAGGCGGCGCAGATCGTCGCGACATCGACGGCGGCGGCGGTTCCGAGAAAGCGGCTCAGGAGCGTATCGTCGGTCACCGTGAAAAGCGGATCGTCAGGGAAGGGTGTCATCCTTTTTTCTCTTCGGCGGGGATCGGTGCGGGTTCGGGTATACAGGAACGGTTGCCGAAACGGTTCGCCGCCGCGGTGACCCCCTGTTCCGCCAGCACCTTGAAAAGATCGGGCCACTGCGGCATCCAGAGTTTCGAGATCGATTCCTGTTCCGCCATCGAGAAGGGCAGCAGTACGAAGTCCTTTCCCGAAAGGCCGCCGGGGGGACGGCCAATGCCGAACCGTATCCGGGTAAATACCGTCGTACCGAGCGACTGGATGACCGATTCCATTCCGCGATGCCCCGCCGCGCCGCCGCCGCTTTTTATCTTGATGGTGCCGAACGAGATATCGAGATCGTCATGCGCCACGACCGTCTCTTCGACCGGTATCCCGAAGTAATCGACAAGCGCGCGAAGGCTTTGGCCCGAAAGATTCATGTAGGTATCGGGCTTCAGCAGAAAAACCCGCTTCCCGGCCATATCGAGACGGGACACATAGCCGAGGAATTTCTTTTCGTAGGTGAACGGCGGGAATCCGCAGGTCGCTTGAACGGTATCAAGGAATCTGAAGCCGATGTTATGTCGGGTGGATTCGTACCGGAACCCGGGGTTGCCGAGTCCCGCTAGGAGCAGGAACGGCATAGGGCGGCACGCTACTTTTTCTTGCCTTTCTCGGCGGGTTTGGCCTCAGCCTCGGCGGGCTTCTTCGCATCGGTGCCGGCAGCGGGTTTCTTGCCGTCGGCGGCGGGAGCGGCGGCACCGTCAGCCGGAGCGGCTTCGCCTTCAGCGGTGGTCGCCTCGTCGGCGCTCTGACCACGGCCCTTATTGACGACGATCGCCGGCGGATTATCGCGATAGTTCGGCGTGACCCCCTCAGGGTACTTAAGATCGTTGACCATAATGCGTTGGCCGATGTCGTACGGCGTCACATCCACGGTCAGCTTCTCCGGGATATGGACGGGGAGGCACCGGACCGATATCTCCTTGAGAACCTGCAACGCGCGACCACCCACGACCTCTCCCTGCGAACGACCCTCTTTGACGAGGGGCACATTGACGGTGAGCATCTCGTTCTCGGAGATAGCGAGGAAATCGATATGGGCAATGACGTTCTTGACCGGATCGATGTCGATACGGTAGGGAATCGCCACTACTTTCTTATCTTCCGCCTCAAGAGTAACGATCACATTCCGGCCTTTCGGGGAATGCAGAGCCTTGACCATCTTGATACGTTCGACCGAACCGGTAATGTTGGCCGGAAGCAGTTTGCCGTATACATTTACCGGCAAAAGCCCTTTTTTGCGGGCCTCATTGACATATTTCTTCCCGGGCGTCCGCGGGAACAATTTCATGCTGACGGTTTCCATACCTTCCTCCTTACGTACAATGGTTGGGGCGGGAGGATTCGAACCCCCGAATGCCGGAATCAAAATCCGGAGTCTTTCCGCTTGACGACGCCCCAGCGTTATAAAAGCACACTGACCTTTCTGACAAACCCGTATTCGGCCGAAAGGCGCCGGAACGCCGCTTCGCGCCGTTCATCGTCGGTAAAGAGCCCGACCATAGTCGAACCGCTACCGGTCATGAACGCTTTGAGCGCGCCGCACGCCGTTATACGATCCCGCAGGACCGTGAGCGCCGGATGCTCCCCGAACACGGGTATCTCGAAGTCATTTCTTATGAAATCGAGCCATTCTGTCAAAGAACCAAGCGAAAACACACGGTCGATAGTTGTAGTCACCGGGTGCTCTTTTGTCAACATTTTTTTATCCCACAGGGCATAGGCGCCCTTGGTCTCGACCGGGAAACCAGGATGAACCAACAGCACGGAGAACGGGAAGGCAACGATATGGAAGGGGTACACCTGTTCGCCGAAACCCTTGACCAGCGCCGGGGAATGATGAAGAAAAAACGGGATATCGCTCCCGATACGGGTTGCTATGGCGCACTTCCGCTCAAGACCGAGACCGAGGGCAAAACGATGATCAAGATGGTCGAGCATCGTTGCGCCGTTACCCGACCCTCCGCCCATACCGGCGCCGGTCGGCGTTTCTTTGCGAATGGTCACTCGCAACGGCGGCAGTTCGCGTCCTATCTCCGCCTCTACCGCTCTAATGATACGGTGGACGATGTTCTTTTCCGAAGGGATATGTTCGGCGCAGTTCGCAGTAACGACCTCCAGCCGCTCGGCCTCCTCTATCGTTATCTCATCGGAAAGCGTTATCGGCGCTAAGACCATCTCAAGAAAATGATAGCCAGTCGCCGGATCACGCCCGACGATATCAAGCCGCAGATTTATTTTGGCTGGAGAAAAGAGCGTCTCTTTCATGACCTTTTCTGTCGGCTTTTCAGATCGGCGAGAACATTGGGGGGGACGAAATCGCTGATGTCGCCATTCATCTCGCTCACCTGCCGCACCATACTCGACGAAATGTAGAAATACTTTTCGCTGGTCATCATGAAAAACGACTCTACTCGCGGCTCCATCTTACGGTTGAAACTCGATAATTGGAATTCGTACTCGAAGTCGGAAACCGCGCGCAGACCGCGGATAATGGTGAATATATTCATGCCGCGGGCTAGGTCTACCAGCAAGCCGTCGAACGAGACGACCCGGATAGCCTCGTTGTCGCTGAATATTTCATTGATCTGCGCAATACGCTGTTCCTTTGAGAACAAGGGCTGTTTGTTGCGGTTATCGCCGATGGAGATGATGAGCTCATCGAATATCTTCAAGCTCCGCAGGGCGATATCGACATGTCCAAAGGTGATCGGGTCAAAACTCCCCGGATAAATGGCCCGTTTTTTTTCACCGCTCATGCTGTGCCTCCCGTATAAAATGAGAGGAAGGTGCCGCCGTAGCGTTTTTCCTTCCTTCCCCACCCCGCTATCTGTTCCGGCATCGCGGTGTCGCTCTCGGTGACGATGACACCGTGATCGGCCACAATGCCTTCCTCTATACACCGACGCACCAATTCCGGTATGCGGTCCCGGTCGTCATACGGCGGATCGATGAATATGATATCAACCCGCTCCGACAATTTCTCCTTGAGCGTTGCAGTGAAGGAATCGGCGCATATCATCTCTGCGGTAGCGGCAACATCAAGCAACGCAAGTTGTTGCTGCAGATGGGCCAGCATTCTGCGGTCACGATCCACGAATATCGTTCGAGCACAGCCGCGACTAAGCGCCTCGATACCCACCGCACCGCTACCGGCAAAGAGATCGAGAAAAAGCGCGCCTTCGAATTCTTTCATGGCAAAGAGAGTGTTGAAGAGTGCCGCACGCACCTTTTCCTCCGTCGGACGCAGGGTCGTGTCGGGGACCGTCAGGCGCCGGCCTTTCAGTCTTCCCGCGGTGATACGCAAGAACATGGTCGTGCTTATTGACAGGAACTCAGAAGCTCTTCGACCTGCGCCTTGTCGGGCGCTGCGGGAGCGAGCTCAACATATTTACGATAATTCTGGCATGCCTGAGCGGCATTGCCCATGGATGCATAGGCGATCCCGAGGAATTTATAGAGCTTCCCGGCACGCGGGTTCAGCTTAAGCGCCGCCTTATAAGAGTGAATGGCGTCGCTGAAGCGCTGTTCACCGATCGCCTTGTTCCCTTCAGCCACGAAATTATCGAACGCCGCACCGCCAGCGGCCGCTTTCTTCACCGGCTTGGGATTCGGTTTTGCTTTCGGTTGAGGTGCCGGTTTCATCGGTTCGGGTGCCAGCTGCGGAGCCGGCTTGGGAGAGTCAACCGTTACCGGGGCAGGAGCAGGGGTTGGGGCGGGAGCGGGAACCGGCTTGGGAGGTTCGGGAGTAGGAGTAGGAGCCGGCGCTGGCGTCGGAGCTTCCGGCGCGGGGGCAGGCGCAGGTTTTTCGGGCTCGGGGGGCGGTTCCGGCGCCGGCTGATCCGGCTCAGGATTAGGTGAGGGCTGTTCCGCTTCGGTATCGGGCGTTGTGGCAACCGCCAAAGAAGCCTCTTTCGGTTTATTCTCGTTCTCGGACGACGGAGCGAAGAAGAAATAGCCCAGTACACCGAGCAGTACAACTATAGCGGTCACACCGGCGATCAGGAGCGGCAACGATAGCTTTGCAGAGGACTTCTTCGGTTCCTCCGCTCCGAGCTCTTTAAGCAATTCCGCTATCTCATGCTCTTCCTGATAAGGCTTTTTGTTAAAGAACTCTTCCGATAAAGTGATGGCGCGCGCGCGCGCCTCGTCGCTGACGGGCTGCACGGGTGCGGCCTCCCGAGAACCATTCGTCGCCTTCACCGTAGCGGCGGACCGTCCCGCAACATCGTCCTTTTCGTCGGCAAGAACCGCCGGCGTATCGATTGGAACCTCCGTGCAGGCGGTATTATTACTGCCGCAAAGGGGGCAATTATCTATCTTCTTTGGTATCTCTGCGGTAAAGCCGCAATTATTGCAATTGAATTTCATATACACACCGTCACTTGAGCGGCTTGGCTTTTATAACCGGCTTGCCTTCTTTTTCTTCAATCGCGAAAGTGACATCCTTACAATTGTATTTAGTCATGATTGAAACCCGATTCGTCTTGAGTTTCGCGAGAAAGACCGCCTTTTCCTGCTCAGGCACCTTTTCGCCGTTCTTTATTTTGATGTTCCGGTAAGTTTCCCAGAGCTCGACGTAGGGATCCTGTGCAGAGACGGAAGGAGTGCTCGTTTCGACCACCGGACCGGCGACCGGGGCCTTCTGTTCGTCAACGGCGTTCGGCTTGGTCGGCGCCGGCCGTTGTGCTTTGGGATCCGTATTGCCGTTATTGCGCGGCGGAGCCTTCTGTTCGACCGGCGTAGACATCGGGGTCGCTTCGCGTTTCTTGTCAAAGGAAGGTTCGGGGATTTCGGTCTCAACCTCCTCTTTTGCATCGGTCATCAGAGAGGAAAGCATCGCGCCGGCACCGTCATCACCGCCGTGTTTTTGATAGTTGCCTATCATATGATTGAGCGCGGACACCACCAGACCAGCGCCATGAGCATACTTGTGAAGCATCAGTTTTTCTCCGACCTTGAGGCGCGAGATATCTGCGGCGAGCTTCTTAAAACCGCGGTCGACGTCATAGGTGATGATGAAGGTGAATACCAATGTGATGAATATCATGATGAAGGCATACACGCCAATGTAAAGAACGCTTTTATTATAAACGTCATAGCCCGGCACCGTGCTCAGGAATCCGATAAAGACTATCTTTCCCGACGAGCGGATATCGCTCGGCATGGTGAAAGAAACGATCCGATGCCAACGGCTGATGGTCTGATCGCCTCCACCAGCAAGAATGCTCTCGACCGCCGATTGTATTTTCGTTTGCGCCTCGCCGGAAATCAACGTCATCAGAGCGTCCTTATTGAATTCAGATACCAGCGTGCCATTTGAATACACCTGAGCCGGGAAAGGTACCCGTAAAGACGAAAAGGCTTCGCGCAACGGCACCAAAGAGACCACCATCATCCGCTTTGATCTATCGAGTCCCAGATCGGCATTGAAGGGAACCACCCCCATGAGAAACTCGTCATTTCCCAAACGCAGCATGCCATCAGAGGCGACTCCCTCCTTAATCGCGCGATCCACCGCAGGAATCCCGGCCATTGAGGTAAGGGACTGGAAATTCCCGGCGATGAGCATGCCGGCACCGTCCAAGACCGCAAAGAGGGTTCCCTTTTCAGCATTTTTCGTATCAACGCTCAGCTGTCTGGTTTTTTTATCGATATTGATCGTCAGTCTTGCAGCGAGCTCAAAAGAATTCGTGATAAGTTCATATTGCGCGTTTTTGACCCGTTGTTCAAGATAATGAAAGGAAATATCTGCGCCCTGCTGAAAATTGATATCGGTGACCAACTTATCGAACAAATTGAAATAGAGGAAAGAGATCAACGCCAAAACACTTGAGATGAAGAAGAAGACCTTGATCTTAAGCCAGATATTACCTAACATGAAGCCCTCCTTCTACCGTTTTCGAGACGAGCCCGCTGTCGATGGCTCGATGGTCTGTTGCGTCGAATCGCCTCCCGTTGACATCGGCATGACACGGCCACCGGTAAAGGTTGTCGAATCATCCCGGAAAACCTCGCGGTTGATGATCCGGTAATTGACCGCCAAGACCGAATCGCCGACCATGGTGAAATCTTCTTGGAACACCTGTTTGAATGCATAAAATATCTTGATCGTGTACGTGCCGGGAAGCAGCGTCGGCATTTCGATCCGGAGTGTAGGTCCGCGAAGGGGATATATGGTACAGGCGGCAAGCACCTTGACATATATCTTTCCGGTCGGACTCTTGTTATCGAGGAATGTGTAGTTTCCGGTACGCATAAAATTGTATGACGCCGACTGTTTGGGCGCGACCGTGAATTCCTTGGTGATGATGCCCGAATCATCAACAATGGTGAAATCACGCGCCAGCGACTCTTCATTCTCCAGAAGCAATTTACCGCCCATTTTGATGATCACGGAACTCCGGTCGACCGATAGTCCGCGTAAACGAACCGTCTCATCGGCGGGGGTTCCTTGGTCGGTTCCCTCAAGGATCACATAGTAACTTTCCGGCTCATAAACCCGTTCGGGGGTCACTACCGGTATCCGATGGTAATTGTCGTTTATCGCGCGCTCACCCATCACCTCCTCTTGGGAAACGGTAGCAGGCGCATAGGTGACGCCAACCGTAAATTTTCCCGCGTCGAGCATCAAGGGAAAAAGAAGAATCGGCATGACAAAAAATCTGAAAAACCTTCCCACCTTACCCTCTCTTAAGTTTCTGGATCTCCTCCTGAGTACGTCGCTGATGTTCAGCGTCCCCGACACTATAATAGAGGTTCGCCACTTTTTCAAGAATTTCCAATTTCGTATCCACATCGGACGCTTTTTCGACCGCCTTGAGCGCATACTTAAGACTCTGACCGTTCTTTCCGCTCTGGAACCACGCATCCGAAACAGCCATGAGATATTTCACATTATCCTGATCAATCTGGGACGCCTGTTCAAAGTAGCCGATCGCCTCGGCCGCCATCCCCATGGAGAGATGAACGATCCCCATATTGTAAAAATCCTCCGCCGACTTATCCGCCCCCTTCATCGTCTTGGAAAGGGATGCTTTCACCTCGTCAAGAGTATCGGCGATATTCTCTTCCTTCCGAAGAGGAATGAGATTCTTGAATCCGGCGAGCAATTCCGAGCCCGGATAGCTCGCGATGAGTTCCTGCAACAGGATCGTGGCGCTTTGGAAATCATCGATGCTGATGAAAAACTCCAGTTCATCGAGTTGTTTCTGCGGCGGCTCGCGCAGTTCGTCCAGTTCGTGAAGCAGATCTCTAGCCAAATCGGCAAAACCTTCGTCGATCGGAGCGACGGTCCGCGGTGTGGGCGGAACATCCTGATCAGCGGGATCCGATGTTTCCGGCTCAGGCGTCAGAAGGTAGGTCGTCTCGGCCGGTGCTACCGGCGCCGCTCCTGCATGTTCCGTCGAAGCCGACAGGAGCACGGGCACCTCCTTGGCCACGGAAGAAGAAAGAACCGACAACTCTTCTTCGGCATCCAACTGCATGAGACGTCGAGACATGGCCGCATAACGGTCAGGATCCGCTTCGAGGAGATCCTTTACATCATTAAAGATGCTTTTGGCGCGTCCGGTATCGCCTTTGTCGATGCAGGCATCTATCAGCAGGAAAAGCATCTGAGCGCCGGCGGCCATATCGCCCTTTTCGATGTATACCTCGGCAAGCATGTCGAGCACATCGGGGTCCTTATCCCAATGGGTGAATGAGCGTAGTTTCTCGACCGCACGGTCATACAGCCGGTAACTACGGAAGACCTGCGCCTCCTTGATAAACTGCGTTGCATTATAAGTTTTCTGGACCGTTTCTCCTTCGGGACGCTCTTCGCTCTCCTCTTCTTCATATTCCGGGGACTGCTCATCCATGTTTATTTCGATATCTTCGTCGCTCTCCTCATCGTCGGCAACAAGGTCGGCGGTGCTGGCGGCGATCTTGCCGGATATGATGTCGCGCAACTTCCCTTCTTCATTCAGCGCCAGTAGCGCCTCTGTGTCTCGAGGATTCATCTCGAGCACCTTGCGGTAGTACTTGTTGCGCTCCTCGATATTGCGATGTTCGTTGTGTATGGTGGCGAGTTGTTTATAGGTCGATTGGAGTTTTTCTTTTTCCCCCATCTTGTCGAACAAGAGGGCCAGCTGTTCAAGCAATGCCACCGAGCCGGGTTCCGCCATGACCAGTTTATACAACACCGAAAGGGCGCTTTGATAATTGCCTGCCCGGATAAAAGCATTCACCAGATCCTTCCCGATATCGGCATTCTCCCCCTTCGCCGTGTAAAGCAATTTCAACACCGATATGTAATCGGCGCTCTTCTCGGCGCTCTTAAGGGTCACCATAAGCGGATTCAATATCTTTTCGGCGTCATGATACATCTTCTCGGCAATAAGGAGCGTCGCCAGTTTAATGGCATATCCGACATTCTGCGGATTGACATCGACGATTTTTTTCATAATCGCGATCGCGGCAGGCTTGTTTCCGAGCTTGATAAAATAGTTCGCAGCGATCTGATAGCGAACGATCGCGTCCTTGATCAAACCATCACCCTTGTCGAGGTCGGCAAGCAGCACATTGATGCGGCCATGTTCCGGATTGAGCGCCAAAGCCTGTTTGAGCACCGCCTTGGCCTTATTGAAAAACCCTTTCTTCTCAAAAAGAAGCGCCGCCTTCTCGTAGGTCTCTATCGCCTTTTCTTCGTCCTCGGCGCGGGTGTAGAGCTCTGCCAGTCTGATGTAGTTGCGATCATTGTCGGGTTCTTTTTTTATGAGGGCGAGATACTGATCGATCTCTTCGCTACCCTTCGGCTTCTTGGAGAACCCGAAGATATTCTTTTTATCGGTTACTTCGCCCAACGATCTTTCCGCCTTACTTCTTCACACGTTCAACATACCGGAAATCTTCGGCGGTGTTGATGCGGATGACATCACCCGCGTTAATGAACAATGGCACCTGTACGGTCCCGCCGGTCGCGACCTTGGCCGGCTTATAGGAACTCGTCACGGTGTCCCCTTTAAATCCCGGCTCGGTCTCCGCGATCTCGAGTTCGACGAACTGCGGCAGATCGACCGATATCGGGGAACCGTTATAGAACTGCACAAGCACTTTTTCGTTCTCGCGCATGAACGGGATAGCATTCTCGATGAGCTTCTCATCAATGGTTATCTGTTCGTAACTCTCCTGATCCATGAAGTGATAATGATCTCCATCGTGATACAAATACTCCATGTTCTTCTCTTCGAGATCGGGCTTGTCGACTTTTTCGCCGTTCAGAAAAGTGTGTTCGGCTATGGCGCCCGAAAGAATATTTCGCAATTTCGTTTTGATAACCGCGCGCCTCTTTTGTTGGATGTGTGTAAGATCCACGATCACATACGGAATACCTTCCATTTCGAGCTTAAGCCCTTTCCTGAATTCCGAGGTCGATATCGACACCATGGGACATCCTCCGACGACAGGTCAAAAAGTTTGCCGCGGTTATGTTATGTGTTCACTTTCTGTTGTCAAGTAAAATACTATTGGGAATTATAGGGAACGGGCGCATCGGGCACGGATGTCGCCGAGCGAATAAATGAGCCGGGTCAACGGCGCTCCGGGACCACATTTCACGATAAGAAAGCAATCGCCGACACCGGTTCCCAGATACTTTTGGGCTCCATGGTTCCACACCGCATATTCCGTCTCGGCCGACTCCAGCGCAGAGTGAAGCGTTTCCATAAAAGGACCCGCCTCTTCGATCGTAAGACCGCTACCCGCCACCGGAAGACCCCGCCCATTCACAATGAGGTAAACAGGGTCTTTGAAACCTTCCCAGAAGCTCATGTTTTGCTCCGCCAGCGATTGTTCGCCCACAGTTTCAACAGCAGTTGCGCCCGGTCGTCGCCCGTCTCACCCCGCTTCGCCGCAACGGCAAGGGCCGCCATGAGATCGTCGCCATTCTTCACGGCTATCTCGCGGGCCGCCTCGCGGACATGACGCCAGTTGCCCTGCCTGATCGCAAGCAGGACCATCGTTTCGGTGACCACCGGACCCCCCGGGAACAAGTTCTGGAACATCTTAAGGAACGGCGGTACGTTGTCAAGGAAGTTTGCATTGAGGACTGCTTTGGCGACATAGCGGCGAAACTGTACCTCGGGGCGACCCTCAAACCGCGCATGACGATACTGGATGCGGAATTGAATCTTCTGGCCGAGATAGAGAGCCCGGTGTTTGGCAGTATTTCGTTCCGGCAGGTCATCGCCAATTTCCCGCCGCTTCTTGACAGGGACTTTGGGACCGAAGCATGAAAAAGACGAGGCTCCGGTGGAGCGTCGGCCATGCGAAGGCCGGAGCATTCATGCGAGGCATGCCGATACCGATGCTCGACCTCAATCTCGTGAGTTTGAACCAGTTGATGAATGCGGCGAAATAGAATTGACAGGGAAAGGGCGGGCGAATATGCTCGCCCTTGTGATTAGAAGGAGGATGTCCCATGAGACCCATTTCCGGTATCATCGCCACCTTGTTACTCCTCACCGCCTGCACCGGGTGCGACAATAACGAAGAAGCATTTCCCGATCCTGCTTTCAAAGCATGTGTGAAAAACCGTTTAGATCAATATTCCATAATCTGGGACAAGAAATATAGCATAGAGAACGAGAAAGATCTTGAGATAATAGAAGGAATCGGTTGTGATGGGGGGGGGGTTTTTTCCGTGAAAGGCGCGGAAAAATTAATAAATGTTCAAGAATTAGGTCTCAACAGCAACCAGATCGAATCGGTTGAACCGCTCCGCCATTTGAAGAAGTTGGAGCTATTGAATATCAGCGACAACAAACTTAGCAACATTGAACCACTTGCCGAAGTGAGCAGTTTGAAGAATTTGAATTTTATGGGCAACTATGTCAAAGACATACTTTCCCTAGTAACTCTGACGGGACTCCAATATTTATATACCAAAGCGAATTGCATAACAGATCAAACCCAATTTGAAACCATTCAGACCGCAATTCCTGAATTGAAAATTCGTGGAGAAGACGAACAGGATCCATCCCGCTGTCAGTAGGATCATGCACCTGCGTGGCGGCGCCGAATTCTTCGGCAAGCATCATGAACTGCTCGAAGCGACCACCTACATCACCACCCGCTTCCCCGATACGGTGAAAACGGGCGACGAAGATTGTCCTCCCGGCGAAGACAACCCCGAATGCCGGTTTGTCCATCTCGACGATACCAAGAAAGGGGCGCGCGACCGTTTCTTGGCCTCTGCCGCCAAAGACGGCGTGGAGATCAAACAGTTCGAGCTGTACCAGAAGTTCTATGTGAACGATATCCTCACCACGCTCACCGACAGCATCGAAGACAAGGTGATCGATACGGTCACCAAGGAGATCGGGATAGACGGCGTACTCGACGACATCGCCGAAATAACGGAATACACCTCCTACATCGGCGATATCTCACGCGGAGATTACAGTAGAATAGAAGAGAAGTTGAATGAAGAATATGAAGATGATATCGAAAAAGCGAAAGAAGAATTGGAGAAACTCAAAGCCAGAGCGCAGAAGACGCTGGCGAAGTTGCAGGAAGAGATGAAAAAACAGGCCGAAGAGGCGGCGACACAGGGAGAAAAACAGGCCGAAGAAGGGGCGACCCCGGAAGGAGAATACTACCCGATGTTCGACGATGGGACCGGAGACAGCTATCCGTTCACCATCTGCGCCATTCCGATGCTGGTCGATTGGCGGATCAATTGGAAGGCGGGCGCATATTTAAGGACCTACTACAGTTACGGTATGGTGGAGAACACCTTGAAGGGCGGCGATCAGACCATGGGGGCGACGGCGGGAGTCGGACTTACGCCGCAACTCTATGTCGACGGGCGTATCGCGGTAGGTGTCGGGATCGATCTTGAGGTGATCAAGATCATCATCGGACTTGAAGGCCATGTGGTGTTCATAAAGGCCGAAGCACCCTTCAACGCGCAGATACTCCTTGCCCCCGAATTCGTCAATGACGATATCGTTGCCAAATTGTACATCGGGGCGACGCTCAAACCGCGCATGACGATACTTGATGCGAAGCTGTCGATACTGGCGGAACTCGAGATCGAGGGATTGCCGACGCAATCCTATGCCTATGAGATCGCCAATTTCCCGCCGCTCATAGATCGCGACTTCGGCAATGTACTACCGATACCGATGCTCGACCTGAATCTGGTGAGTCTGAACCAGATCATGAATGCGGCGAAATAGAATTGACAGGGAAAGGGCGGGCGAATATGCTCGCCCTTGTGACCGCAATTTGGTCCCTTCTCCGTTTCGGAGAAGGCGGAGGATGAGGTTGAGAGGAAGGAGGTAAGGGTGTTAAGAAAAGAGAGGGTTCGATGAGAAGAATTATGTGTTTCCCGGTCATTTTTGTGTTGCTCACCGCCTGCACCGGCTGTGACAACAACGAAGAAGCATTTCCCGATCCTGCTTTCAAAGCATGTGTGAAAGATGAGCTGGAAATATATTCTGAGACATATGAAAAGGAATTGAAAATAGATAACGATGAAGATCTTGCACTCATTGATGAGTTTGCCTGTACTTCGGGGGGGGGTATTGTTTCCATAAAAGGAATAGAGAAACTGGTTAATGCGAGAAAAATCAGTCTCAACAACAACCAGATCGAATCGGTTGAACCGCTCCGCAACTTGAAAAAGTTGGAAGTGTTGCATCTGGATATTAATAAGATAAGGGACATAGAACCGCTTACTGGTGCAGAAAATCTGCGGACCCTTATTCTAACAAAGAACTATATAAGCGATTTCAGACCATTAAAAAAACTTTCTCAATTAAAGTCCTTGGGAGTTTCTCTTAATTGTGCAACCGATTTATCGCAGTTTGATGAAATAAAAGAGGTTCTTCCTGAAATTACCATGTCAGGGATTACCGCCGAAGAACAATCTCCCGAGAAGTGCCAGTAGGCGACAATCAATCTAAAGAGCAAAACCAACCAGAGGTCCGCGTTGAGTAAACGAAACATAGTTCTTATCCTTATCGGTGCCGCGGCGCTGATCATCATCGCCGGCTCATTCTGGTACCGCACTCAACCACCGCGATACGATCTGAAAGTGGGAAAGAAATATAGTTACACCCTCACCTACAAACAGGAAAGCGCCGCCCTCATCTCGGTCCCCAACGGCGAAGCCTCCTCCTTCTCCGGTGCCTTCTCCTGCGTCCTCGACCTGAACCTCACCCCCGTTGAACGGACCGATAAAGGATACACCATCGCCCTGACGATGAGCCCGAACGGCGACTGTTCATTTCAGTTCGCCGGGAAGGACCTCTTCTCCGATCCGGCGCTGCTCGAACGGACCTTCGATAAACGGTTCGCCCTGATTACCCTGCAACCGGACGGCCGTATCGTGAAGATCAGAGTGCGGAAAGGGGAGGATGCCCTGTTCAGAGGGGTGACGAAACTGATCCTCGGCGACATCCAGACGGTCCTGAGCGCGACCGGCGACCGGTCATGGCAAACGACCGAATCGAACCAGTACGGTTCTTATAAAGGCGATTATTCACGAAACTCCCGCTTCTGGAGCACTCCGCAAGTGACCAAGAAAAAGGAAAAATATCTTTCTCTTCTGGCAATACCGCGTGACTTGAAAAAGCGGGGTCAGTCCTTCATTTTACGGTTTACTTGACCTATCTTTTCTTCTTTGCTAGAACTATGGCGTACTGACCGACGGAGGAACCCATGGCCCGTCCCCTGCGCCTCGCCTATGAGAACGCGCTCTACCATGTCATCAACCGCGGCCACCGCCGTGAAGCGATCTTCACCGACGACAAGGACCGTGAAGAGTTCCTCGGCCGGCTCGCCGTGGCGCAGGTGCGGTTCAACCTCGTCGTGCACGGCTACTGCCTCATGGACAACCATTACCACCTGCTCGTAGGCACCCCGGACGCCAACCTCTCGCGGGCGATGCACACCCTCAATTCGAGTTACGCATCGTGGTATCGGGCGCGGCATCAGTTGGTCGGATCGCTCTTCCAAGGGAGGTTCAAGGCGGTGCTCGTCGAGCGGGAACGGTACCTCGCGACGGTGTCGGCCTATATCCACCTCAATCCCGTGCGCGCCGGACTGGTGAGCGATCCGGGCGACTGGCGGTGGTCGAGCATGGCGCACTATCTGGGCAAGAAGCCACCCGCGAAGAAGAACGAACTGACGCTCGCGGTGACCACCGACGAGGTCATGAAATTCTGCGGCGGGCGGAAGAACTACCTCGCCATCATCGACGAGGTGTGGACGCGCAAACCCGATGCCGGTGCGATATACGGGGCGAACTCGCTGCTGGGCGGCGACGATTTCGTGGACGAGATGAAGATGCGACTGCGGGAGGCGAAAGATGGCCGACTGGAGCACATGCCCGAGGCGCGCGATATCCTGCGGAACGACCCGGAACGGATCGAACGGGCGGTGCGCGCGGCGCTGGGGCTCTCTTCCGGGGAGTCGATCGCGCGGCGACGCGGCGGTGCGGCCTACAAAACTTTGGTGTGGGCGCTTCGGCGGTACAGCACTCTGCGGCTGGACCAGATCGGCGCGCGGTTCGGCGTCAAGGCGAGCGCCGTGTCGGAACTGGTGCGGCGCGTCGAGAAAGAGGCGGCGGCGGACAAAAGAACGCGCAAGACGCTTGAACTGGTGGCGACCGGCCTTGCGCTGAATCATCAAAATGTAAAATGAAGGACTGACCCCTCGGCCTATTGCTTTTCGGCTCGCTTTCTGTTAGAGAAAGAAGCGTTTTTTCAACCCTCTTTGATATGGTGGAGATGCACATGGGAACCATCCGGAACGCGATAGTCAGTGTCTACGACAAACGGGGGGTCGTCGCCTTCGCCGCCGAGCTGGTGAAACTCGGCGTCACGGTCTACGCATCGGGCGGCACCTACACCCTCTTTAAAAAAGAAAACATCCCCGCCCGCCTCATCGAGGAATACACCGGTTTTCCCGAGATGATGGACGGCCGCGTCAAAACGCTCCACCCGCGCATCCACGGCGGGATACTGGCCAAGCGCGACGATGCGAAACATGTCGCCGACGCGAAGGGACAGGGCATCGAGTTCTTCGATCTGGTAGTGGTCAATCTCTATCCGTTCCGCGAAACGGTCGCTGCGGGCGCTTCTTTGGATGAGATCATAGAGAAGATAGACATCGGCGGCCCTTCGATGGTCCGTTCGGCGGCGAAGAATCACCACGATGTGACCGTCGTCACTTCTCCCGACGACTATTCCCGCGTCGTCGAGGAGATGCGTTCCAACAGCGGCGCGACGACGATCGAGACCCGCTGGGAACTGGCCAAGAAAGCGTTCCAGACAACCGCTCTTTACGACGGCGCCATCAGCGCGTGGTTTTCACGCACCGACCACGCCGGTAACGCCGTGAAGAGCGATCCCGACATCGTGACGCTCCAGTTCGTCCGCAAGGAGACGCTCCGTTACGGCGAAAACCCGCACCAACCGGCGTCGGTCTATCTCGACACCGCCGCACCCTCGGGGACCGTCGCGACGGCGAAGCAACTCGGCGGCAAGGAGTTATCTTTTAATAATTATCTCGATCTCGAGGCGGCCAAAAACCTCGTCTACGACTTCGAAGAACCGGCCTGCGCGATACTCAAGCACACCAATCCCTGCGGCGCGGCGATCGGCAGAACCCCCGCCGACGCCTACGAAAAGGCGCTCGCCTGTGACCCAGTGTCGGCATTCGGCTCCATCATCGGTTTCAACCGGCCGGTCGATGTGGCGACCGCGACCCTGCTCGGCAAACTGTTCGTCGAAGCGATCATCGCTCCGTCGTTCGAGCCGGCGGCGCTCGAACTGCTTCAGAAAAAGAAGAACCTCCGCCTGATCGAACTCGGCACACCCTGCCGCGATCTCGATATGGACTGGGAGCTCAAAAAGATATCGGGCGGTCTGCTCATCGAAGCGGCCGACCGTCGCGTGGTCAGCGAGGCCGACTTCACGGTCGTCACCCGCCGCGCCCCGACCGAACATGAGAAAAAAATGATGTTGTTCGGTCAGCGGATCGTCAAACATGTCAAGTCG
>Ga0116153_10000283_pt1 | contig 72247 bp, 64 predicted proteins | sample AD_UKC028_MetaG_FD_89896 | JGI IMG/M metagenome (GOLD analysis project Ga0116153, IMG submission 89896) | Active sludge microbial communities of municipal wastewater-treating anaerobic digesters from USA - AD_UKC028_MetaG | ecosystem: Engineered > Bioreactor > Anaerobic > Digestate | place: USA...
GGGCATGAAAGCGTATCTCAACATAGACCGGCTGCGCGAGATGCCGGCCGAAGAAATGGCTGTGTGATTATGATGGATTGGGGATGCTCTCAGGAAATGTGCGAAAAAATCGTTGCGTTACCTGGACGGTTCATGGAATAGGACTTCATCAAAACGACTACTTCATTTCTCTTTCATCTTCCAACATAAAACTTTCGCCACCGCAAGAAGCTGGAATTTCTGCCATTTCTTCTGATTTAACGATAACATGATCTCCTCTAAGGAGGCAATCTTTATCGGCGGGGAGATTCTTTATGTACACTGTTTTCACCACAATCTTTCTTAACATTTCTACCTTGACACACATGGGAGGGCCACATCTTACTACACAGGAGTTCTCCTTTTCATTTTCTAAAGGCAACGAAAACCACAAATCTTTTTCGGTATCAGGTTTAACTAAAAGAAATTTGCCAGAATGTTTCCCCGGGTGTATTAGCATTTCAGAAGCTCTCAAAGATGGCGTTATCAACACATTGTTGTCATAATAAACACAAAAGGGAGATAGGAGTTGCCGGTCTTCAAAATCGCTCAAGACCCAAATTGGAAAAGAATCTTTGTTTGCAATTCTTACTTTCACTTTGAGAGCCGAATCTGAAAAGTCGATTTGGGCGATTTTCATCTCAATCGCATGCTTTGTTATCATATTCTTTTCATTAACACAGGAAAAAAGAACTATTGAAAAGAGAATCGCGATAATCTTTTTCATCTGCAGAAGTACTCCCTCCTTTCTATTACTAACGGATAATATCTCATGTATTCTCTTCTTACTTGATTCTCGGTAAACGATTCACCTGCGTATTCTTCAAGACCAACCGTGAACATTTCCTCATCGATATTAGTGCCTAATGGCGTATACCCTTCTTTTCTCGTATAAACGCCTCCTCTGTCGTGGAACGCATGTATCATTTCATGAATAAAACCAATCTCTTCGGGCTGATTGATTTCCCACTCAGGTGTTTCTGTGCAGGGACCAGTATAAGAAGGGTCATAATATAATGTTCCACTGTATCCTTCGTCATTAAAATGAGAATATCTGGAGCCTCTCTCTCTTTTATCCGTGGAAGGGTCAGTAATTCTGATATTAAATTTGGTGTCGCTTTCTATGGTGTCAAGGATGATGGCAGCTGTTGGGGAATATGCTCGCAATTTCAAAATCGCGGCATTGACCATTTTTACAAATGCTGTGTTTTGAGCTTCTGTCCAGTACGGATTTTTAATTATTTCCCACTTTAGCCCGCTCACATCAACCCGGTTCACGGGGTCATTCCCGGCGTAGGTGTAGAAGTTCATGCTGCCGGCGAAGCCCAGCGGTTCCTTGCTGATCCACCGCCCGACTTCGGGGTCATACCACCGCGCCCCGAACTTCGTGAGTCCCGTGTCGGTGTCGCGGATGCCGCCCGCGAAGCCGAAAGGCAGGTCGTAGGTGCCGGTTTCCGCGGTGATGTTCCCGAATTCATCGTAGGCGACTTCTTTCACGATCTCGCCGGTCGCGGCGTTCACCACCATGCGCGGACCGCCGAGGTGGTCATGGATGATGCGGTAGGTCGTCCCGTCGGCTTCGAGGATCGCTTCGGGTACATTGGCGTGCAAGGCGTAGAGATAGCGCCGCTCCACATTCCCCTCCCCATCCACTTCGGCCGCGATCTTCAACTGCCCGTCATAGAGATACCGTGCCGTCACCGTTCCATTCACCCGTTTCCCTATCAGCCTCCCTTGCGCGTCGTAAGTATACCCGATGACGCTGTTGTTTGGCAAGATAACCTGATCGAGATTCCCCAGCGCATTATATCTGTAGGTCGTTATCCCCTCAAGGGTCGTCTTGGTCTCAAGGTCCCCATTGAGCGTGTACCGGTAGGTCGTCGTCCCGTACCGGACGAGTTGGTCTTGGGCGTTGTAGGAGGCGGTCACCTGACCGGTGGCAAGGCTCCGGGTCCAATCGCTTTCTTTGGTGTAGGCGATCCGGTCGTTGGTGCGCATGCTGTCCTATTTCCCCATAAAGAACGGTCGATTGTAGCGAAAGGCGGAAGGAAAGACAAGAAAAGAAGGCGCGATAAATCGCCGTCCCTACGGCAACAATATGCGGCACGCATCCTTCCTCCCCCTTGTCAAAGGGGGATTGACGGGATTTGAAGAGAGGTCTCTACCCGATGAGCGCCTTTACCTGCTCGATGATGAGGTCGATGACAAACATATTGAATTTGTGGAAGGTCTCGGAAGAACCGATGAGCCAGAGCAGGAGCGCGACGACAAAACCGATGGCGAGTGCGAGCGCGACTTTTTTCACAGTTCGTTCTTCACATACTCGATGGCGTTCCGGAATATCTTGAGCCCCGGCCCCTCCTCCTCGAGTTCGGGCAGACGGGTCCAGTGCGGGTGCTGGGTCTTGGATATGAACACCTCGGGGTGCGGCATAAGGCCGAGTATATTACCGCGCTTATTGGTGATACCGGCGATCGCCTGTTCCGAGCCGTTCGGGTTCTGCGGATATTCCTGCGTCGGATTGCCGGTCTTGTCGACATACTGGAACGCCACCATGTTGTGGGCGCGGATGCGGGCCAGTTCATGGTCGAAGGCGAGGAATTTCCCTTCGCCGTGCCGCACCGCGCAGGGAAGCGTCGTGATGCCGCGCAGGAAGGGACTTTTGTTCTTCGCGTTGACCTTGAGCGTCACCCACCGGTCCTCGTAGCGCGCCGAATCGTTGTGGGCGAGCGTCGCCTTCTGTTCGCCGAAGACCGTTTCGTCGTCGCCGGGAAGCAGGCCGATCTTCACGAGCACCTGAAAGCCGTTGCAGATGCCGATGACGAGCCTTCCCGACCGGACGAAGTCGGCCAGTTGCGGGCCGAGTTGCTGTTTCACCTTGATGCCGAGCACGCGCCCCGAGGCGATGTGATCGCCGAAGGAAAAGCCGCCGGGGAATACGAGCACCGAGAAATCCTTGAGCGGGACCTCGCCCGAAACGACGCGGTTGACGTGGGCCGTAACGACCTTGTCGGCCCCGGCCATCTCGAAGGCCCAGCCGGTCTCCACCTCACAGTTGATGCCGTATCCGCTGAGTATCAGGACATTCGCCTTTGCCATATATCGGATCCTCCGCCGCTACTTCAGTTTCTCGAGAGGCGCCTTCCAGTGCCGCCACAGTTCCTCGCACGGCACCGCGATCTGCACCTTGCCGGCCGTGCCGCTCACCTTCAGGAAGCCCGAGCCGTTCACCTCGCCGATGGCCGCCAGCGGAGAGCCCGCCAGCACCTCCTCGAACCGCGCGCGGTGCGCCGGGCTGACCGACACGAGGATGCGGCCGTTCGATTCGGAGAAGAGTACGATGTCGTCGCGCTCGATGGCCCCCTTGCGCGGCACTTTGGTCAGGTCTATCTTGACCCCGAGTCCGCCCGCGAAGGCCGATTCGGCGACCGCTGTGGCCAAACCACCGTCCGAAAGGTCGTGCGCCGAAGCGACCAGCCCCTCCTTCATCGCGGCGTGCAGTTTCCGGTAGTTCGCGAGGAACTCGGCCGGCCGCACCTTCGGAGACCAGCCGTTGCTCTTGATCCCGTGGTAGGCGAAATATTCGCTCGCACCCATCTCCTCGGCCGTTTCGCCGAGGATATAGACGATGTCGCCGGCGTTCTTGAAATCCATCGTGACCATCTTGTCGACATCGTTCATCCGTGACAGCAGGGTGAACAGCAGCGTCGGCGGGACCGATATCTTCTCTTTGCCCGAGCCGTAGTCGTTCTTCATGCTGTCCTTGCCCGATATGAGCGGGATGCGGTACTGGGTGCAGATATCGTAGAGCGCCATGTTGGAACGGACCAGCGCCGCCAGTTTCTCCTTGCCGCCCGGGTTCTTTTCTTCGTGGTGGACCGGGTCGGGCCAGCAGAAATTGTCGAGTCCCGCGAGGAAATCGGGATCGCCGCCCACCGCCACGGCGTTGCGCACCGCCTCGTCGATGACCGACGCGGTCATCCAGTAGGCGTCGATGTCGCTGAAGGTAGGTTTGAGGCCGTGCGAGACCACGCAGGCCGCCTTGCGGAACGGGGTGAGCCGCACCACCGCCGCGTCGGCCGGGCCGTCGTTGAAGGCGCCGACGAACGGTTTCCCCGCCGACCGCCCCTGCACCTCGTGGTCGTACTGGCGCACCCACTCTTCCTTGCTGGCGATGTTGAGCCGCCCGATCATGTCGATCATGATGGCGTTGAGATCGTCGTACTGCGGCAGGTCCCACTGGTTGTTCTCGGGCCGCGCCCAGAGCGCTTCGAGTTTCATCTTGGGCAGGCCGTCGTGGAGGAACTCCATGTCGAGGAGCGCCACCGGCGTTTTGCCGTGGTATATCTCCAACTGACCGCTGGTGGTGAATTCGCCTATCGCCGTCATCTCAACCTCGTGCACCGCCGCTATCCGCTGGAGTTCCGGCATATTCCCCGCCGGGACCGACAGGGTCATCCGCTCCTGCGCCTCGGAGACGAATATCTCCCACGGCTGGAGTCCTTCGTACTTGAGCGGCACCTTGTCGAGGAACACCTTCGCACCGCCGGTGCCGGTAGCCATCTCCCCGATCGAACTGGACAGACCGCCCGCGCCGTTGTCGGTGATCGCGGTGTAGAGCCCCTTGTCGCGCGCCTCGAGGATGAAGTCGGTCATCCGCTTCTGGACGATCGGGTCGCCGATCTGGACCGCCGTGACGGGACTGCCCGGATGGAGCTCTTCGGAACTGAAGGTGGCGCCGTGGATGCCGTCCTTGCCGACCCGCCCGCCGGTCATGACGATGAGGTCGCCCGGTTCCGGTTTTTTCTGCCACGACGGCTTCCCGCCCACCGCGGCCGGCATGAGCCCGCCGGTGCCGCAGAATACCAGCGGCTTGCCGATGAAGCGGTTGTCGAAGAAGATACTGCCGTTGACCACCGGGATGCCCGATTCGTTGCCGCCGTCCTTGACCCCCTGATGGACGCCGCGGAAGATGCGCGCCGGATGGAGCAGGTTCGGCCCCGGCAGTTCGCCGCGGTAGAAGGGCGACGCGAAGCAGAAGACATCGGTATTGAATATCGGTTTCGCCCCCAGCCCGCACCCCATGATGTCGCGGTTGACCCCGACGATGCCGGTCAGCGCGCCGCCGTACGGATCGAGTGCCGAAGGAGAGTTGTGCGTTTCGACCTTCATCGCCAACAGCAGGCCGTCGTCTATCTCGATGACCCCGGCGTTGTCGTCGAAGACCGATTTCACCCACGGCATCGAGGGGAGCAGATCGTAGGTCGTTTTCTTGATATAGGATTTGAAGAGCGAATCGATCTTCATCGCGACGTTGTTGACCGCATCGGTGTAGAATATCTCGGCGCTGAATATCTTGTGTTTGCAGTGTTCCGACCACGTCTGACCGATCACCTCGAGTTCACAGTCGGTCGGCAGTTCGGGGAACCCCAGTTCCTTGCGCATCGCCTTGGTACGGGGCCGCCGGTAGTAGGCCTGCACCGCCTTCATCTCCTCGTGGGAAAGCGCCAGCACGCGCTCTTTGGATATCTTGTCGAGCGCCTCGTCCTCTATCTCGAGCGGCACCAGACGCACTTCGGGACGCGCCTGTTCGGTGACCGCCGGGATGCGGTCGCCCATCCGGTCGCCCTTGTCCCACGCCGCGCGGCCGATGACCCGGTGCCGCTGGATGAGTTTGTTGCACAGGAGCCCCGTCGCTATCCGTTCCACCTCTTTCTGGCCCAACGGGCCGCTCAGGAGATACTTGCGCCCCGCGTAGATCGCATCGTGCTCGCCGACGATGCCGGGGAACATCGTCTTGAAGGCCCAGAGCGCCGTCCGTCCCTCGTTGTCGGTGACGCCGGGGAGGAAGCCCACCTCGGCCAGCCAGTCGAAGGCGAAGGCGTCGGTCAGATCCTCATTCAGATGCGCCACCTCGGTGACCGGATCGGTCAGCACCTCGGCCATGAAGCGCCGGACCTGCGCGAGGTCGGCCTTCTGCACATCGATGAGATAGACCTTGAAGACGCGGACATCGGCCACGTTCTCAATGCCGAAGTCGCTTTTGACGCGCCGCTGTATTATCTTGCCGTGCGGATCCTTGAGATCGCCCCGCAGACCCACTTCCACGCGAAAGACCATGATCGTCTCCTGAAAGAGTTGGAACGCTTATCCTATATAGAATTTGGATGGATTATTCAAGAAAAAGGGGAACTCTTATGCGGGATCGACGCACTCGTAGTCGAACGATATCTGACCGACGACCGGCGAAACACCGACATTCTTGGAATAGAGACGCACTTCCAGCTCGATGTAGTGTCCCTGCTGGAGCGTTGCGGGCATGACCTTGGGCGACACGTCGCTGGGCACTTCGACGATGATCTGCCACTGCTCAAGGGCAAGCTGGGCCAGCTGGTCGCTCGTCCGGGCGCGGATGATGACCCGGGTATCGGCCGGGACATCGGCGTCCCAGTAGATCTTCTGCCAGTCGGTCGACAGCGACGAAGAACAGATCTCGAAGGTATGGCGGAACCACCCCTCTTTCGAGGCGAAGTTCTTGAGGTTGTAGCCGATCATGTCGCTGTAGACGTAGGGACCATTCCCCACCGGGATGATCTTCTTTTGCGCCTCGAGCACGGTCGGGATCATCGTCGAACGATCCACCGGCAGATAGGTCACATAGCCCTGACCGGCGTTACAGCGCGACATACCCCACACATTACCCTTGAAGTCGATCCCGACGCCGGTCCCTTGGAACGGATGGATCGTTGCGTCGCTCAAAAGATACGGGCCGTGTATCGAGGCGGGATCAGGATAGACCGATGCATCTATCATGTAGATGCTCGAATCGACGCCGGCACCCTCCTCGGTGGAAATGGTCCAGATAAAACCCGAATCATCGGCCGCGATGCCGCGGAATCCGTGGGCGGTCGACACCTGCAGGGAGGTCCAGGTCCCCTGATCAGCGAAGATCGAATCATCGGGGGTATAGCGATGGACGAAGCCGTCGGTGAAGGAGGTGATCCAGATGTTGTCGTCCTTGTCGATGGCGATACCGTAGAAGCCGCCCGCACCGCCGTAGGCCGGGATATCGGGAGCATAGTGTATCTGTCCGGTCACATCGTTGGTATCGAACCATGCAAGACCGCCGTTGGTGGGCGTTATCCATTCGGGGATATAGCGGCAGGAGACCCAGTTACGACCATATTTATCCAGCACATAACCGTAAGGACGGCAGATCTCGGTGTCGGCACTGGTCATTGAAAAGACCTGCATTATATCGCCGGTATTGCCGTTGAGCCGGTAGGAGAAGGGATCGCCCAAGTGACAACCAAGCATCAGATGGCCGGTGTACTCGAAGTTGGCGCCGGTCTCCGGTGTGGCCGCGACACCGCGAATACCGCCGCAGGCGTAGGGGCTCTGGAGATCGGTCCCGTCGAAGACCCGGGTCCAGACGACGCATTCATCGGTCGAACGGCCATCAACGTCGCGCGGCAGTACGTCGGTCGGTCCGGTCGAGGTCTGGATAATGCTGTCGCCGTTGCGGTCAACGCAGTATTCGGGATGCCCCGCGATCTTGGTAACCGAACCGTCGAAGCGATTCCCGACGAACATATTACCCGCCAGATCGACACTGGTCCGCGATGGATCCGAAGCGGCAGAAAGTCCGACATTATAGCGTCCCACCTCGACCTGCGTGAAGGAGTCTATCTTCGAGATGGTCCCGTCTATCGAGTTGGGGACCCAGACATAGCGCAGAAGAGTGTTGACCGTCTCGGAACCGTTGTCGAGTTCCAGTCCACCCTCTTCATTGACCTTCACATTGTCGGCGTTCGACGAACCTTCATCGTAGCCGTTCTCGGTCCCCGGCCCCATACCGGCGTGCGCCGCATCGCTGTCGACGATCGAGACCGTGTCGCTGTCGGAAAGCAGTTCGTCCCCCGCCCCGTCGTTTTGCCCGTCACCCGCCTCATCGTTCGATCCATCACCGTTCAAAGCATCCTCGTCGGACGCTATGCCGTCACCGCCCGGGACATCACTGTCGGCCGTATCGGGCAATGTCACATCGCCGTCGCTTTGCTGATCGGCACCGATATTGTCAAGATCATCACCCTGCGCCGGCTTGTTGTCACTGCAGGCTACCATAAGGCACAGAACCGACAGGATACCGCAGTACAACAGAAAGGTTACCTTCATCTCCCCCCTCCTCCCAATAAATTATTCAATTCACGCCAATGCCGCGAACATCGCCCCCGGACGGTATCTGGAGGAGCCGCAGTCCGAAGATCGGCGCGACGGCGACGAGGAACTCGATGAGTTCGCCCTGTATCGCCTCATATTCCTCCCAGACCGTGGTCGCGGTGAAACAGTAGAGTTGGAGCGGCAATCCCGCGTGGGTCGGCTCGAGCGTCCGGACAAGGATGGTAAGGTCCTGCCGGATATCGGTGCGACCGCGCAGATAGAGCGCCATGACGCGCCGCAGGATGAGCAGATTGGTCGCCTGTTCGCCCAGCCCTTCGACGGCGCGGGCCACCAGTCGGCCCACCACCGGATCGGTCGAAAGCCGTGCGATCTCATCGGTGGTCACGAACCGGACCGACGTCATGTCGAGCGGGACCGAACGGCTGATGCGCCGTGCGCCGCTTTCCTGCATGCCGCGCCAGTTGGTGAACGATTCCTCGAGGAACTTCTGGGTCGGTATCGAGGTGAAGGTGTTGTTCCAGTTGCGCACCTTGAGCGAGTAGAGCGAGATGTCGGCCACCTCGCCGTCGGCGCCGTATTTCTCCATCGCTATCCAGTCGCCTTTGCGGATGGAGTTGTTGAGGCTCATCTGAAGGCTCGACACGAACCCGAGAATGGCATCCTTGAAAACCAGCATGAAGACCGCCGTCATCGCGCCGATGCCCGACAGGATGATGACGGGCGACTTGCCCATGAGGATCGCCGCCATGAGAACGAGGCCGACGAGATAGACAATGACCGTCACTATCTGGAAAAAGCCCTTTATCGGTTTGTCCTTCGCGAATTCGGTCCGTTCATAGACCGCCTGCACCGTGGCGAGGACCCGGGCGATGAACACCACCATGGTAAAGGCGATGAGCGCCAGCGTGAGCCGCCGCACCGCCGTCTCGAAGCCGGTGAAAAGATAGCTCGCGTTGTGGACCACCAGTATCGGGATGAGGTGAATGAGGGTGTGGAACACCTTCTTCTCGAACAGCAGATCGTCCCACGAGATGGTGCTTTTCTTTATCACATAGCCGATGGCGCGCAGGATGTAGAAGCGGCCGATGAAGAACAGGATGTAGGCGATGGCGAGCACCAACGCGATGCGTACCGGTGTTTCAAGGAAGGGATATCCCGCGAAGAGCGAATCGAAGATGTTATGATAAGCGTTCATGGCTTACTGTTCCACGAAAATGCACGGCGCGGTTATCTTCTGCATAAGGTCGAACCCACCGTCAAGCGTCAACTGCGGATTGGGCGTCCCGTATTCGCCGGGCGACAGAAGGAAGCGGGCCGCCTGCGTCCCGGAGGCGGGGAAAAACACCTTGGCGCGGGTATCGCCCGATATCTCAATAAAGCCGCGCGCCGTCGCAGCACCGGTGACGGCGGCGCCGTTGGCCGTCAGATCGCCCGTGAAGGCGACCACGGCGAGCTCCTTTTCAGCCGTGGTATCGGTCGAGACGTTGACCAACTGCGCGACGAGCGAACGGAACACCGATGATTCGCTCCCCTCTTTCACATACAGGTTCAGGTAGAGGTCCCACGAAGGGCTTTTCAAGACTTGGATATAGGGATCGGGCTGCGCCTCCACCACCGGGATGACGGCGGAACCGATGGTGTTCTTGTCGTTGGCCGCCGAAAGATCGTAGTGGTCTATCTCGGGATGAGCCGTGAGATAGTCGGCCAGCGATTCCCCATTGACGGTGATGCCGAGCGCTATCTTGGCCGTACCGATGTCGAGTGTTTTAGCCGTTATGTCGGCGGCGGCGGCCGTCAGATCGGTATCGATGACCGCGCGCTGTTCGTAGCCGAGGTAAAAGCCTCCTTTGTATACCACATGGTAGGAACCGGCAGGCACCGCGAAGGTATAGGCGCCCCCCGCGAGATCCTTGAGGTTGATCACCGGCGTCTCTGTCTGCGTCTCGACATCGCGGACAAAAAGCATGTCGCCCGCCGCGGCCGCGGCCGCGGCGCCGTTGAAGGTGACGGTGCCCGACACCGCTACCGGAGCGATGACCGGATCGAGCGTCAGTTCGTCGGTGAATTGACCGCCGCCATCGGTGAACTGGAAGGTCTCGGCGCCGTTGATCGCCACCTTCGTGCTGAAAGGCAGATAGTTGGTCATCCCTTCGATGTCGTTGAAATAGCTTTCAAAGGAAAGTGAGAAGGCACGCGGGGTATAGGTCGGGTTGGCGCAGGCATCATCGTCGCATATCTTCTGACGCCGCACCAGCAGTCCCTCATAGGTGTAATCGTCGCCGGAAACGCCCAGATTCTTGAGAATGACGGTGCCGCCTGAAAAACTGAGCGCCTTAAGCCGGCCGCGGAAACACTGCGCCTCGGCGGCGGTGCAGGCGGTTAGGGCCGGGAACGGCCCACCCGGGGTCTTGAGCGATATCGTACCCTGCACCAAGCCGAAGTCGAGCGACACCGCGCCGGTGGTTTTCGGGGTGAGGTCGGCCCATTCGACGAGTTTCTGGAAGCTGTAAGGATAATCGGCGAGACTCGCCAGATAAACGACCACATAGGTGATCCCGGTGTTGCTGAGCACCTCGACGTTGTAGTCCTTCGTTGCCGACAGGTCGGGAATGAGGGCGACCGAGATCGGTTCGAGCGGCGGGTCCTTGACGATGGCCAGCACGCCCGCATCGACCGCCGCGCCGTCGACCGTCGCGGTGCCGCTGACGGTGGTGGTGAGAAGATCTATCGGAGCGCTCGTGTCGCCGGTCAGCGCGATGGCGGTGGCGCCGAAAAGGGCCTTGCCGGTGAACAGCGGTGCGCCGGCCGCAAGACGGCCGGTGAAAGATACCGTATAGTTCCCCTTAGGCATAACACGGCTGAACGACGCGAATTCGCTGTAGGGTATCTCGAAGGAATAGGTCCCGCTCTGGATCGTCAGTTTGGTGTCGGTCGCATCGGTCCCGGTGAGCGCCGGATAGGCGGCGCCGTTCTTGGTGACGCTGCCCGACAGTTCATACAGCGGCAGATCGATATCGAGCGTCTTGGCGGCGGCGATGATGACCTTCTCCTGCATCGGCACGGCCGTATGAGAAGGATCGGCCGCGTTCGCCTTCGCGCCGCGGTAGAAGAAGTTATAGGTCCCTTCGGCCAGCCCGAAGGTCTCGCCGGTGAGCGCCGGGGTCAGGTCGGCCACCTTGAATTCATCCTTGGTATCGTCGTTCTCGGCCCACAGTTCGCCCGCAACGAGGGTATCATCCGCCGCGCCGCCGACGGTGATGGCGCCGATGGTGAGGGCATGGATCTTCACGTCGAAGGTGATCGATCCCCCTTCCACGGCATAGAGGCAGGATCCGGTATAACTGTCGGCGTCGGGAAGAATCTCGTCGGTCACGATATCGTCAGCGTCCTCAACGAGAGGATCATCCTTGACGATGTCAATATCCTTTTCGTTGTCTGGTTCGCTCGTATCCTGTTCACATTGACCGGTGAGATCGTCCCAATGGTATCCGACCGGACAGTTGCCGGTACTGTCTGAATCGCACGAACCGGCATAGAGCAGGGTGAACAAACATCCCGCAAGGACGAGATAGCGACGCATGGGACCCTCCATCGTTCGATATGAGAACGGCCCATTGTAAGAATTTCGACGAAAGAAGTCAACTGGCCGTTTCCCCCTGCGCGCATCAAGTTTGCGTAACGAGGTTGCATCGGCGCTCCTTTTTTGCTATGCTGGGCCACGAACGGAGCCGGGAGGAAAACATGTCGTCAGAGAAAAAGCCGAAGATCGTCGTGGCGCGGCACACGCCGTTCCTCGTGACGGGGCTCACCGAATTCTTCGACGCGAAAGGGAACCGCTACGAGGTGCGGCCGGTCATGGCGCTGTGCCGATGCGACAAATCCAAGAAGTTCCCCTACTGCGACGGCGCACACGCCGAAACGGGGCTCGACTGCTGCAAACTGCCGGAGCGGCCCAAAGACAAGATGCGCGACTATGTCGGGCAACACATCACGGTCCATTTCAATCTCGGCGTCTGTTCTCATCACGGCTACTGCCTCGAACTGGCGTCGGTGTTCGATGTCAAGCAACGACCGTGGATACAGCCCGACAATGCACCGGTCGAAGATATCATCAAGACCATCGAACGCTGTCCGAGCGGCGCCCTTTCCTACACCATCGGCGGGGTCTACCATGACCGGCAGGAGCGGACGCCGGCGATAAAGGTCAGCAAGCGCGGGCCGTTCGAGATAACGGGCGGGATAGAACTGGAGACCGACGACGGGTCGAAACCGCAGTGCGACGAGCACTACTGCCTATGCCGGTGCAACAAGACCAAGAATCAGCCCTTCTGCGACGGCTCACACCTGCCGCATAAACTGATAGGTTCCGGTTCTTGACTTCGCCCCGGTCGCCGGTAGAATGCCGGTGCTGAGAATGTTCCACTGTTGGGAGGAATTCATGGTTACCAAGACCCCGTTCGACACCGTCGTCGCCGAACTCGCACTCGTCGAGAAATACCGCTCGCTCGCCCACCTTTCGCGCAACAATACCCCGATGCCCTCGGTCGAGACCCTCTCCGAGATCGTCGAGATGTTGCGGCAGGTGCTCTTCCCCGGCTACTACGGCGAATCGGACCTCACGCAGGATAACCTCAAATACTACATCGGCGCGAAACTCGACCGCGCCTACCACCTCCTCGCCGAGGAGATAAAACGGGGCCAGTGCTTCTCCTGCACGATAACCAACGAGGCCGAATGCCGCCACTGCGAAACGACATCGAAGGAAAAGGCGGCGAAGTTCATCGTCCGCCTACCCGAGGTGCGCCGCCTGCTGGCTACCGATGTCGAAGCGGCCTACGAAGGCGACCCGGCCGCCACCAGCCACGGCGAAACGATCTACTGCTACCCGTCGATATACGCCATGACCAACTTCCGCATCGCCCACGAACTGCAGGTGCTCGAAGTGCCGCTCATTCCGCGCATCATCACCGAGATAGCCCACTCCAAGACCGGCATCGACCTCCACCCCGGCGCGCAGATCGGCGAAAAGTTCTTCATGGACCACGGGACCGGCATCGTCGTCGGCGGCACCTCGATCATCGGCAAGGGGGTGAAACTCTATCAGGGGGTCACGCTCGGCGCCAAATCGTTCCCGCTCGACGAGCACGGCAACCCCATCAAGGGGGTCCCGCGGCATCCCATCGTCGAGGACAATGTGGTCATCTACGCCGGCGCCACGGTGCTCGGCCGCATCACCATCGGCCACGACGCGATGATCGGCGGCAACACATGGGTCACGCAGGATGTCGCGCCGGGCGCCAAGGTGCTCAACCCGAAGTAGTCGCAAATACTCCGCTAACGGTAACTTTCTTGCCTTTTTCTTCCTAATTGGTATGGTGTCGCGTCTTTTGGGATGAGACTTATTGTGATCATAGGAGGTTCCCGCATGTTTAAGAGACTGTTTTCGCTGTTCGCCCTCCTTGCCCCGGTACTGGGCATGGCGAGCGAGGCGGACCTTAAGATCCCCGACTTGACCTCGACGCAGAACAACCTGCTCTACTTCGGTTTCGTTGTCTGTTTCCTCGGCCTCAGCTTCGGACTGTGGCAGTACCTCAAGGTCAGGAACATCCGCGCCCACCAGTCGATGCTGGATGTCTCGCAGACCATTTTCGAGACCTGCAAGGCATACCTCATCCAGCAGGGCAAATTTCTCGTCATCCTCGAGGTCTTCATCGCGATCTGCATCGCGTTCTATTTCGGCTACCTCCAACACAACAGCATCGGTACCGTCATCCTGATCCTGTTCTGGTCGGTGATCGGCATACTCGGCTCCTACGGCGTGGCGTGGTTCGGCATCCGGATGAACACGCTGGCCAACTCCCGCATGGCCTTCTCGTCGCTGGAACGCAAGCCGATAAAACTGCTTAACATACCGCTTGACGCGGGGATGTCGATCGGCGTGGTGCTGGTCTGCGTTGAACTGATCATGATGCTCATTATCCTGCTCTTCGTGTCGCGCGAAGCGGCCGGCGCCTGCTTCATCGGCTTCGCCATCGGTGAATCGCTCGGCGCTTCGGCGCTCCGCGTCGCGGGCGGCATCTTCACCAAGATCGCCGACATCGGCTCCGACCTCATGAAGATCGTCTTCAAGATCAAGGAAGACGACCCGCGCAACCCCGGCGTCATCGCCGACTGCACCGGCGACAACGCGGGCGACTCGGTCGGTCCGACCGCCGACGGCTTCGAGACCTACGGCGTCACCGGCGTCGCGCTGATATCGTTCATCGTGCTCGCCGTTTCGAGCGTCGAACATCAGGCGACCCTGCTGACGTGGATATTCGTGATGCGCATCCTCATGGTCATCACCTCAATAGTCGCCTTCTGGATCAACCGCGCGATCACCGCGGCGACCTACGCCGGAAAAGACGACATGGACTTCGAACACCCACTTACGGTCCTCGTGTGGGTCACCTCGATCATTTCCATCGCCGTTACCTTCGCCGCATCCTACTTCATGATCGGCGACCTCCCCAACGGCCTCTGGATAATCCTGTCGCTCATCATTTCGTGCGGTACGCTCGGCGCGGCGCTCATTCCCGAATTCACGAAGATATTCACGAGCCCCAAATCGAAACACGTCGCCGAGACGGTCAACGCCTCGCGTGAAGGCGGCGCATCGCTCAATGTGCTCTCGGGTCTCGTGGCGGGCAACTTCAGCGCCTTCTGGCAGGGAATGGTCTTCTTCGGTCTCATGTTCCTCGCCTACTATGCCAGCCTCTACATCCCGGGCGACATGATGATATTCTCCTCGATCTTCGCCTTCGGTCTGGTGGCGTTCGGCATGCTCGGCATGGGACCGGTCACCATCGCGGTCGATTCCTACGGCCCGGTGACCGACAACGCCCAGTCGGTCTACGAACTCTCGCTCATCGAGTCGATACCCGGCGTCGACAAGCAGATAGAGAAGGATTTCGGCTTCAAGCCCGATTTTGAGAAGGCCAAATACTATCTGGAGGCCAACGACGGCGCGGGCAACACCTTCAAGGCGACCGCCAAGCCGGTGCTCATCGGCACGGCGGTGGTCGGCGCGACCACGATGATCTTCTCTCTCATCCTCGTCATCAAAAATACGCTCGGCATCGAACCGCAGTCGATCCTGTCGATACTCAACCCCTACACCATCCTCGGCTTCATCTGCGGCGGCGCGGTCATCTACTGGTTCACCGGCGCCTCGACGCAGGCAGTCGTGGCGGGCGCCTACAAGGCGGTCGAATATATCAAAAAGAACATCAACCTCGACCCGAACGCCGACCTCAAGGCCTCCACCGAAAAATCGAAAGAGGTCGTTAAGATCTGCACCCAGTATGCCCAGAACGGCATGTTCAACATCTTTATCGGTGTCTTTTCCTTCGCCCTCGCCTTCGCGTTCCTCTCCTCTCCCGTGAGCGGCAACGAGGCGGTATCCTTCTTCATATCCTACCTCATCTCGATAGCGCTCTTCGGGCTGTTCCAAGCGCTTTTCATGGCCAATGCCGGCGGCTGCTGGGATAACGCCAAGAAGGTGGTCGAGGTCGATCTGAAGGAAAAAGGCACGACGCTCCACGAGGCATGCGTGGTCGGCGACACGGTCGGCGATCCGTTCAAGGACACCTCGTCGGTCGCGATGAACCCCATCATCAAGTTCACGACCCTCTTCGGCCTGCTTGCGATGGAAATAGCGATAGCGCCCGACTTCCGCGCCATAGCGCCCTACGTCGGGATATTCTTCTTCGTCGTCGCCCTGTTCTTCGTGTGGCGTTCGTTCTACAAGATGCGCATCAAGTAAGTTCTACCCGACCACGCACAACAGACCTTTGAGATATTCGGTCTCGGGGACCGACACCCGCACCGGGTGATCGTCCGCCTGATGGAGGTGGTGCAGTACCCGCACCTCACGCCCCGCATCTTTGGCCGCGTAGGCGATCTGCTGGCGGAAGAGTTCCATCGTCACGGCGCCCGAACAGGAGAAACTGGCCAATATCCCGCCGGGATTCAGCAGTTTCATGGCGTTGAGATTGATATCCTTGTAGCCCCGGATCCCCTTTTCGAGATCCTTGGGATGAGCGACGAATTTGGGCGGATCGAGTACGATGAGATCGTAGCGGTTCTTGTCGCGCTGGAGGTCGCGCAACAGCTGGAGTCCGTCGGCGCAGATAAAGCGGCACTTCGACTCGGGAACATTATTGAGCCGCAGATGCCGTTTGGCCCCTTCGATGGCGTCCTCGGAGGTGTCGCACAGCGTCACCGACGCGGCCCCCTGCGCCATCGCGTAGACCGAAAAGGCGCCGGTGTAACAGCAGACATCGAGCACCTTCTTTCCGGCGGCATAGCTTGATGTTATGAGACGGTTCTGCCGCTGGTCGGTATAGAACCCGGTCTTCTGCCCCGCCGGCGACACATGGAACAGATGCCCGTTCTCGTGGATGACCACCTTTTCGGGCGGCTCTTTCCCCGCCAGCGCGCCGTAGCGCACCGGGAGCCCCTCCATCTTGCGGCCGTCGCCGTCGCTCTTCTCGTAGACCCCTTTGAGTCCGCACTCCTCCATGAGCATCTTGGCGATGCGCTCCTTCACCGTGTCGAACCCGGCCGAAAGCGACTGAAGCACCGCGAACTCGCCGAAACGGTCGACGATGAGCCCCGGCAGGAAGTCGGCCTCGCTGTAGATGAGGCGGCAGGCGTCGGTCACCCCTTCGGTCAGTATCGGGGCGCGCAGGGCGACGGCCCGTTTGATCTTTTCGCGGTACCAATCGTCGTTGACGGACACGCTCTCATCCCATTCGAGGAGCCGCACCTGTATCTTGGAATCCTTGTTGAAGTGGCCGTAAGCAACGAACCGGCCGTCGGCGCCGTGGAGCGCGATGACCTCGCCGGTCTGCGGCGACCCTTCGATATCCTTGACCGCGCCCGAGAAGACCCACGGATGGTGGTTGCGCGGCAGTTTGTCCTTGTCGGGGTGAAGAATGATCCTGTTCATGGGAAATTACCTCAGAAGAAGAAAGAAAAATGGTGGAGACGGCGGGAATCGAACCCGCGTCCGAAAAGAGAGCCATGCGTGCATACTACAATGCGTGTCCGGTTGATTTGATCTCAGCCTTTGCGCCCCCCGTACCGGCATGGGTAGCATTGGCCCAGTCGCTTTTGTGTCATCCGTGACCTTGTGACCCGATCACGGTACTATCCCGCTGTTTTGCGCCCTGATCTCACCGCGGGAGAGATCCTTCAGGACGGCGGCAATTAAGCCGCTAGTGCGAGTTCGTTGTTCGCGTTTCTTGTTTTGCCGCTTTTAACGAGGCCTGCGGCACCTCGGCATGCAGCTCGCACATCTCCTACTTCCCGTCGAAGCCGTTCGTCCCCACTTTTCAAAAAACCTGTCGACAGCGGCAAGTATACCTCCGAGCGGTCCAATGTCAACCGAACCATCCCTTTATAGCCAGATTTATTTCCTTTTCCAAAAGATGTGCTACGCTGTGCCGTTCCGTGGGAAGGATCATTAGCAAGATGAGGATAGCGATGAAACACGTTCTGTTCGCCGCCCTGTTATGCGCCTCGGCCCTGCTGTGGGCACAGGAGGCACCGGCACCAGCTCCCGACGACGCCGAGATAACCAGTGAAAAGATCCGTGATAACGCCGCCCGGTCGCTTCCCGAAGCGCTCCAGACCGTTCCGGGACTCTTTTTCCGTGAAGCGGGCGCCGCCCTGAGTTATCCCGTCCTGCGCGGCATGCCTTCGGAATCGGTCCCGGTCATCTTCGACGGCATCGCGCTGTCCGGCACCGCATTCACCGGCGGCACCGGGACATGGCTGTCACTCCTTGACCGACGGCTGGCCGAACGAGTGACTATTGCGAACGGCCCCGACACGGTCGCGGCATCGACAACGGCGGCGGGCGGCTCTATAACGATCCACCCCTTCACCACCGCGCCGGTCCGCGGCACTCCCGAACTCGGAGCGGCAGGCCGCTTCAACACGCGATTCTCGAGCGCCGATACCGACCGCGATGCCCATGCCCGCATCGCCGTGGGATACGGCGATCTCGGCGCGTTGGCGGCCGGTTCGGTCAACTTCACCGACACCCGCATGAACGGCGCCGGACAAGAGGAACCATACTCCTCTTTCGAGAACTACGGCGCATTCTTCACCGGCGACTGGGCATTCACCCGGGCATCGGGGAACGATTGGCGCCTCAGCGTCGGATATCTTTTCGCCGAAACAAGCGACGCGGCCGATACGACCGCCCGCTGGATAACGGGACCGACCCCCGACACCCTTCAGATTTACAACCGTTCCGCCCATGTTGCGTGGGGACGGCTCGGGATGGATCTTCCCGCCTCCGATCTCACCGGCGCCTTCACTATTTCCTATCAGAACGCCGTTGAATCGGCCGAAACCGCCTTCATCGCCGACAGCCGCGCCATTTGGCGCGCTCGGGAGCGGAATGAACTGACCGGGCATACGGCGGGGATCGCCGTCGATTTCGTCGCCGATGTAGCGCCGCAACTGTTCACGTTGCGTTACGGCGGATCCTACTACCACGACTTCATCCTTGCCGATCATCGTGAACGGTTGGATACGACCGCGCCGCTCACCCGGATCGGTATCACGGCACTACCCGATGATTCGGCCGTCGACCGTTTCGCCGGATACCTCACCGGCGCGTTCGACCTCCTCTCCGGCGATGGACCGCACCGGCTGACCGCAAGGGCCGGGTACCGTTTCGAAGGAACGGCCCTGCGAGCCCCCCAGCATGACGATATCGCCGCGATCAATCTCACCGAACCGGGCCACGGCGTGGAAGCCGGGATCGCCTACGGCTGGCGCAGGAATCTTGATGTCGCTCTCACTTACGGACACGGCACCCGCGCTCCAACCCTTCGCGAAGCGGCATATTACGGCATGCGCGAGGGATATTTCTTCGTCCCCAACGGCGGGCTTGAGGCCGAAACGACCGACACGCTCGATCTGACCTTGCGCGGCCGCACCAAGTGGCTCACCTCTTCGATCAGCGGCTTCGCCACCCATATCGCCGACCGTATCGGCCGGGTCTCCGCCACTTGGCGCAACGCCTCAGAGATAGAAAGCTTCCCGGTCGCCGGATATGCCAATACCGGCCGCGCCCTTATCTGGGGCGTCGCCGCCGCCGAGGAACTGAAGCTACCCTTCGGCCTCGCCATCACCGGCGGCGCCACCTATCTGTGGGGTGAGGAACGGCTGAAGAACGACGATATCGCCGTGCTCGACCACATCCCGCCGCTCCTCTGGAACACCGCCCTGCGTTGGGATTCCACCGCACCGGGCGACTATCAGGGGTTTGCCGAGGTCGCCCTTCGCGCCGCGACCGATCCGCGGCCCGCACAGGAGAGCACCGACACCGCATGGCAGGTACTCACCCTGCGCGGCGGATTCACCTTCGACGAATATATCCGGGTCATCCTGACGCTGGAAAACCTGCTCGACCGCGACTACCGTACCTTTCAGGCCGGCATCAACGGACCGGGCATCAATGCAATATTGTCGCTGGACGCCGAATTCTAGCGGGTCACCGGGAAACCGAAACGGTCGATACGACCTTCCCCAGTATCTTGAAATCTTCGCGCAGGGTCACATCGATGGGCGTGTAACGCTCATTCTCCGGCATCAGGAAGACGCCGGAGCGGTCGATGCGCAGACGTTTGACCGTCGCCTCGTCGCCCAGCAGAGCGGCCACTATCTCACCCGATGCCGCGACCGGCTGACGCCTGACAATCACCAGGTCGCCGTCGTTGATCGACGCGTTCACCATCGAGTCGCCCGCGATGCGCAGGGCGAAGAATTTACCGGTGCCGATGGAGCTCGCGTCGACCAGTATCTCCTCTTCGCAGTTCTCCACGGCGAGGAGCGGTTCGCCCGCCGCGATGCGTCCGAGGAGCGGAACACGGATGAAATTGATCCCGGCGGGGTTAAGGAGCTTTTTCATCCCTTTTATCAGTTCGAGTGAGCGCGCCGCCCTCTTTCGCCGACGGATATAGCCCTTTTTCTCCAGCCGCGCAAGCTGTTCGTGGACGCTCGCGGCGGTGATGTCGAGCTCTTCGGCAAGTTCCCGCGTGGTCGGCGGTATCCCCTGTTTGGCAATGAAAGTCTCGATGGCGGCGAGCAGTCGCTCCTGCGATCCGGTGAGCCCTTCGCGGTTCTCTTCCATGGCATACCTCCTGCCTAACGGAATAGCACATCTTTCATCAGCATATACCTTACAAATGAAAGGTCAAGAAAAATCTATCGGGTGATGAGCGCCGCGATCTTTTCGAGTCCGGCGGCATCGTCGGCGTCGAACGAGTCGAGTTCATCCGAATCGACATCGAGCACTGCCCAGATATGGCCGTCGCGGTCGTACAGCGGCACCACCACCTCCGACCTTGAACGACTGTCGCAGGCGATATGGCCGGGAAACGCCTCGACATCGGGGACCAGCACCGTTCCGGCGCGGTCTATCGAGGCCCAGCAGACGCCGGTATGTTTTTTGAGCACCTGACAGGCGAGCGCTCCCTGATAGGGCCCGACCGTCAGTTCACCGTCGACCAGCCGGTAGAAACCGACCCAGAAGAAATATTTGAACTTACCCTTGAGCAGTGCCGCCGCCGTCGCCATCCGCGCTATCGGATCGGGCGTCTTGCGGTACAGTTCCTCAAGCTGGGCGACGATACGCCCATACTTTTCCTGTTTCGCCGTTGCAGTCATGTATTCCTCCTAACCGAAATCATCAAAATAGATCCGCTCGCGTGCTACGCCGATAGCGGTGAGCGCCGCGATATAGGACTTGATCACCGCCGAACCGGCGCACAGATAGGCCTCGATAGCGGCGCCGTTCGGGATGTACTGCGGCAGGATATCGGTGAGCCGCCCGGTCTGGCCATCCCAGCCGTCCTCCGCGTTCGGGCGGCTGATGGCGGGAACGAACCGGAAATTGGGCAGGCGTTTTTCGAGCTCCCGCATCTCATCGAGCAGGAACAGGTCGCACCGCTCTTTGCAGCCGAACAGGTAGGTCACCTTGCGCGCGCTCCCCTTTTCGGCCATGTCGAGCAGTATCGAACGCATCGGCGCCATTCCCGACCCGGTCGCCATCATGATGATGTCGCGGTCGCCGTCGTGCAGGCCGAAATCGCCGTAGGGGCCGTTGAGGGTGACGATGTCGCCCACCGCGAGATGGCGGTGGACCCACGTCGTGGCGATACCCTCCGGGACATACTTTATCTCCAGTTCCAGCCGGTCCTTCATCGAAGGCGCCGAGGCGACCGAATAGGCGCGGTAGAGCGGTTCGTCGGTCAGTTCATAGGGCGACACCTCGAGCTGGACGTACTGCCCCGCTTTGAAGTCGATGGTCGCCGGTCCGCGCAGGGCGAAGGTCACCTCCTTGAGATCGCGCGTCAGGTCGACGATGCGGGTCACTTCAGCGGTGTATTCGCGCACCGACAGAAGTTCCTGCGGCACCGCTATCTTGAGATCGTTCTTCACCTTGAACTGGCAGGAGAGCCGCACCTTCGCCGCCCGCTCCCCGGCGCTGAGCCACGGCAGTTCGGTCGCCAATATCTCACCGCCCCCCGCCGCCACTTTCACCTTGCACAGGCCGCACGAACCGCGCCCGCCGCAGGCCGACGGGATGAAAAGCCCCTGTTCCTTGAGCGCGGTAAGCAGCGTGAGCCCGCCGGTCACCGTGAGTTCCTTGTCGTCGTTGACCGTGACCTTCTTTTCGCCGTAATTCCCGATGGTGGCGTCGGCAATGACCATGAGAACGGCGAGCGCCACGGCGATCGCGGCGACCACCCCGACGCTGATGAGCAGTTCCATCACCATCGCCATCCCCTAGTTGAGGCCGAGCATGCCGGCGAAGCCCATGAAGGCCATCGCCATGATGCCCGCGATGATGAGCGCTATCCCCGCCCCGTCGAGTCCCCGGGGGATACGGGCGTTCTTGAGCCGTTCGCGGATCCCCGCCATCGCGACGATGGCCACCAGCCAGCCGACGCCGCTCCCGGCGCCGTAGACCACCGATTGGGCGAGACTGTAGTGACGGATGATCATGAACAGCGCCGCGCCGAGTATCGCGCAGTTGACCGTGATGAGCGGCAGGAAGATGCCGAGCGCCTGATAGAGCGGCTCGCTCACCCGTTCGATCACCATTTCGACCAGCTGGACGAAGGCGGCAACCACGATGATGAAGACGATGTATTTGAGATGATCGAGGTCGAAGGGGAGCAGCAGGTAGTAGTAGACGAGCCAGTTGATGGCGCTGGTCGCGGTCATCACGAAGACGACCGCCGCCCCGAGCCCGATGGCGGTCCTGACCTGCCGCGACACGGCGAGGAACGAACACATCCCGAGATAGAGCGTCAGCAGTATGTTGCCGGTGAAGACCGCCGCGAAGAATATGGTGAAAAGTCCGGGACCCTGACCGCTCATTTGGCCCCTCCCTCATCGCGCAGGAACCGTCCCTTGACCACCCAAACGAAAAGGGCCAGCATGAAGAAGGCGCCGGGGGCCATCACCATGATGGACCACTTCACCCACCAGTCGCCGAGCACCGCGATGCCCCAGACGGTGCCGCTTCCCATCAGTTCGCGCAGAAAGGCGATCACCATGAGCACCCACGAGTAGCCGATCCCGGCGGTGATGCCGTCGACGAGCGACAGAAGCGGCCGGTTGGTCAATGCGAATGCCTCGGCGCGCCCCATGATGATGCAGTTGGTGATGATGAGCCCGACATAGGGTCCCAACTGGCGCGAGATATCGGGGGCGGTCGCCTTGAGAACGATATCGACGATGATGACATAGGCGGCGATGATGAGCGTAGTGACCATCATCCGGACCCGCTGGGGTATCCATGACCGCAGCGCGCTTATCGTCAGATTGGAAAGCCCCGTGGTGAAGATGAGCCCGAGGCACATCACGAGGGTGTTGCGCAGGTCGTTGGTGACCGCGAGCGTCGAACAGATGCCGAGCACATGGACGAATACCTGATTCTCGCGGCCGAGGTTGGCGATGGTCACGGTGCGCATCTTTTTGAGGTTCATCGCCCGCCTCCGACGATGCCCGGCGCGTCGGCGATGACGCCGTTAACGATATCGCCCGCCGCCGTGGTGGTCACCGTCGCGCCGGTGACGGCGTCGAACCGGCCGTCGGCCGCGCCGGTACCTTCGGGTTGCGGCCGGAACGGCCCCTTTTTGCCGCGGAACTGTGCGGTGAACCACGGTTCGCTGATGCGGGCGCCGAGCCCCGGCGTCTCGCCGTGGGCGTAGAAATCGACCCCGGTCAGGCGGTCGAGCGCCGCGTCGAGCCCCACATGGGCGTCTATTGGTCCCCAGAGTCCCGTACCGCGCCGCGTGAAGACGTAGACCGCGTCGCCGTCGTGCCGAAGGACGCGGTAGTGACGGCCGTCGGCCGCGCGGACCCGGTCGGCGTAGAGTTTTTCGACCGCCGCGCCGTCGGCGGGCGCCGCGATACCGGCCGCCGCGAGCACCGACCGTTTGAGGAAGAGCGATTCGTTGCGTTTTATGGCGTCGCGGGCGAACAGATGTGCCGCCGATACCGCCGCGACGAACACCACCGTCACCGCGAACATGAAAAAAACGGTGAAAAGACGTTCGCGCCCCTTCGAACGGGGTTTCCGGCCGCTCATGTCCCTTTCCCCGTCTGCCGTTTCTTCAGCGTCTCGAAGGCGATATCGGTGATCGGGCCGAACATGTTGGCCAGCAGTATCGCGAACATCATCCCTTCGGGCCACACCGAGAAGGTGCGGATGAGGACCGTCAACATCCCGATGAAGAGGCCGTACACCTTCTGTGCCGTCGGGTTCTTGGGCGCCGAGACCGGATCGGTGGTCATGAAGAAGAGCCCCAGCACGAAACCGCCCGCCAGCAGCGCCGTCAGCGGATCGTGGGCGCGCGGCACCCCGGCCCACCACAGCAGCGCCTGCAGGCCGATCATCCCGAAAAGCGTCCAGTTGACGATAGCGCGGTTCGCCACCTTTTTCCCGTAAAGCCAGCCGCCGCCGATGATAAGGGCGATGGCGCTCGTTTCGCCGAGCGACCCCGCCTCATACCCGATGAGCGACCGCAGCCAGAAATCGGGATCTATGGCCGGCATCGCCGAAAGCATCGTCGCGGCGGTCACCGCATCGGTGCTCCAGAGGGCGAGCCCGCCCCACGGCAGCGCCGCCGGTTCGGCCCAGCGGCCCGTCATCCAGCCCGCGAAGGTGATGTAGATGAAGGCGCGGCCGACCATCGCCGGGTTGAAGACATTGCGCCCGAAGCCGCCAAAGACCATCTTGCCGAACACCACCGCGAAGGCGCACCCCACCGCCGCCATCCAGAACGGGAGCGTCGGCGGTAACGACAGGGCGAGCAGCGTCCCGGTGACGAAGACCGAACTGTGGACCGGTTCGTTATAGTGCCGCGCGAAAAGATATTCGGAAAGAAAAGCGGTCAGGTTGACCACCGCCAGCATCATGACGGCGCGCCACCCGAAGAAATAGACCGCACAGAGCATCGCCGGGAGGAGCGCCCAGAGCACCCGCCGCATCGGCGGCGTCCACTGGATGAGCGGCCTGTCGTTCCCCGGCGTCATGAGATACTCCGTCAAAAGGCAAAGATATCCTAACGGGAATCGGCGGAAATGCAAAAAGAACTACTTCTTCAGTTTCCAGTCGAGCGCGCCGACGGGGCACTCGCCGATGCACTTGCCGCAGTCGCGGCAGAGCTGTGACGGGAGCGGTTGGGAGAAGGCGGTATCGACATGGGTGCCGAAGCCGCGGAACTTGAAGCCGAGGATATTCTGATTGACCACCTCGGAGCAGACCTTGACGCAGACGCCGCACTTGATGCACTTGCCGCGGTCGAGGATGATCTCGGGGTGGCGCACATCGTAGCCGAAGTTCGGCTTCTCGCCGATCATCGCATCGGGCTTGGCGGTGTAGGTCTCGCTGTGTTTCTTGAGCGAGCAGTCGCCCTTGGCGGTGCAGGAACATTCGATGCACCGTTCGCCCTCTTTGGTTATCTCGCCCTGCGTGTAGGTGAGCGATACTTCCTTGAACGTCGCGGTCCGGTCGTGTTCCGGAATGAGCCGCTGCGGGGTCCGCTTGCGCTCGATCGCCTCCTTGAGGTAGACCAGATCGGTGGGTTTCAGGCTCTGCCATTTGCCGCGCGAGACATTGAGCAGGTAGGGCTCTTTGAATTCCGTGCTCTCTATCTGCGCGAGGATGGCCAGCGCCGTCCGGCGCGCCCCGGCGACCGCCTCGACGACGGTGGCGGGACCGCTCACGCAGTCGCCCGCCGCGTAGATACTGCCCTCCATGCGGCAGTTCTCCTTGCTCACCTCGACATCGCCCCACTTGGTCGCCTTGACCCCCTGCGGCGCGATGGTCTTCTGGCCGATGGCGCCGATGACGGTGTCGGCGACGGTGTCGAAATCGCTGTTGGGGACCGGGACCGGCTTGCGGCGGCCCGAGGCGTCGGGTTCGCCGAGCGTCATCCGCTGGCTGGTGAGGACGAGCCGCCCGTTCTCCTTGCGCAGTTTCACCGGCGCGACGAGGAATTCGAACTTGACCCCTTCCTCCTTCGCCTCGTGTATCTCTATCTTTTCGGCCGGCATCTCGGCCTCGGTCCGGCGGTAGAAGCAGGTCACCTCCTTGGAACCGAGCCGCACCGAGGTACGCAGGCAGTCCATCGCGGTGTTGCCGCCGCCGATGACTATCGTTTTGCCCGGGTTCGCCCCTTTCCAGCCGGCGAGCGCTATCTTTTCAAGGTACTGGATGCCGCCGACGGCGAGTTCTTCCCCTTCGACACCCGCCGCGCTCGACTTCCACGAACCGACCGTTATCGCGACGGCGTCATAGTTCTTCTGCAGGTCGGCGAGGGCGATATCCTTGCCCAGTTCCTTGTTGCAGTGGATGGCGATGCCGCCCATCTTGGTAAAGTGCGCTATCTCGCGGTCGAGTATCGCCTTGGGAAGACGGTATTCGGGGATGCCGTAGCGCAGCATGCCGCCCGGTTCGGGTTGCTTGTCGTAGAGGTCCGACGCGACGCCGTTCAGCCGCAGGAAATAGGCGACCGACAGCCCGGCGGGACCGGCGCCGATGATGGCGACCTTTTTGCCGGTGAGCGGTTTCCGCTCTTCCATATAAGAATCATAATGCATGTCGGCGGCGAGCCGTTTGAAGTCGTTGATGGCGACCGGTTCCTTGTCGACGACATTGCGGCGGCAGTCCTTTTCGCAGAACCGCGGACAGACGCGGCCGATCGACATCGGGAGCGGTATCCGTTCCTTGATGAGTTTGAGCGCTTCGAGCAGATTCCCCTTCTTCCCTTCGCGGACATACTCTTCGACCTGCGCATGGGCCGGACAGGCGATGGTGCAGGGCGCCTCACAGTCGCCGCTGTGTTCCGAAAGCATCAGATTGAGCGCCGTTTTGCGCATATCCCACACTTCCGGGGTGTCGGACTCAATGGTCATCCCATCGGCGATCTCCATCGCGCAGGACGGCACGAACCGCCCCGTTTTCGTGTCCTTCACAAGGCAGACGAAGCAGGAGGTGGTCTTGGTGATCTTCTGGTTGAAACAGAGCGTCGGGATCGAGATACCGTTGCGTTCGGCGACCTGCAGGATCGTTTCGCCCTTTTCGGCCGCGAAGGGCTTGTTGTCTATCGTGATGGTGAAGCTCATGACTTACCTCCGCTCTTGCCGTAGTGGCCGGTCCCTTTCTCGACCCGGCTGATCGTTTTCTTCGGACAGACCTCGATGCAGGAATTGCAGCGCGTGCAGATCGCATTGTCGACCACAAATTCGGGGCTGATCGCCTTGACGGCGCAGGTCTTGACGCAGATGCCGCACTTGATGCACTTGTCGATGTGGATGGCGACATCGGAAAGCTGATTGCACTGGAGCGCCGGACATTTGTGGTGCACCGTGTGGGCATCGTACTCGTGCTTGAAATAGCGCAGGGTCGAAATGACCGGGTTGGGCGCCGTTTGGCCGAGGCCGCAGAGCGACCCCTTGATGACCTTCGGGCCAAGATCGGCAAGGAATGCCACATCATCGGCGTTCCCTTTTCCATGGGTTATCTTCTCAAGCCGTTCGAGCATCCGCTTGGTGCCGATGCGGCAGAAAGTACATTTGCCGCAGCTTTCGCGCGCGGTGAATTCGAGGAAATAACGCGCCGTTTCGACCATGCAACGGTTCTGGCCGATAACGATCAGACCGCCCGACCCCATGATGGCGCCGAGGCTTTTGAGCGAATCGTAATCGACCACCGCGTCGAACTTATCGGCCGGGATGCAGCCGCCCGACGGGCCGCCGATCTGGACCGCTTTGACCGAACCGCGCTCGGCGCCGCCCACTTCGTAGACGATATCGCCGATGGTGACCCCCATCGGAACCTCGGCGAGCCCCGGATACTTCACGTCGCCCGCCAGCGCGAAAAGTTTGGTCCCCTTCGACCCCTGCGTGCCGACCGACGCGAACGCCGCCGCTCCCTCTTTGAGGATGAGCGGCACATTGCCGAAGGTCTCGACGTTATTTATCGCGGTCGGATAGCCTTTGTAGCCGCTGTCGGTCGGGTACGGCGGACGGAAGCGCGGCGTACCGCGTTTTCCTTCCAGCGAATGAATCATCGCCGTCTCTTCGCCGCAGACGAAGGCGCCGGCACCCTCTTTAAGTCTGAACTCGACCGTGCGCGTTCCCAGTTTGTTGAGACCGCGCTCGTATATCTGATCTATCGCGATCTTGAGGTTCCGTATCGCGAGCGGATATTCGGCGCGGCAGTAGATCGTCAACTGGGTCGCTCCGGTCGCAAGCGCACCGATGAGCATCCCTTCGAGCACCTGATGCGGCACCGATTCCATCAGCGACCGGTCCATGAACGCGCCCGGATCGCCTTCGTCGGCGTTGCAGATAAGCACCTTCTCCTTCGCCTCTTTCGCCGCGAGGAATCCCCATTTGGTGCCGGTCGGGAAACCGCCGCCGCCGCGACCGCGCAGACCCGATGCCTTGACCTCGGCGACGATGTCGGCCGGCTTCATCTCGAGCGCCTTTTTCAGCGCCGTGTAACCGCCGTGGGCGATATATTCATCGATGGAGGTCATATCGATGCGTCCGGCGAGGGCGAGCACCTTGATCATCTCGCGGCCGGAACGCTGTTTCCGCTCCACCAGACGCCCCTCCTCCTTGAGCGCCAGCATCCGGTCGAGATGCTCCTTTTTCGGCTGGACCCTTTCGTAGAAGAAAGGACCGCCGTCGGTCTCGATCTCAACGAGCGGTTCGGCATAGCAGTGACCCACACAACCCACCTCGACGATAGGGATATCCTTCACCTCTTTGCGGATGAAGGTGAGTAGCTCGGTCGCCCCCGCCGCGATACCGCAGGAGCCGGCGCCGACCTTGATACGCGTTATCTTCATGCCGCTCCTCCCTTCCGGTAATCTTTGAGTATCTTGAGCAGTCCTTTCCGGTCGAGATTGCCGAAGACCTTGCCGTTGACCGAGATGACCGGTGCGAGGCTACAACAGCCGAGACAGGCGACCGTTTCAAGGGAGAAAAGCCCCTCTTTATCGGTCTGGCCGTCCTTGATGCCGAGATCCTCCGACAACCAGCCGGTAACCAATGATGCCCCCTTGATATGGCAGGCGGTCCCGTCACAGACCGAGATCTTGTACTTGCCGGGTTTGACCCGTTTGAACTGGGCGTAAAAACTGACCACCCCCTCGACCTCGACGGTCGCGATGGTGAAATGGTGGGCGATCGCCTCGATCGCCGCGTTCGAGATGTAACCTTCATCCGTCTGCACGGCCTGCAGCGCCTTGATGAGATTGCTCCGATCGGTGTCGATCTTCCTGAGCAGTTCAGACAAGTGACTCATCGTTCCTCCGGGGTGCGGGTAATATGCCACACTTCGCTCATAATTCGGATAATTCAAAACGAAAGTCAAGCAGAAAGAGCCACACGCGACCGAATCTAACGGAACGCTAAAGGAAAAAGGGCGACACGGGAAGGACAAGCCTTTTTTTTCTTAGGCAATTTTTGACTTTCCCTCTCTTCCTATTATAATGCCACCGAATTTTTTTATACGGGGCCCCTCTTGACCCTTGTCGATGTGAACCGGATAATCGAAGAACGCGTCAACATCGTCGATGTGGTCCGCCGTTACGTCAAACTCCAGTCGGCGGGACGTCGCCAGACCGGGCTGTGTCCCTTTCACAAAGAAAAGACCCCGTCGTTCAGCGTCAACGAAGAACGGCAGTTTTATCATTGTTTCGGTTGCGGCGCCCACGGCAATGCCCTGACCTTTGTAATGAACATCGAGAACCTCTCGTTCCGCGAGGCGGTCAAGAAACTCGGCACCGACTTCGGCATCCGCGAACTTTTGCAGGAACAGTCGACCCCCGAGGCCGACCGTAGCGAGGAGGAACGCCGCCAGATACTCGCGATCAACCGTCTCGCCGCGCTGTTCTTCCACCGCAAACTCGGTGAAAGCCGCGAGGCGTCCGATTATTTGGCCAAACGCGGCATCACACCCGACACGATAAAACGGTTCGGGCTCGGCTGGATAGGCAACGGCGACGAACTGATCCTTTTCCTGCGCAACAACGGCGTCGCTTCGAAACTGATGGAGAAAAGCGGGCTGACACGCGTCGACCAGAACGGCAACCTGCGCTCCTTCTTCCACGACCGTATCATGGTGCCGGTGGTCAACATGCGGCGCCAAGTCATCGGTTTCGGCGGTCGCATCATCGGCCCCGGCGAACCGAAATACCTCAACACCGCCGAAACGCCGGTCTTCCTGAAACGAGCCAGTCTTTTCGGCATCAACCTCATTCGTGACGGTCTCAAAGATCATAAGTATATCATCCTCACCGAAGGCTATTTCGATGTGATGGCGCTTCACGCCCACGGCTTCGGCACCGCGGTCGCGGCGCTCGGCACCGCAATAACCGAGGATCACCTGAAACTCATCGAACGGTTCGGCGTGCCGCTGGTGATGATACTTGACGGTGACGCGGCGGGCCGCAAGGCGATGCGGCGGGTGCTCGATCTCGCGCTACCCGAAAAACTCGACCTGCGCGCCGCCTTCATCGAAAGTCCCGACGGCAAGGAAGACCCCGATTCGCTGGTGCGCCGACCCGACGGCAAGGAACGCATGGAGGCGGTCATCGCAGGGGCCAAGGATATCACCCAGCACTATATCGACGATCTTGCCGAGCAGGCGCTCTGGGATCCCAACATCCCGGCGCGGGACGTCGCCAAGGACGAGATGGCCCGCTTGATACTGCGTTTCCCGCTCAACAAGCGGATGGAGTACCTCAACAACCTCGGCGATATTCACCGCCGTCACCATAATTTCGACGAGACGGCGGCGAAGAAACTGCGCAAAGAGGTCGATCTGCAACTCCGCGATATCGCCAAACGGGAGCGCGGTAACACGGCAAGCCGAAATGACCGCGCCCCGGAAAGCGGAAGCGTCGCCAAACGATCGATCCCGGCCGAACTGACGCGGGAACTGTTCGTGCTCGCCGCAACCCACCGATCGCTCATCCCGGCGCTTGACGATCCATTCCTGCAGCGCTATGACCTCAACGACCTAAGAATTCGACTGCTCACCGCCCACGACAGCGGCGAAGGCAACGAAACCTATGAGAAGATGATAGCGGAACTCGACCGCGACGGCAAACTGGTTCTCGCCTCCGGCAAACTCACTGAAGCCGCCGCCGCCACGCGCTTTCAACAGATCGTATTCAAACTGCGCATCGCTGATATCGACAAAGCGGTTCTCGATCTCAAGACCGAGTCGTCGCCCGATGCAATAGCCGAGATACAACGCCTGATGAATGAGAAAAAACACCTGTCAGCCTCCCTCACCATGGGGACCGGCGCGGCCACCTAACAGCGGGGAATACGCATGCTCAAAAGACGAGACCTCTCCTTCCTGAAACGACGTAGACAGATGCGGGAACGGATGCGCGGCCACGCACCGGCTGTGGAGACCGAGAAACGGAGCGAAAATCGCCAGAAGATCATCGATGCGCTCAAGCTGGCGAGCGGTAGCGAGGTCAGCAACGATCAACTGGTCGATGTGATCGACGATATCCTGCGCAATAAGGGCGAAATCACCTACGAGGATCTCGACGCCTTCTTCCCCGAGAACGCTGATTTCACCGTTGACGACATGGAACTGCTCTTTAACGTGCTCGACGAATTCAAGATACCGGTCATCGTTGAAAAAAGCGACGAGGAGACCATCCTCACCGACCTCCCGGTCATCAAGAAACCGACCACCCCCGCCGACCGCGGCCGCAAGGATCCGCTCCGGATGTACATGCTCACCATCGGCGCGGTACCGCTGCTGACCAAGGAGGGCGAGGTCGAGATAGCCCAACGCATCGAGGTGGGCGAACAGGAGATCGTCCGGACGCTCCTGTCGGTGTTCATCACCTTCAAGGAGATCCTCTCGATCCCCGAAAAGATCATGAACGAGCAACTCAGCATCAAGGAGGTCATCCGCGAATCGGACGACGAGATGGCCGATGAGGATGACGAGCGCGAGGAGGAGGAAGAAGAGGTTGAAGAGGCTGAGGAAGAAGAGATCGAAACTCTGGACGACGCCGATGATGACGGCAACGATGACGATGAGGACGACGACGATGAGGACGAAGACGACGACGAAAAAGAACCGGTAAAAGAGCCCGAAACCAAGACGACGAACGATCCAACGGCCGAGCCGGTACCCGATCCGGCCGCCGAGAAACAGCGGCTCATCGTCGAGAGTCTCGCCCGCAACATAGACAAGCTCAAACAGCTCAACCGCGAACGCGATCGGATGCTCAAGGCGGCGCGGACCCCGCGGAACGCCCGCAAAAAAGGCCAGATGGCCGACGAAACGCTCGAAAAGATGGTCGGCGTCGTGCTCGATATGCGGCTCAACAAGAATTACCTCAAAACGCTCGGCGACCGCATCCGCAGCTACAAAGAAAAAGCCGAACAACTCGACCACAACATCTCCGGTATCGAGCGGTCGATGAACATGTCGTTCCCGCAAATGAACGAGATAGTCTCGAACCCCCAGCGGATAGCGACCCTCGACAAATCAAAGTTGCAGGTGATCCGCGAGAAATACACCCTCATCGTCCAGACCCAGCGCAGTATCAAGAAACTGGAGGCCGAAACGGGCCTCTCCCATCAGGAACTGCGCGACTGCGCGCTCCGGCTGTTCAACGCCGAAGAGACGGTCCGCACCGCGAAGAATCAGCTGATACAGGCCAACCTGCGGCTGGTGGTCTCCATCGCGAAGAAGTACAACAACCGCGGGCTCGATTTCAAGGACATCATCGCCGAAGGCAATATCGGCCTCATCAAAGCGGTCGACAAGTTCGAATACAGCCGCGGCTACAAGTTCTCCACCTATGCGACCTGGTGGATACGCCAGTCGATAACGCGCGCCATCGCCGATCAGGGCCGGACCATCCGCATCCCGGTCCACATGATCGAGATGATGAACAAGATAAACAAGACCATCAAGGAACTGACCAACAAGAACGGCTACGACCCCTCCATAGCCGATGTCGCCAAGACGATGAACATACCGGAGGAGAAGATCCGCAAGGTATGGCGCTCGGCGCGCGAGACCATATCGCTCGAAACGCCCATCGGCGAGGACGAGGACAGCCAGCTGCAGGATTTCGTCGAGGACCCGAAGACGATGGGTCCCGAAGAGTACGCCGCGAAGCAGAACATGGCCGAGATCATCCGCGATCTTTTCGCCGGGCTCACCCCGCGCGAGGAGAAGGTCATCCGGATGCGCTTCGGCGTCGGCGAGACCGAGACCTACACCCTTGAGGAGATCGGCAAGGACATGGGGGTAACCCGCGAACGCATCCGCCAGATCGAGGCGAAGGCGGTCATGAAACTCCGCAAGATGCTCAAGCAGAAGCGGACCAGTTGGGAAGATTTCGCGTAAATAAAGATGGTTGACACCACTAGACGCATCTGGTACAAATAAACTGTCTTGGGAAGATGGGGCAGATGGAAAGAACGCTTGCGGTGATTAACGAACTTGAAAAGGGCGGGCTTGTTTCGCGGTATGCCATAGGCGGCGCGATGGGCGCCACTTTTTATGTCGAACCGGTGGTCACCTTCGACCTTGATGTTTTTGTCGTTCTTCCGACCGACTCCGGCGGCCTACTGACCCTCGCGCCGATCTATGAAATGCTTCGTTCCCGCGGATATCAAGAAGAGGGCGAATGTATTGTCATCGAAGGGATACCGGTGCAATTCCTTCCGGCCTACAATCCGCTTCTCGAAGAGGCGCTTGCCGAGGCACGCGAAACGATGTATGCCGATGTCCCTACCCGCGTCCTGCGTGTCGAGCATCTGTTAGCAATAGCGTTGCAGACCGGGCGCCCCAAGGACCATGAACGCATACGACTTTTCCTGAAGGAAGCGGATTTTGACCGCCCTTATCTAACGGCCATCTTAAAGCGCCACGACCTTGAAGAACTCTGGGAAAGGATGAACGGATGACACCGGAATTCGAGCGCATCATCGCGGCGAAAGAAAAGCGGCGTAAGGATTTGGCGGCGCTTTCGTTCCCCGAAAAAGTCGCCATCGTCGTGCTGTTGCAGAAGATGGTCGCGCCGATATGGAAAGGTCGCGGTCGCGAGGTCCATGTTTGGCAGATCCCGGCGGCAAACGATCAATCGGTACTTGCCGATCCTTCCCGGTAAATGAAACGATTCTCGACCATATTAATTTCTTTAGTTTTTCTCGCCGCCTGCACATCCCCCACCACGAAGAATGACACCGACACGGTTAAGCCCGACGGCGATATGCCGGTCTTATCGTCTACTGATGCGAAAATAATCCGTGAAGTCATTAACGACGACGATACAGTGACATTGTCCTCTGCTGACACGCAAAAAATTAACGAAGTTGTAAAGGAAGCGAGAAAAGCCATTCTTAATAAGGACACGGAAGCTCTTCTAAAGAATATCAGTGCGACGAAGGGATTAACATGCACTGACACACTTTACACATACAAAGAAATAAAGAAATTCCTCCGTGACAAGAACAGTCATCTTTATATATCCTTGTTTGATACTGTTCGCTATTCGAAACGTTTTTCGAAGGAATGCCGCGGCTTTTCCTCAGAGTACGCTATAATCGCCGACATAGATTTTCTCCAAAGCGCGAATGAGTCGATTAAAATTACTCCATTTGGTAACGATTGGGTTGAAGTCATTATTGAGTCCCCAATAAAAACTCACTGGCCTTTGTCGTGGGCGTTGCATAGAGAAGGTCCAACATGGAAGATTGCCGGGAGCAGTTTTATTATAGGGTCGTGTTCGTGCGGGTAGTTATAAATCATAATCTGTTACTGCAAAGTCGATCCTTCGCGCTGTCCATTCGAGTGAGGTAAAAAGTTGACTCATTCCAACCCTCCCGGTATTGTACCCCGACCACGGCAACCCGTACCTGAAACGACGGAGACACCATGGATAAGCGACTCGTCACGATAGTCATTCCGGTCTACAACGAGGAACAGATACTCGAACAGGCGGTCACCGGCCTCTACGCCGAACTGGAGCGGTACCGCGCCGACTTCGATTTCGAACTGATACTCGCCGAGAACGGCTCCAAGGACAACACCATCGCCAAAGGTCAGGAGATAGCGAAACGGTTCCCCGGGATGTCGATATTCCACCACCCCGAACCGGACTACGGCAACGCCCTCAAGGCGGGCATCCGCCGCGCCAAGGGGGAGATCATCGTCTGCGACGAGATAGACCTCTGCCTGCCGGAGTTCTATGAAAAGGCGCTCGCCATCTTCAAGGCCAACGGCGCGCAGATGATCGTCGGCTCCAAGGCGATGAAGGGGGCCAAGGACGAACGCCCCTTCAAGCGCAAATTCGCCACCTTCGTGCTGAACTTACTCCTCAAGATCATCCTCGGCTTCAAGGGTACCGACACCCACGGCGTGAAAGCGTTCCTCAAGGCGCCGCTCATGCCGGTGCTCGACCGGTGCCTCGTCGGCAAGGATATCTTTGCCAGCGAATTCGTGATACGCGCCGAACGGGCCGGCATCGACATCCACGAGATACCGATATCGCTCGACGAGAAGCGCGCCCCCTCGATACGGCTCCTCAAACGGGTCCCCCGCGTCATCTCCAATCTCGCCTATCTCTTCTGGGCCATACGGATCAAAAGAATATAACACGATGCCCACCGTAGCCTTCACGGTCGATCTCGACCCCACGCCCGCCTATTACGCGATACACGGCCTGCAGTGGAACGGCGGCGCCGATCCGATATTCCAGAGCGGACTCCGGCGGCTGATCGACCTTTTGAAAGAGGAAGGTATCCCCGCGACGCTCTTTGTCACCGGTGGAACGCTGGGCCCCGCCGAGTGGGCGCTCCTGCGTGACGCGGCCGCCGCCGGCTGTGAGCTGGCCGACCACAGCTTCTCGCACGATTACCGCCTGTCGCTACGGCCGCAGGAGGATATCGTGACCGATCTGAAACGCAATTCTTTCGCCCTGCGCGAGAATACCGGCATCACCCCGCGCGGTTTCCGGGCGCCGGGCTATAACACCTCGCCCGCGATGCTGGCCGCCCTGCGCGAGATGGGCTACCGCTACGATTCGTCGCGATTCCCGTCGCTTTTCTACAACGCGGCGAAACAACTCCTGATCTGGATAAAACGGCTCATGGGGAAACGGTCGGTGTCGTTCGTCGGATCGTTCCGCGATTCGTTCGGTCCGCAGAGCGCCTATATGATAGAGGAAGGGCTGGTCGAACTGCCCATCACGACGCTCTTCCCGCCGGTCGGCCTGCCGCTCATCGGCACGGCGCTCATCACCTTTCCCGCGCCGTTGGTCCACCTCATGGTCTCCCGCGCCCTGAAACGCGACTTCGCCCTCATCGAGATGCACGCGATAGACTTCGCCGAAACGGCCGACGGCATCGAACTGCGGCCGCTTTCGGACCGCCAACCCGACCTCGCCCACGGCATCGACCGGAAACTAAAACGGATACGGCGCACCATCCAACGGTTCAAGGAGCGCGGCTTCACCTTCGAGACGCTCGGCGCGATCGCCGACCGGCACCAATAATGAACATCTCCTTTCTCGAAGACCTCTACAAACGGCGCGGCGGTATCAAACTGGGACTCGGCCGCGTCGCCGAGGCGTTCCCGGCCGTCAAACGGCGCGCCATCCCGGTCTACCATGTCGCCGGGACCAACGGCAAAGGGACCGCCGTCTACGCGCTCGACCATCTATTGCGGCGCGCGGGGCTCAAGACCGGCTGTTTCGTGTCGCCCCACATCACCGACTTCAACGAACGGATACTGGTCGACGGGACGCCGATACCCGACGCGACGGTCGAACGGCTCTTCCGCGAACTGGAGCGGGAGCTGGCGATATTCCCCGAACTCTCTTTTTTTGAGATAACCTTTCTGCTGGCGTGGCGCTGGTGGGAGGAATGCGGCATCGAACGGGCGGTGGTCGAGGTGGGGCTCGGCGGCCGGCTCGACGCCACCAACACCATCGACTGGCCGAAAACCGATATCATCACCTCCATCGGACTCGACCACACCCAGATACTCGGCCAGACCGCCGAAGAGATCGCGGCGGAAAAACTGGGCATCGTCCACCGCGGCGACCGGCTTCTGCTCGGCCCCACCATCCCGGCCGACCTCGCCGCCCGTATGGAACAGGATGCACTTGCGGCGGGCGCACTGCTGGTGGAAAAGGGACCGGTGACCGTGCCCGACCGCTTCATGCCGCCGACGCAGATGTCGCTCTCGTCCGAACAGCAGGCCAATCTCCACCTTGCCCACCGCGCGGTCACGCTGACCGAAGGACGGGAGATCGCCCCCGACTTCTCGGAACTTTTCATACCGGGCCGCTTCCAGCGACTTCACGACCGCATCATACTCGATGTCGCCCACAATCCCCCCGCCATGCAGGCGCTGGTGAAGCACCTCGCGGCCCAGCGGCTGCGGCCCTCGCTCCTCTTCGGCGCGATGAAGGATAAGGACATCACCGCGATGCTCGACCTCATCGCCCCGGCGGTCGGCGATATCTTCGTGGTGGGGCTCGATACCGGCGGCGATCGCGGGGCATCGGTGGCGGAGTTGACCAACCGCGCCGCCGCGCCGCTGAGACCTCACCTGCGGCACGCCGCCGATGCCGAGGCGACAATGGCCGCCGCGCTGGAAAGCCTGTGTCATACCCACGCACCGCTACTGGTCACCGGCAGTTTCTTTTTGCTGGAGCGGTTCATCGGTTTCATCAACTCGCCGAAAGGAAAAGAAATGCTTTCTCATTTGCAATCGGGCCCGAGAGGTCTGCGGTGAAGATACGCTCGATCATCCTGCGCAATTTTCTCATCATCCAGAAGGCCGACATCGACCTCGACGCCGGCTTGACCGCCGTCACCGGCGAGACCGGCAGCGGCAAAAGCCTTTTTGTCGAGGCGGTAAAACTGCTCCTCGGCGGCAAGTCGCACAAAGGAATGGTCGGCCCGTGGGGCAAGACGGGCGAACTTTCAGCGCTTGTCGAACTGGGAGACGCGGACGGCCTGCTCCGGGAACGGCTGGCGGCGCTCGCCATCGAACCGGACGAGGAGCGCTTTGTCACGGTGCGGCGCGTCATCGGCGACAAGAGCCTCACCTACCTCAATGATTCCCCCGTCTCGGCCCAGAGCCTCACCGACCTGTTCGCCGACTGGATGGAGATATCGTCGCAGTTCGAGAACCGCGAACTATTCAAGGCCGAGTACCAATTGTCGGTGCTCGACGGCTTCGCGCTCTCCGATAAACTCAAGGCCGAATACGCGGCGCAGTGGGAAAAACTGCAGGCGCTCAGGAACGAGATCGAGACGCTCAAACGGCAGGACGACCCGGCGCGACGCGACTATCTCGAATTCCAGATACGCGAACTCGACGAATTCCGTCCCAAGGCGGGTGAAGAGGAGCGGCTCCGCCAGAAGATGCTCCTCTCCGAGAACCGCAAGAAACTCGAGGCGCTCATCACGAAAGGCGACGACGGCCTGCAGGCGGCTGTCGAAGCGCTCCACGGGGCCGACCGCGCCATCGCCGACATGGCGAAGATAACCGATCTGGGTGATCTGCCGCAGCGCACCGCGTCGGCGCTCATCGAATGCCGGGACCTCCACCGCACCTTGCGGAGCGTCGCCGGCCGGATGGATCTCGACGACGCCGATGAAGAACTCAAAGGACGCTGGGACAAGCTGAGCGGCCTACTGATGAAGCATGGCGTGAAGGATGCCGACGGGCTTATCGAGAAGCATATCGTGATGAAGCGGGAACTGGCCGACCTCATCAAGACCCCCGACCGGGTCCGCGAACTGAACCGCGAGTTCTTCGCGCTCAAGAGCGAGGCGGAGAAAACGGCGCAGAAGATGCGCAAGGCGCGGCTCAAGACCATCGCGCCGCTCGAAAAGGAGCTGACCGGCTATCTGCTGAAATTCGGCATGGAGCGGATCGTCTTCAAGATCGTCGTCGCCCAGAACGAGGAACTGTCGGCCGCCGGGCTCGATACCGTCCGGTTCATGATGAACACCATCGGCTCGGGCGAACTCTACCCCATCAAGAACCTGTCGGGCGGCGAACTGTCGCGCCTATTGCTCGCGCTGAAACTGGTCGACAACGACGCAGGGCGCTTCATCCTGTTCGACGAGATCGACGCGAACATCGGCGGCGAGATCGCGGCGCGGGCCGCTGCGGAACTGAAGGAGAACTCGAAGTTCAACCAGATACTGGTGGTCACCCACTTCCCGCAGACCGCCGCGTGGGCAGACGCCCATCTGGTGGTCGAGAAGTCGGCGGAAGGAGAAGCGATGGAATCGACTCTACACGCCGTAGAAAGCGACGATCGGGTCCGCGAACTGGCCCGCATGATGGGAGATTCGAGTTCGAAAGAGAATATCAAAGCGGCTCACAAACTGTTGGAGAGATAATCATGGCCCACAAGATCGCGGTATGCATCCCGACCTACAATGAGAAGGAGAATATCCTCGCCATCGCGCAGGCGGTGCGGGGTTCTCTGCCGACCGCCGACATACTCGTGGTGGACGACAGTTCGCCCGACGGCACCGCCGATATCGTGCGGGGCGCCCAGTTGGAGAACCCGTGGCTCAAACTTCATGTCCGCAAGGAGAAGAAGGGGCTCGGCGCCGCCTACATCGACGGCTTCCAGCGACTCATTGAAGGAGGCTACGATATCATCATCCAAATGGACGCCGATTTCTCGCACCAGCCGAAGTACCTCCCCCATTTCATCGAGGCGATCGACGCGGGAGCCGATGTGGTCATCGGGTCGCGCTATGTGAAGGGCGGCGGCACCGAGAACTGGGACCTGTCGCGCCGCATCATCTCGCGCGGCGGCAGTCTCTACGCCCGGACCATCCTCTGCCTGAAACAGAACGACGTGACCGCCGGGTACAAGTGCTGGCGCGCCGATATGCTGAAGAAAGTGATCGTCGGCGACCTCAAGCTCTCCGGCTTCGGCTTCCAGATAGAGATGTCGTTTCGCACCAAACTGGTCGGCGCGAATATCAAAGAATATCCCATCGTTTTCCCCGACCGTGAAAAGGGCGTTTCGAAGATGAGCGGTAAGATATTCAAAGAGGCGCTTATCGGCGTCTGGAAGCTTCGTTTCATGGGCCGGAAGGTATTCGCGTAGCCTATTCGGTGGGCCGCAGATAGATCGTCGCCCCTTTCTGGAACAGGAAGAACCGCTCCTTTCCCCGCGTCAGTATCTCCAGCGCCCGGTAGGTGGCGTCCTCGGTGTCGCGGTCCGACCAGAGTTGTACGAACGCGGCGTCATACTTGACCAGCACCAGTTCGGTCTCGTGGGTCTTGACGGTGGTATCGTCGCCGCCGTATGCGCAGGCCTCGAAATTCTGCACCCGGTCGTTGGCCCCGAAGACATAGAGATTCGCACCGATGAACCGGATATCGCGCTGATAGGTCATATCGCCCGCGTCGAGTATCGCAGATGTCTCGATGGTCACCTTCGCGCCGCGGACGAAACGATATAGCCCATTATCCTCGCCGAACCAATGAAGCGTCGATCCGTTCAGGGCCGCCGCTATTCCGCGTGAACCGACCGATGGATCGGGATCGATGGCATCGCCGCTGATGGTCAATGCGTTGGTGATCGCCCCCTCTCCGTCGACGACCAGATAGCGGAAACCGCTCTCCGGGAACCAGCGGACCAGATGCAGTTCGCTCTTGTTACCGGCAAGAAAGACCACAAGCCCGTCCGTTTCATCAGCCAAAACCGCACCGCCGCTCTTCTCTCCCGTCGCCGGATCATACCGATCGACGAACAATGCGCCGGCGCTCATACCGGCGACCGCCAGCAGTCCATCGGCGGTCAGATAGGCGGCATGTATCTCCCGCGTCTCATCGGAAGATATCTCGAGTTCCTCCCCCGCTTCCAGCGAAGAAGAAAGTTCGGTCACCACCACATCGAACGCGGGGTGACTCTCGCCTGTATCGGCCGTCATCCACTCGCCGGTCAGCGCGACCAGATAGTAGCCTCCCGAGGTCCGGGGATACAGCGCCGTCATGAGCTGTTGTCCCGCGTGATCGTGGCTGTAAAGAGCGGTGCGTTTGAATTCCTTATCGTACCGCGCGACAAAGGCACGCCGGCAAAGCGTCATCTCCTCGGCGCAGGAGAAGGACTTCCCGTCCATCCCGGTCCCGGAGTGGTCGATACCAAATACAATGAGTTCGTCGCCGTCCATCAGGGCGCCCGCCCCGTCGCCGACCCCCAGTTTCGTCTCCTGCGCGGTGCAGGCCGAGAGCAAAAGAATCAAAAAGAGAGCGCACGCGTTGAACATCGTCGTTAATCCTGTGGTGCAGGGTAGAGCATCGGCCACCGGGCGCTCCGGTAGACCCGCCAGCCTCGCAGAGCCGCGGCCGGATCGTCAATCGACAGATCGAACACCTTTTGCGACGGCCCCGCCCCACGCGTCACTTCGATGATACGGGCGGAGATCGCGCAGTTGAGCAGATCGTCGGTCGGCGTACCGCTCGCGTCGGTGGTAATGCCGCCGAAGGTGATGAGGATATTGCCGGTCTGCGGCAAATGATCGGCATCGCTGAGATAGGAGGAATATATCTTCTCTCCCGTATCGCCGCCCCACTCCCACACCTGCGAAACGGTCATGGCGAACGGATCGACATCAAAAATGACGGCGCGACTCCAATTGTCGGTCGCCGGATATATGGTCTCATAGGGAAAGGCGCGATACGCGCCGTTATCGAACAGCAATAGGGTCCCGTCATCGAGGATGGTTGGCGCATGTTGATAGTAGTTCCACGCGAAGGGATCACCGACCGGCGTGAGCAGATACGACGCCCACGGCGCATCCCAGTTATCGTGCGGGCCAAGCATCCATTTGATCAGTCCATCCGCGCGACCGATCTTCATCACTACCGATTGGTTGCGTAGCGATACGACCACCGTATCGTCGCTTTCATCGTAATAGACTGCGTTGGCATGGCTCCACTGCTTGAACATCCGTATCGAGGTGTAGCCTATCCGATAAGGATCGAGCAGATCGAGCATCAAATAGCGATGAAGCACCGTCCCATCGCGAGAGAATTCGACCGCCTCGTCGCCGGTGATGGTCGCATCGGCCGGTGCGGCGGCGGGATCGGTCTCGCTGGTGGGCCAATCGGCCACCGTCCGTTTATCGGTATCGAGTGTCAGCAGATTGCCCGAAGGCATTTCGGTGACCGCATGGTGAAAGGTCTCGACCGCGACCGGCACGCTGAAGTCGTAAAGCGGCGTCCGTTTCTCGGGATGCCACGCGGCGGTAACGTTCCCGAGCATATCGGTCATGATGATACGGGGCAGGAACTGTATCATCAGCGATCCGTCGGCCATAAGGCCGAAATCATAACAGTCGCCCGCCGTATCGTGATAATACCAGCCGACGCGCCCCGCACTGTCTACCGCCGCCAGCAGACAGCCGAACACCCCATCGGTATTGCCATTGCCGTTCGAACGCGAGATATTAAGCAGTGTCCAGCCCGGTTCCATAGCGTCGGGTTGAGCCGAAAGTACGGTCAGCGGTGGGAAATCGGCGGGAAGCGCCGGGGCATCGAGGATGACCGGCGCTCCGGCGGCGATGTAATTGCCGCCCTCGACCTTCATTTCAACGGTGATGGTATTGGACAGGCCGGGAAAAAGACCCAGTACCGGAAAGCTGTGGTCGGCGGTCGCAACGCCCGGAAGTTCGGCGACCCGAGCCCCCTCGGTCGAGGCGATGGTGATGCGCAGTCGCGTCGGGATATTAGTTTTCAGCGTCCCTTTCGCCGCGAGCGGCACCAACGGGTTGTCGTTGAGCGTTATCGTCGGTCCGGCGATCGTCTGTGGCAATGGCCCGGCATCGTCGTCAGTCGACAGCAGGTCATCCGCATCGACCGATCCATCGACCGGCTCATCGGACGATTCGTCGGAAAGAAGATCGGGCGACTCATCCACGAAGTCATCGGTCGCGTTGTCGACCGCGACGGGATCATCGTTTTTTGCCTGATCCGTCTGATCGGAGTGATCGGACTGATCCGACGGATCGACCAAATCGCCGTCCGTCAGACCATCCATCTCTCCGTCGTCCCTTTCCCCATTGATTCCACCGCCGCAGGAAACGAACAACAGCATCGATATGATGATACCCGGCCATAGACGCATACAGCACTCCCTATACCGCTACGAAGATACGACCGACGACGCTCATTGTCAACAAGAATGGTCTCTTTTCTTGCCTCCGGCCACCGGAGCCGCTATAGTCGCGGCGACCGTACGGAGGATGACCGTGAAGATATCCCTGCTCCTCGTTCTTGTCTGCCTCATGCTGCCGCTCGCGGCGCAGGAACCGGGCGAACTACCCGACACCGCCGCGCTCATCGCCAAACTGCGCGAGAAGTACGCCCCGGTCTATAAAAAGTACGCCGGTATCGAGACGACGCGCGATTTCACGACGAAGACCTACGATCCCGACACAGGGAAACTGCTCTCTACCGCCCATACCGTCGTCCGCAAGAAGGAATACTTCTACAAAGAACCCGACAGCATCGTCATCAGCCACGAGGAGAACGGCAAGAAACTTGATCCCGGCGACTACGACACCACCGAGATAGAGCCGTTCTGGCCGCTGTTCGATGACAAGAGCGCGGAGCACTACGACTTCCGCGTCTCGGGGACCGCGACGGTCGAGAACCGCCCCTGCATCATGCTCGAGGTGACCCCCAAGGGGAACGACTACCGCCATTTCAAGGGGAACGCCTACATCACCGCCGACACCAACGAACTCCTGATGATAGAAGGAAAACCGGCCAAGTCGCACTGGGCGATGAAAGAATTTTCGGTGAAATACCTCTACGAACCGGTCGGCGGCGGGTACTGCATGAAACGGGGCTGGTTCACCGCCCGCGTCTATGTCCTCCTCATCCGGCCCGACCGCCGTCATGTCTATGAGGTGAAAGGCTCCGACTCGAAGCCGATCCCGAAGTGACGATCGTTACCGCTGCTGGTCGTCCGATCCACGGATGGTGATGACGACATCCTTTTGCTGGCGGCCCTGCGCCTGCGCCATCTCGCGGGCGGCGCGGCGGGCGAAAAAGTAGGTCTTCAGAAGCAGGAACGGCATTTTTATCAGCATGATCGGCAACTGGACAAGGCATCCCAGACAACCGCTTGAATAGACCACCTGTTGATTAACGACCACACGCGGCGGGGCGTCACCACGCCGGTCGTCGCGCTCGATGACCTCGACCTTCTCTATCTCTTGGGGCATGGGGTTTTTACTTGTGCTTTTTAGTCAGTCGTTTCGCTTTCTCGTCGGCTCCGTAGGTTGCCGCTTTTTCGCGGATGATCCCGACAAGCGACCTCGTAATCGTCCCGCGCCGTAACACATTCTTCCGTGCCGCGTGGATGACCGCCAACACTTCGATCAGTTCATCCGACATGCGATAGATGACACGATAATGCCCGTAGAGCACTTGACGGATATTCGGCTGACGGTATTCAGGGACCGATCTGCCTAAACGCGGATATTCTTCAAGCCGTTCAACCAAGGCAACGATCTGAAAAACGGTGAGTTCCGCATATGCGAGGGAATCACGGGCGATGTACTCTTTTATCCCTTCAAGGTCGACGGCCGCCGGGTCGGTCCATTCAATGCGCATGGACAGAAAGCCGCTTCTTTAATTCGGCGTGTGATATCGTACGACCTTCTTCGGCCGCTTTGAGGCCGTTCTCTATTTTCCCTCTGACATAAAGTTCGTACATCAGGTCATCCCAAGATGCGTTCTTGGGCAAAGAGTCGATGACCTTCCGTGCTTTGTCGACCGCCGCTGTAGGTTCCATGACATCCTCCAAAAGTCGTCGGCCCATTATATCGGCCTTTTATCGATAATCAAGTTAGCTGTGGTTTTCCCGCTCTATTTCGGCAGATAGTCAAACTCTACTTGGTTCTTTCCGTAACAGTTGTCGGCATCGAACTCTATCATAAAATGCCCCGAAATGTCCTGACGATACACATATGCGCGAACTTGCGTCAATTCCCGATCACAAACGGTCGTCGTGTAGTCCTGCATTCCAATGTACTCATACTCCACCATCCCAATGCTGGGGTTGGGTATTTTCTGCTTGTTTAGCACATCGCATCCACTGGTCCCGCAGGGATATCCGCTGGAGCCAGTGACCAGAAGGCCATCAACAAGCGCTGCATCGTACACGCCAAGGTGAAGACGTGTCGCGACAACGATCTTCTCCCCGTTCTCGATCCGGTAAAGACGAACATTACCAGCCAAATAATCGCCGGCATCACAATATAAATAAGTACAGTTATGCTCCTCCGGCAACAGAACGGTCACCTTTCTTCCATCGATCTCCACTTTTAATGAGTCGTTGTCACAAGCCACGAAGCACAAAAGCACGGCGACAAGAATGAAAAGGTACTTGGTCATGGACAATTTTCCTGTGGGATGGGTATGGTGCCGCTCCCCTGCGATAGGTCGAACGAACCTGACCAAACTGCGGTCTCCCCCTTATCTTCCGACTCATATACGACATGACGTACGACCGTTACCGGCACCACGCCCGACTCGATCCCGAGCAGTACCGTCTCGTAATCAAAAGAGCAAATACAATTTGCCGCGCCGTGGGGAAGTTCCCATTCTATGATCTTATACCCCGCCTCATCCTTGATAGCTTCAGTCTCAAGTCCGCCTTCCGCGCCGCAGTTGAGAACGATATCCTCGTGACGCACCGTCAGGCGTTGGGTCTCGGGATCATAGCTCCAATTGAGTGTTTCGTCACAGGAGGCAGCCATCCTGACCTGCGCCTTTTCGGGTTCAAAGCCGCCACAGGCACTTGTGCGCCCCTCGAACGCCACCGGCTGGATATCGTCGGTTATTGCCGCGTCATCATCGACAGTAGAATTGTCGACAGCGTTCTTGTCCGGCGGAAGCACGGCGCAGCCCTCATCGTCACCAGACGCGCAGGTCTCACATCCCACACAAAGAACAAACGCGGCAAGAAGGATGAAAAGGTACTTGGTCATGGTCGCCTCCCCCGTGGTTTTCAGTATGGTGACAGAAACATAGACCTTTTATTGTTTGACATTGTTCCGCTCAGCCAGTTTCTTCATCGCTTTATCATGGCTCTTGCTCATGAAGATGACGGCGACGGTCGCGCCGATGGTGGCGTAGAGCATGTCGGACTGGGTATCCCAGACATACCCCTGCGTACCGAGGAACGCGTCGGCCGCCTCGCCGGTCGCCACCGCGACGCCCCACTCAAGGAACTCGTAGAGGACGCTGATAGCGGCGCACAGCGACACGACGATGACGCCGAGCCAGCCACGGCCCTTCACCACTTCGAGCCGCACCAGCAGTTCGCGGGCGATGAGCGCCGGGACGAAGCCTTGGAAGAAGTGGCCGACCTTGTCGTAGTTGTTGCGCGTCTGGTGGAAGGTGTCGCGGATCCAGTTGAACAGCGGCATCTCGGCGTAGGTGTAGTGACCGCCGATGAAGAGTATCCAGCAGTGTATCAGTATAAAGGTATAGACGAGGTCGGTGAAACGGAATCGCTTATAGGTCGCCGCAAGGAGGCCGAACCCGATAACCGCCGGGAACACCTCCATTATCCAAGTGAACTGGTCCTTCGGATAAATACCGGACCATATAAGCCCGATGAAGAAGGTAATGACAAACAGCCGCGACACGCCCACCTCTTTCAAGACAACGATGAAGGCATTTTCCACTAATCGTGTTTGAAAGTCAATGGAAATCTTTTCCGTTTTGCGATGATTTTATTGCCAAATCCTTGAATTTTATTTATTCTGGAACGCCTATGCATCGGGAGGGAACACTATGACGCGCACCGCATTAAAGACCGCGCTATTCCTAGCGCTCTGGGCGATGTTCATCGCCGCCTGTGGCAATGTCACCCTCAGCAGTAACGATAGCGATAGCCCGGCCGCAGACAATGACCAGCAGCCGTACAGTGACGACATTTTGATCGTTCCCGACATCGACGATCCATCGCCCGATGCAGGGAGCGACGATATCGCGACCGACATTCACCAGTCCGACGATGACCAGCTCATTGTTACCGACGACGATACTGTGATCGTCGACGACACTCTGCCCGACCAAGACATATCCGACGATACGCCACTCGACTCGGAGTTGGAACCGGATATCGACAATATGTCCGATATCGATGTGGACGCCGATGTCGAACTGCCGTCCGGCGACGACGACGGCGACGGTATCCCCAATAATGTCGAAGGAGCGGGAGACAAGGACCTGGACGGGCTCCCGAATTGGCTCGATCTCGATTCCGACGGCGACGGCATACGCGATGATGATGAAGCGGGTCCCGACCCAGAGGAACCGCAGGACGGCGACGGCGACGGACACCCCGACTATCTCGACAAGGATTCCGATAATGACGGTCTTTCGGATCATGAAGAGGTGGTGGCGGGGACCGATCCAACTCGAAAAGACACCGACAGTGACGGCGACGAGGACCTCGCAGAGATCGTCCACGGCTCCGATCCGACCGACCCGACCGACAAAATACCCGGCGAACCGACAGCTATATATGTAGTTACGCCTTATCAAGAGAACCCCGGTGAGGGCCGTACGCGTTCACTCTCCTTTTCAACCGATTTCTCGAAACTTGATGTCGCCATCCTGCTCGATCTGTCCGGTTCGATGGGGGAAGAGATGCTCGAATTGAAGAACGGCATAAAAACCGGATTTTTCGACGGCATCGGGACGCGATTGTCGGGTGTCGATCTGTCGATGGGATTGGCCCACTTCATGGATATGGCGAACGGTCAGGTCTTTGCGGTCGATCAGAAGATGACGACCGACGCGGAGTCCCTGCAGGTCGCCGCAGAGAATCTTCCCGAAATGGCGGGGGGCACCGAACCGCATCAGGAGGTGCTCTATCAGGCGGCGACCGGAGAAGGACTGGTGGCGACATACTACACCGATCCGATGGGCATGTCGTCGGTTGACATTGACCTTCCGCCGGTCGACTGCGCGGGAGAGCCGGGGTCCATCGGCGGTCTGTGTTTCCGTAGCTCGGCCCTCGACCTTTTCATCATGATAACCGATGAGGCATTCCCCAACTTCGCCATCAAGGGCACGCCCGACTGTTCCATCAACAATCCCGTAGACGGCTGTTGGGATGCGGCTTCTCCGGGGCACACGCTCGACGATGCCATTGCCGCGATGAACGGCATCAACGCTAAATTCATCGGGCTCGACACCGGATTCAGTTGCGACAATGTGGACCCGAACACGTATGAATGTCTCGGGACCTACACCCCACAGACGTTCGCCGGGCAGGATTACCTGCAGGTCGCGGAGGGTACCGATTCCCTTGATGGGTACGGGCAGGGCTTCTTGTATCACACCGCCGCTCCGGATGCGGTCGGCATGGCGGAACAGCTGGCCGACGCGGTCTACGATCTCGTCACGGAGTTGTCGAAAGATGTGCGTGTCGCCGTTTCCTCCGCGCAGGAATGCGATGGGCAGAACGCCGCTCAGTTCGTCATTTCGGCAACCCCGGAGAGCACCGATCCGGCCGATGGATATCTCTCCAAGGATGAGACTGCATTCTATGCGGTTTCACCGGGGACGATCGTGTCGTTCGCCGTCGTCTTCAATAATCATTTTTGCGAGAACAGCGGCACCCAACCACAAATATTCACCCTTTCCCTTACCGCACTCGGCGAAGGGGCGTTGCTCTCGGAAAAGGAGATACAGATCATTGTTCCTGCCGGATCGAGTTATTAACGGCGTGGGGAGGCGCTCATGGGCTCGTTCTTTCGTATATTAGGTATCCTGGCGGCCTTTCTCCTGTTCGCCTGCGGCAATGTCACCCTTCACAACAGCGACGGCGACAACACGACCACAGACAACGACCTACCACAAAACGACGATACTCTGACCGTGACCGACACTGACGGATCGGTGACGCAGGACGAGGATCAACTCGTCGCCGACAACATCCAAACCGACGAGGGCGCCGACGATACGACGGCCGACATCGATGAGCTGATCACCGACGATGACCTCGACGGCACAGCGGTCATTGACGATGACACTATCTCCGACGATGACACCAACGATGACACACCCGTCGATACCGACTATAATATCGACGCCGATATCGTTCCCGATGCCGATGCCGATACCGACGAGACGAACCCCAACGGGGACAGCGACGGCGACGGCATCTCCGACGAAGAGGAGGCCGTATTCGGGACCGACCCGACCAAAAAGGACACCGACGGCGACGGCGACGAGGATCTCGCCGAGGTGGTCTATGGTTCCAACCCGACAAATGGCTCCGATACGATCCCTGAGAACGAATATTATCTGGTCCTTCCTTATGCACCGGTCATATTCAAGTCGCTTTCCCTCTCTTTCACATCGGCCATCGAAAGTATAGACGTTGCCCTGTTGGTCGATTCGTCAGGATCGATGCAGAATGAATTCTCGGCATTGAAATCGAACTTCACCACGGAAGTATTTACCCCGGTCAGAGACCACCGGGAAGATTCGCTGTTCGGTTTGGCTACTTTCGAGTGGCAGCCACCTTTCACTATCCACGAAAGAATGACTGATGACTCCATGGCAATGAACGAAGCATTGGCCGCTATAGGAGATGCTACGGGCGATGACGAATACGCCGCCTCCGCACTCTATCTCATGGCGACATCTTCGCCGATACAGGGAACGGTCGAGGCTTGCGTGTCGGGTTTCGGCGGATGCGAACAGACGATGATACCTGATTCGATCTTCAACTACCCGGAGGCCGACTGCATCGGAGCTTTGGGAGAGGAAGGTCGCGCCTGTTTCAGGCATCGCTCAATGCCGATATTCGTCACGATAACCGACGAGTCTCTTAAAGAGTGCCCGTTGATCGGGAACGAAACGACAAACGATGCGTGCCGTTGGTCGGTCGGCGGACCGTTCAACAAGCCCGAGGCCACCGCAGCGATGAACGCCATCGGCGCTAAATTCATAGGCATCGATACCGGATTCGACGACAACGGGGTCCTCACTGATGCGTCGCTGGAAGATTTCGGCGAGATCGGCATAGCGACCCTATCGATCGACGATGACGGCAACCCATTCCGCTATCACACCGCTACCGTCGCCGCTACCGACCTGAATTCTCTGATTGCCGATGCGGTCATCGACTTCACTACGCGGATCGATCTGGACATGCATATCGAGGCCTATTCGACCCAACAGTGTAATGCGACACCGTTGAAAGAGTTCCTGTCAAAAGGAAAAACCTTCAAGAGCGAACCTTCCACCGGCGTTCAGGCGTATGACGAAGAGAACTTCTATTCGGTCACGCAAGGGACCTTGTTATGGTTCGAGGCACAATTCATCAATGATTTCTGCCAGAATACCAGCAATGACCCGGTCGTGTATGAACTACCGATAGAACTGCGAGGCAACGGCTCCTACATCAGCTCCCGAAGGGTGTATATCATCATCCCCCGGAACATCCCGTAACCGTCCAATTACTTCCTGACGTTTTCCTTGATGAACTTGATGAACTGGTCGCTCGGGGTGCCGGGGGTGAAGACCGCCGCGATCCCCTGCTCTTTCAGGCCCGGAATGTCGTCCTCGGGGATGACGCCGCCGCCAAAGACGAGGATGTCGCCCGCCCCTTTCGCCTTGAGCAATTCGACCACCTTCGGGAGTAGCGTGTTGTGGGCGCCCGACAGAATCGAGAGCCCCACCGCATCGACATCTTCCTGTATCGCCGCGTTGGCTATCGTTTCGGGGGTCTGCCGCAGGCCGGTGTAGATGACCTCCATCCCGGCATCGCGGAGCGCCCGCGCCACGAACTTGGCGCCGCGGTCGTGCCCGTCGAGCCCCGGTTTCGCGATGAGTACCCGTATCTTCTTTTCGCTCATTGCCGCCTCCCTTACAGTACGACCGATTCTTTGTGTTCGCCGTAGACCCCGACCATCTCGCCGACTATCTCGCCGAGCGTCGCGTAGGCCTTGACCGCGTCGAGTATCTTGGGCATCAGGTTGTCGCTGCCGCCCGCCGCCTTTTTCACCTCGGCCAGACGCCGCTTCACGAGGTCATTATCGCGTTCCGACTTGATCGCGTGTATCTTTTTGATCTGGGCCACCTGTATCGAGCGGTCGACCTTGAGGAGATTCTTGGGCGGCTGTTCCTTTATCTGGAACTTGTTGGTGCCGACCACGATCCGTTCGGTCGATTCTATCTCTTTCTGGTAGCGGTACGCGGCATCCTGTATCTCCTGCTGGGGATAGCCTTTCTCGATGGCCGCAACCATGCCGCCCAGTTCGTCGATCCGCTTGATGTAGGCGGCCGCCTTCTCCTCGATGCGGTCGGTCATCGATTCGACATAGTAGGAACCGGCGAGCGGGTCGACCGTATCGGCCACACCGCTCTCGTAGGCGACTATCTGCTGGGTGCGCAGGGCGATGCGGACGCTCTCTTCGGTCGGGAGCGCCAGCGCCTCGTCACGGCTGTTGGTGTGGAGCGACTGGGTGCCGCCGAGCACCGCCGCGAGCGTCTGGATGGCGACGCGGACGATGTTGTTGTCGGGCTGTTGCGCCGTGAGCGTGCAGCCGGCCGTCTGAGTATGGAAGCGCAGCATCTGCGACTTGGGACCGGCGTTGAAGCGCTCTTTCATCAGTTTCGCCCAGAGCCGCCGCGCGGCGCGGAACTTCGCGACCTCTTCGAGCAGGTCGTTGTGGGCATTGAAGAAGAACGACAGGCGCGGCGCGAAGGTGTCGACCGGGAGCCCGGTCTTTATCGCGGCGTCGACATAGGCAAGCCCGTCGGCCAGCGTGAAGGCCACTTCCTGCACCGCGTTACTGCCCGCCTCGCGGATGTGGTAGCCCGATATCGAGATGGTGTTCCACTTCGGGACCGACTTCGAGCAGAAATCGAAGATGTCGGTGATGATCCGCATCGACGGTTTGGGCGGGAACCGGTAGGTGCCGCGCGCGATGTATTCCTTGAGGATGTCGTTCTGGATGGTGCCGTCGAGTTCGTCGGGTTTGAAGCCCTGCTTCTCGGCGACGGCAATATACATGGAAAGGAGCACCGAGGCGGTCGCGTTGATGGTCATCGAGGTCGAGACCTTCCCCAGCGGAATGCCGTCGAAGAGCGTTTCCATGTCGCGCAGGGAGTCTATCGCGACGCCCACCTTCCCCACTTCGCCGTCCGACATCGCATGGTCCGAATCGAACCCGATCTGCGTCGGCAGGTCGAAGGCGACCGAAAGACCCGTCTGCCCCTGTTCGAGCAGATATTTATAGCGTTTGTTCGATTCCTCGGCGGTGCCGAACCCGGCGTACTGGCGCATCGTCCAGAATTTGCCGCGGTACATGGTCGGCTGGACGCCGCGGGTAAAGGGAAATTCGCCGGGGAAGCCGAGTTTGTCGTAGTTCGGGCAGGTGTCTCCGGGGACATAGACCGGCTCCACGGTGTCGCCCCACGAACTCTTGAACTCTTTTTTCCGTTCGGGGAACTTCTCGATGGTCTTTTTGTAGGCGCCTTCGCGCCATTTCGCGTGTTTCTCGCTGATCGACATTGTTATCTCCGTATGAAAGTGAACGGTCGTGCCGGGGTGAGTCTAGATTGGTCGAACGGAAAAAGCAATGAAAAGCGGTGGAGGACTAGAACACGCATATATTGAGATGACCGTCGCCATAGTATCAGACCGGAAATGAAAGTCAAACGCTTAGTTGTCGGCGTTCCAGATAGACTTCTTTGCGATGAGGCCCTTATAAGCCGAGGCGCTTCCACACCTTCTCGCCCGCGATGACCGCATCGCCGGGGTCGGCCAACCTTTTCTCGGCTAGATAGATATCTAGATGGTCGAAAAAATAGCGCAACGAATCTTCGACAAGCGCATTGCGCGTCATTTCCAACTCTTTGGCTACCGATTCGATATGATTGAGCGTTTCGCTTTCAAGCGAAACCACTAACCGCTTGCGTCCCATTCGTCAATCCTTCAGTAAAACATCCTCGTCAGTCGTATCATCATCGACCGTGGCATCGTCGTAGTCGACATAAATGTTACCGTATTTCGGCGTGGCCTCGCCGCAACTTGACGCGACGACCATCCCCAGCGCCACGACCATCAGCCGATAGAAGTGTGTTTCAACATCTTTTTCTCCCCTCACTCATCCGGCAGCAGGGCATCGTCGTCAGAAGAGACTTCTTCGAGTTCTATTTTCACATCGATGTTGGTGCAGGTGTAGTAACCGAAGTCGCTTGGATCATAAGTACACTCTAACGGGACACTGACCTCTTTATCCTGATACCGGCCGTTCGTCGCGCCATCGATGTCCATGACCCCGAGCATCGCCGTGTCTTGGGGAGACAAACCACAGGACTCTTGCTCTTGAATGAAGAAAGTTCCGTCGCTGCCGCTCAACACCTGAGATGTCGATGAATATTCGCTCAACTGGTAGGTTATCGCTATACCCTCTATCGGCGAACCGCCCACAGCGCTGACCGCACCTTCGACATGGAACTCGACGGTCGGGCATCCGTACAAGGTATCCTCAAACTCCGGATCATCTCCGTCCTCGTCGGGCACTTCCGACTCACTGTCGAAACCCTCCGCGTCAACAGCATCCTTATCCGGCGGAGTATCTTCGTCGGGATCAACGGGCACATCGAAATCGTCGTCGGGCGTGATGGTTTCGTTCTCGGCGACATCCTCATCGACCGTGCCATCATCGAAATCGGTCTGTTCGATGCCGTAGAGCGGCGTGCTGTGGCAACTTGACGCAAGGAAGAAACTCACCGCCACGATCATGAGCCGGTAAAAGTGCTTGAGCATGACACCCACCCCATTCGCCGATTGCTTCGAAAACCATCCACATAGTATCAGACCGGAAATGAAAGTCAATCGTTCCTCCTTTTTACCTCTAAAATTGCTTTTTCCCCATTTTTTGGTTACCTGTGCTGAACATTTTCTTAGGAGTACGTCATGTTCAAAACCATAGCGAGAAAGATATTCGGGAGCGAGAACGACCGCTTCCTCAAGATGTGCCGTCCCTTCGTCGCCCGCACCAACGAACTCGAGGCCGAAACGGCGAAACTGACCCGCGGCGACATGGTCAGCCGGTGCAACGACATCAAACAGCGGCTCATGAACGGCGAACCGATCGACCACGTCATCCCCGAGGTTTTCGCGATGGTCCGCGAGGCGGGCAAACGGACCCTCAACATGCGCCACTACGATGTTCAGCTCATCGGCGGCATGGTCCTGCACAAAGGGAAGATCGCCGAGATGAAGACGGGCGAAGGTAAAACGCTCGTCGCTACTCTGGCGTTGGTCCTCAATGCCCTGTCGGGTAAGGGCTGTCACCTCGTCACGGTCAACGACTACCTCGCCCAGCGCGACGCCGAATGGATGGGCAACATCTACAAATACCTCGGCCTCACGGTCGGCGTGGTCCTGCACGGTCTGTCCAACAAGGAAAAAAAGGACAACTACAACTGCGATATCACCTACGGCACCAACAGCGAATTCGGCTTCGACTATCTGCGCGATAACATGAAGTACGATCTGGCCAACTATGTCCAGCGCGACCTTCATTTCGGCATCGTCGACGAGGTCGACAGCATCCTCATCGACGAGGCGCGCACCCCGCTGATCATCAGCGGCCCGTCGGAGGATTCGACCGAACTCTATACCGTGGTCAATTCGATCATGTACGGCCTCAGGGACGAGGTCCACTTCAAGCGCGACGAGAAGGCGAAGAGCGTCGTACTCAACGAGGACGGCGTCCACAAGGTGGAACAGCTCCTCAAGATACAGAATCTCTACGCCCCGGAGAATCTCCAGCTGGTCCACCATGTCCAGCAGGCGCTCAAGGCGCACTTCATGTTCGCCAAGGAGGTCGACTACATCCTGCGCGACAACCGCGTCATGATCGTCGACGAGTTCACCGGTCGCATCATGGAGGGGCGCCGCTGGTCCGACGGCCTCCATCAGGCGATCGAGGCCAAGGAGGGGGTCAAGGTCGAGAGCGAGAACCAGACGCTCGCCACCATCACCTACCAGAACTACTTCCGCATGTACAAGAAACTCGCCGGCATGACCGGCACCGCCGACACCGAGGCGGCCGAGTTCGCCGACATCTACAATCTCGGCGTCATCGTGATACCGACCAACCGCCCCACCATCCGTACCGACCACGGCGATGTCATCTTTAAGACGCGCCGGTCGAAGGAACAGGAGGTCATCAAGGAGATCCAGAAGCGGCATGAGGCGGGCCAGCCGGTACTGGTGGGCACCATATCGGTCGACAGTTCCGAGGTGTTCCGGCAGCTGCTCGAAAAGGCGCGGATACCGCACAATGTCCTCAACGCGAAGTTCCACCATAAAGAGGCCGACATCATCGCGCAGGCGGGCCGCAAGGGGGCCGTCACCATCGCCACCAACATGGCGGGTCGCGGTACCGACATCGTTCTGGGCGGCAACCCCGAAAAGCTCGCGAAGGCCGAACTCAACGGCTGGCTGGCGGGTCGCGAAGGGACGACGGAAGAAGAACTGAAGACGAAGTTCGACGAACTGGTCGAAAAATACCGTCCCATCTGCATCCGCGAACGGGACGAAGTGGTCGCGGCGGGCGGCCTGCATATCGTCGGCACCGAACGCCATGAATCGCGCCGCATCGACAACCAGCTCCGCGGCCGGTCGGGCCGTCAGGGCGACCCCGGCTCGTCGCGCTTCTTCCTGTCGCTGGAGGACGATCTCCTGCGCATCTTCGGCGGCGAGAAGGTCTTCAACATCATGGACAAACTCGGGCTCGAAGAGGGCCAGCCCATCGAGCACCGCTGGATAACCAAAGCGATCGAGAACGCCCAGAAAAAGGTCGAAGGACACAACTTCAGCATCCGTAAACACGTTCTTGAATATGACGATGTGATGAACCAGCAGAGAAAGGCGGTCTATGCCCTGCGCCGCGATATCCTCACCGGCGGCGAGAAGAACCGCGAGACGGTCCTGTCGATGATCGAAGAGGTGACCAATTCGCTCGTCGGCAGTTCCATCCCCGAAGGGCAGTCGCCCGGTGCGTGGGACTGCGAAGCGGTCCGCGAACAGCTCGCCCGCGTCGTGATGATACCCCCTGAGACCTTCACCTTCGTTACGCCCGATGTGGCATTGAATGTGGAACGCGGCAAGGACCCCCGCACCGCGCTGGCTCAGGTAATATACGATTTCATGGTCGAACAGTACACCAAGAAGATGTCGCAATACACCCCGGAGCTCACCTTCGAACTGGAACGGCACGTCATTCTCGAGGTGCTCGATTTCTTCTGGCGCCGTCACCTATTGACGATGGACCATCTGCGCGAAGGTATCGGTCTGCGCGGCTACGGCCAGAAGAATCCGAAACTCGAATACAAGCGCGAGGGCTTCAGTCTCTTCACCGAGATGATGTCCACCATCTACAGCGAATCGATCAAACGGCTCTTCGCGGTCCAGATCGTGACGCAGGAATCGCTGGAGAAGTTCGAGAAGAAGGAGGAGAAGCGGGAGCGCGAGATGCAGGCAGGAAGCGGTCCCAAGACGGCGGTCGCCAAAGAACCGGCCAAACGGATCGCGCCGAAGGTCAACCGCAACGATCCGTGCCCGTGCGGATCAGGCCAGAAATTCAAAAAATGCTGTATGGATAAAGGTATCTACGACTGATGAGTGAACCACTCACCGTCCGTATCAACCGTTTTCTGGCCGAGTCGGGGGTCGCTCCGCGCCGCAAGGCCGATCTGCTGGTGGCGGCGGGCCGCGTCACACTCAACGGCCGCACGGCGGTCACCGGCGACAAGATCGATCCGACAAAGGACACGGTGACGGTCGATGGTGTCGCGGTCACCCGCACCGAAGAAAAGGTCTGGTATCTGCTCAATAAGCCCGAAGGGGTCATATCGGCCGTCACCGACCGGCGCGGCCGCAAAACGGTGGTCGACCTGCTTCCCCCCACGCCGGGGATATTCCCGGTCGGCCGGCTCGATCAGGAGGTCGAAGGGGTGCTCCTCCTCACCACCGACGGCGATCTCGCTCACCGCCTCACCCACCCCAGCTTCGGCATCGCGAAGGTCTACCGTGTGATCGTCGCGGGCTATTTTCCCGCCGACAAGATACGTCACATAAAAACGGGCGTGGAGATCGACGGCCACCTCTGCCGCGCCCGTGACGTGATCATCACCGAGGAAAAACAAACCACCACCACCCTCGAACTGACCCTCAGCGAAGGACGCAAGCACGAGGTCAAGGAACTCATCAAAGGGGTCGACAGCCTGCTGTTGCACCTCGAACGCATCTCATTCGCAGGACTGACCGCGCAGGGTCTCAAACCGGGCCAGTTCCGCCGCCTCACCCCCGCCGAGGTCGAATTCCTCCGGAAATTAACTTCTTCAAAATAAATATGAGGAAAAATAAAAAAAGAACCCGCCGTGGCCGTGTCACCGACTCGTTTCTTACCTGTGCTTCACAGGTGGGGCATGTTCGGCCGCTACCTTTTTACAGTCACGGCACGGTGACCGCCCCAATAAGTAGTCACGGAAGAAACTACTTTCGCCAGCAGATCACGCACCCGGCAGGCTCGGCTCATTCTACGCCCATTATTCCCGGCTGTCAACGGGTATCTTATGGCGCGTAACCTCTACGAGCTTTTCGCGGAGAATCAGGGCCGTTGCGCCGGCCGGACCGCGCTCCACACCGTGAAGCGCGATGGCGCCGACGAGATGACCTACGCCGAAATGCACGACCGGGTCCTCCGCATCGCCGGAGCGCTCGCCGCGGCGGGCATCAATAAAGGTGATCGCGTGGTACTCCTGAGCGAGAACCGCGCCGAATGGTATATCTGCCTCTACGCCATCATGCGGGCCGGCGGCGTCGCGGTGCCGCTCTACACCACCGCCAGCGCCGAACAGCAGGACTACATCATCCGCGACTGCGGAGCCCGGTTCGGCTTCGTGTCGAAAGAGGCGCTCTACGACACCATCCGCCGCCCGGCTGAAGAGTTCTTTGCCGGTACCGTCATATTCGACCCTGAAACGCAGCGGCCCGAACTGACGCCGCTCGACCGCTTCATGGCTCAGGGCGATCCCGCTTTCGACCCGGCGCAGGAACGGCCCGCCGCGTGGGAAGACACCGCCATCCTCATCTACACCTCCGGCACCACCGGTGAACCCAAAGGAGTGATGCTTTCGCACCGCAACATCATCAGCGACGTCCTCATGCTCCAGCCGGTGCTTGCCTATATCACCGACCTGCGATACCTTTCGATACTGCCGCTGTCTCACGCTTACGAATTCGCCGTCATCCAGACGGTCGTCTCGATGGGCGGCACCATCATCCCGGTCCCGGTCATGGCCAAAACGGTCGAATACATCGAAAAGGGCGGCCCGACCATCGCCTGCGCCGTCCCGCGCCTTTTCGAGAAGATCTACAACACCGTCCTGCGCAATGTCGGCAACGCCCATCCGGCGGTCCGGATGCTCTTCTACCGCGGCCTGCGACTCGGCGAGAAGATCTACCGCCACCTTGAGAAGAACGAACCGGTCCCCTTCCCCGCCAACCTGCTCTATCGGTTCTATCGTCGCATCGTGTTCGACAAGATACGCAACAAGACGGTCCGCACCATACAACTGTTCATATCGGGCGGCGCGGCGATACAGCCCGAGATCGTCCGCTTCTTCAACATCATCGGCACCCCCATCGTCGAAGGCTACGGCATATCCGAATGTTCCCCGGTGGTCAGCGTCAACATGCCCGACGACCGCGATGTGGGGACCGTCGGCCCGGCGCTCACGGGGCTCGATGTCCGCATCGCCCCCGACGGCGAGGTGATCGTGCGCGGCCCCATCGTCATGAGCGGTTACTGGAATAAGCCCGACGAGACACGCGCCGTGATGGACGACCACGGCTTTTTCCACACCGGCGACATCGCCGTGTGGACCGACAACAAGAAACTCAAGATCATCGGCCGGATGAAGGACATCATCGTGATGGCTTCCGGCAAGAATGTCGCCCCCGCCAAGATAGAGAACATGCTCGCCGCCGACCCGTGGATAGATCAGGCGTGCGTGGTAGGCGACGAACAGAAATACCTCGCGGCGCTCATCGTCCCCGACTTCGACCAGCTCAAGGTCTGGGCGAAGGACAACGGCATCGCGGCGGCCGACGAACGGGAACTTATCCACCACCCCGCGTACAAGAAACTCATCAAGGAGAGCGTCGATAAGGTCAACCGGCAGATAGAGAGCCACGAGGCGCTCAAACGGTTCCACATCCATGAACGGCGCTTCACCGTCGAGGGGGGCGAACTGACCCCGACGCTCAAGCTCAAAAGACGCGAAATAACAAAAAAATACAAGGATATATTCGATAGTCTCTACAGTTAAGGGAGGGGGTTGTGGAGAGCAAGATGAAACTGGTGGCCACCGTCTTCGAGGTGAAGATCAAGCTCTATAACGACGGCGTCGCGGCGCCGAACTTCTTCGCGTTCTACCGCGAGAAGATGGGACAGTTCGACCTTGAGACGCTGGTGATGCTCGACGGCAACCTGCCGACGGCCACCGTCACCATCGTCACCGAATGGGCCGAAAATCACCGCGATGAACTCTGGGACGCATGGGAATCATTTTAGCCATCACCCATTTTTCTGTTGCTAAAAAATAAATTAGTATTATTCTTCTCTTATACTGGGTTTTGAACAACTTCTTTGAGGGAGGTCGTATGCGGGTGAAAAATATTTTGGTGTCCGGGGCTCTGATGCTCCTCATCTTTGTCGCCTGTTCGACTGAAAAAAAGCCGGGATTCATCGCCGGAGGCTCCTGCGCCGATGAAAACGCGACCGTCTGCGACAGCGAGAAGATGACCATCCTGAAATGCGTATCGGACGGCGCCGCGCTGGTATGGCAACCCTTGATCGATTGTCCCAAAGGCTGTAGCATGGCGACCGGTTCCGCCGAATGTATGTCCGACGGCACTTCCGATAATGGGACGGACAAAGACGCCCTTACCCCCGATGCGGCCGACACCGTTGCCGATAAAGATATCGTTACCGACGGAAACATAACCGATGACCTCCTTAACGACAACCCCGGCAATGATAACGCCGCCCCCGACGATCTGATCACCGACAACACCGTTCCTGACGACTCTGTTGTCGATGCTCCGGCCACCGATGACACCGTTACTGACGATCCGACGATCACCGATGACACCGCCGCCGTAGATGATGCGACTTTCACCGACAGCGACACCGTCGGTGATGACACCGACAGCGGCGCCATTGTCGATACCGGCCTGTTCAACGATTCCGACATACCGGTCTTCTGTCTTGAACCGTGCGCCGGCATCGCCGACAACTGCCTCTCGCCGATGGATTCTGAGTCGCCCGCCTCCTGCGACGGACTCGACAACGATTGCGACGGCACCGTGGATGAAGGTTGTCCCTGCCGCACCGGCGCCGTTCAGCCCTGTTTCGCCGGCCCGCCCAATAAGCGCAACATCGGCGCCTGCACCGACGGCACGCAAACCTGCGAGAATGTCGGCGGCACGCTGAAATGGGGTGCCTGCACCGGCGGCATCGTCCCGTCGAACGAGGTGTGCGACTTCACCGACAACAACTGCGACGGGTGTGTCGACCGCACCGACTGTTGTGCGCCGCCGATCGACTGCTCCGGAACTATGCCCGACGCACAGCCGTTCCAAGACTACGTGGTGGACGGCACCGCCTTCTACAGCGGCGGAGACGCTACGAGTTGGTCATGGGAACTCTCCAAGGGGCCCTGCGACATCGTGAACGGCAAGGTCAGCTATACGATGAACGGCAACTTTGTGAGTCAGGCCACCACGACGGCGTCGTCGATGACGCTCAAGTTCTATCTCTCCGGGCAGTACACCCTCACCATGACGGCCCATACCCCGAGCGGCGACTACAGTTGCAGTTGGGTGATCCATGTGGTCGGTCCGGGACTGCGGGTCGAGATGTGCTGGGACACCACCACCTCAACCGATGTCGATCTGCACATGGGACGGCTGGTCAATGGTCTCGGCGGTTCAACGACGAGCGATTGGTTCTCCAATAGCAATACCAGCGAAGACTGTTACTACGCGAACTGTTCGTCGACCTGGGACTATTCCGTCAACTGGGGCTACTCCAACTCTCCCCTCGCGGCCTGCTCGGGTAACCTTTATGGCGATTGGAGTTCCGAGGGGGCCTGCCCGAACCCCCGCATCGACATCGACAACTACACCAATATGAACGGGGTGGCCGAGAACCTCAATCTGGACAATCCTAACGACGGCGACAAATTCCGTGTTTTCGTCCACTATTATGATGACGGCAAGCCCTTTGGAACAAGGGTCACCTACCCCGTGGTAAATGTCTATTGCGACGGCATCATGCTGGGTTCCTATGGGGTATCGCCGCAGGTCCAAGGATTCGATAAAAGCGGCGGCGATGACGGCGGAGACGGCTGGAAGGTCGTGGATGTCACCACCGATGTCACCGCAGGCATCACCAGTTGCACGCTCGATCCGATCTTGAGCGGCAGTGCCTATGTGGTGGAGACCGGTCCTTTCTCGTGGCCGTAGATCCGCGGCGATGCGGAAGATCGATCATTGTAACAGGGAGGCATCCGTGAGAGAACAAGTTGTCGTTTCGCTCTTTGTGCCGTTCATCATCTTCTTGCTCGGGTGTGAGAATGGTTCGTCCCAGATCCATACCGACGGCACCGCTGACTCCGACGGCGTCGCCCCGACCGATAGCGATCAAACAACGACCGGCGATGCCGACGATACTCCAACCAATGACGCCCCGCTCAACGACACTACGACCGACACTGATACCACGGTTGAAAATGATGTCGTCCCTGATCAAGACCAAGATATCCCCCTCTCCTGCGGAAACGACACCATTGACTCGGGCGAAGTCTGTGACGGCGGGCTGATCTCTTGCACCGTGCTGGATGAGGCGCTTTATAAGGCCGGAAAGGCCACCTGCAAGACCGATTGTTCGGGCTGGGACACCGCGACCTGCGAAAAGAAGCCGGCCTGCGGGAACGGCGAGATTGAAGAGGGGGAAGTGTGTGAAGAGAGCAACCTCAAGGATTGCATCCTGATAGACAGCGACCTCTACCGCGGCGGGAAAGCCTACTGTAGCGATGATTGTACCGCGTGGGATACTTCGACCTGCGATACGGCCGTCGATAGCGATAACCGCGATAACGATACCCCCGATGTCGTGCAACCGGATGCCGACACAGACACCGCGGCATGCGATAATCCGAATGTCGGCAAGAACTGCAAGACCGATACCGAATGCGGCACCTGCCTTATCTGCGTGAACGCGAAATGCACCGCAGGCTGTCAATCCGATGCCGATTGTATGAACTACGCCGGCACGAAATGCAATACGAAACTCAGTCGCTGCGTGAACACGACCGCCTCAAGCGGTGCCTGCAACCAGAGCAACTGCCCGAGCGGCTGCTGCTATGCGACGAAAGGCTTTCAGTCGGTCAAGTGCCTCATGACGGCGGCGCTCGCAACCTGCGGCATCTGCAAGCAGGGAGAGATCTATATGGACGGCAAACAGTGCGTCCCAGCCGCATGCAGTACCGGCGACACCAAATGCCAGACCTACAATACCGCCGCGCCGGATCCCGAGTGTTACGAATGCAAAGCGGGAGAGTTGGTCTGCTACGATGACCCCGATTGTTCCAGTTCGACACTACGTTTACTGAGCGGATATCCCGTCAATTCGTTCGCCTGTGTCGCGGCAGGCAACTCTTGTGGCCCCAACGACTCCTGTTGTTCGGGTCAACCCTGCATTCAAGGCTATTGTTATTGATGTGGATGTGAGGGAATAGTCATGTACAAAGCTCTCCTCCTTGCATTCCTGCTTATTTTCGCCATCTCCTGCGAGAACGAGACCCATCTGCGGCTCGTGACCGATCAGGATATCTCCGGCGATACCGATCAGCCGACATCCGACGACACGGCCGTCGTACCCGATGACCATGACACGACCGGACCCGACCAGAACGATGCCGCGACCCCGGACGACGATCTGAGCGTTCCCTGCGAACTCGACAGCGAATGCGGCGACGGCGAGATATGCGTCCTCGGGAACTGTGCGCCGGGCTGTAAAGCGGACAAGGACTGCGCCGCCTATCCCGGCACCACCTGCAACACCGAAACGAACCGCTGTCTCAACGAAACGGCGAACGACGGCGCCTGCAGCGAAAAGAACTGCCCCACCGGCTGCTGCTGGGCAGAACGGGGATTCGTGACGCTCAAGTGTCTCATCCCCCCGGCCGTCAAGTACTGCGGCACCTGCGCGCAGGGCGAGGTATACATGGGTCAGAACACCTGTGTGCCGGCCGCCTGCTCGACGAAAGATACTCTCTGTCAGACCTATAACTCCTATGATTCCCGCGCCGCCTGTTACGAATGCAAAACAGGCGATCTCCTCTGTTACGACAACCCCGCCTGCAACTGAGCCCCATGGAACTCATCGACACCGGGAAATGCATCGTCTGCAAGGTCTTCTTTCTGACGATCACGGTTCTTTTTCTGTCATCCTGCGAATCGAACACTCACAAAACAGCGCTCGATAGCGACGCTACCGCCGACCAGACGGAGAACGACCCCGTGATCATACCGGATGACGATTCCGTTGCCGATACCGATGTTGACGCCTACGACGACGCACCTATTACCGACAACAGCGCGCCCGATGTCGATCTGCCCGACAACTGCAACACGTATAATATCGGCCGGAACTGCCTAGCTCCCGACGAATGCGGTGCCTGCCTCATTTGTGTCAAGGCAAAGTGCCAAATTGGATGCCTCCGCGATGACGACTGCGCCGCTTATCCGGGCACCCTGTGCAACCGCAAACTTGCCCGGTGTCTCAATGTCGTGGCCTCGGACGGCGCCTGCAACGAAACGAACTGCCCAGATGGCTGTTGCTACGCAGAGAAGGGCTTCAGGGAGCTTAGGTGTCTGCAAAGTCCCGAACTGACAAAGTGCAGTGTCTGCGATCAGGGAGAGGTCAACATGGGCGAGGGGTACTGTGTGCCAGCCGCCTGTTCGACGACAGACACCAAATGTCAGGATTACAACACGTATACCGGGAAAACACCTGCCTGTTATGAATGCAAGGGAAACGAACTGATATGTTACGAGGATTGCAATAACCCCGGATGCGACTGCGGAACTACGCTTATGCCGGTGAATCTGAGAAAGTGTGTCGCGGCGGGTGAAACCTGCACCAAAAACGACGAATGTTGCTCCAACCAACCCTGCATACAAGGATTCTGTTACTGACATGGAACTCATCGACACCGGCAAATGCATCGTCTGCGGGAAGGATAACCCGCACGGTTTTCAGCTGAAGATCGCGACCGACCGCGAGAAAGGCCGCGCGTGGAGCACCGTGACGATACCGGAAAAATACATCGGCTGGCAGCATTTCATCCACGGCGGGATCACCTCGATGCTCCTCGACGAGATGATGGCGCACGCCGCCATCGCCTACGCCGGGTTCTGCGTCACCGCCGAGATGAAGGTCCGCTTCAAACGGCCGGTCCTCCCGCATGTCCCGCTCACCGTCGAAGGCGAAGTGGTGTCGCGCAGCGGCCGCATCATCACCACCAAAGCGGTGATGAAAGATGGCGATGTGGTGCTGGCGGAAGCCGAAGGACGGATGGTGATACCGAAGAGTTGAGAGTTGATGGTTGAGAAGTTGAGGGTTGAGCGGTTCAAACTCCCGTTCAACAGCGAAGCGACTCAACGGGCGTCAGCCCATTAAACTGTCATTCAACGATCCCAGAATATCAGCTTTGAGAACGAATCGGCCTTGAGCGACGCGCCGCCGACGAGCGCCCCGTCGATATCGGGCATCGTCATCAACTCTTTGACATTGTCGGGTTTGACGCTGCCGCCGTAGAGGATGGTGATATCCTTGCGGCCGTAATGTTTGTCCATGAACTTACGGACATAGTCGTGCATCTCCTGCGCCTGCGCCCCGGTGGCGTTGACGCCGGTGCCGATGGCCCAGACCGGTTCGTAGGCGATGACCATATCCTCGGGCGGACAGGTCAGGTTCCCGTCGAACGCCGATGAAAGCTGCATATCGATGACGGCGAAGAGCTCCCCTTTCTCTCGCTGGGCCAGCGTCTCGCCGATACAGAAGATGGTACGGAATCCCTTTTTCTGCGCGAAGGCGACCTTCTTGCGCAGGTGTTCGTGACTCTCCCCCATCACATGGCGCCGCTCCGAATGGCCGATGAGGACGGTACGGATACCGAGATCGGCAAGCATCGTCAGGCTCACCTCGCCGGTGAAGGCGCCGTTCTCCTCGAAATGGAAGTTCTGCGCCGCGAGCGTTATGTTCTTCCCCTTCGCCAACGCAGCGGCCTGCGCGAGGTACGGGAACGACGGGGTCACGATGACCTCGCGGTCCTTCAGCGCGACGCACGAATCGCCGATCGCCCCGAAAAAGGTCGCGACCTCAGCGGTCATGTTGTTCATCTTCCAGTTGGCGGCAAATATCTTCTTGCGCGTCATGATCCCCTCCCCGTGAAGGCTTATTTCTTCTTCGACTCGTTGTAGAGACGGTACGATTCGCGGGCGATGACCAGCTCTTCGTTGGTCGGGACGACGATCACCTTGACCTTCGACGACGGCTTGGAGACCTCTTTGAGGGTCGCGCGGACCGTCTTATTGAGCGGCACATCGAACTCGACGCCCATGTATTCGAGCCCTTCACAGGCCATCTGGCGGGCTTCCCAATCGTTCTCGCCGATGCCGCCGGTGAACACGATGGCGTCGACACCGCCCATCGCCGCCGCGTAGGCGCCGATGTATTTCTTGAGCCGGTAAGTGAACATCTTGATCGCCAGTCCGGCCCGTTTGTTCCCTTCGTGGATCGCCTTCCAGTTGTCGCGCATGTCGTTCGAAATGCCGCCGACACCCATCAGCCCCGACTTCTTGTTGAGCATCTTGTCGAAGTCATCCAGCGACACTCCCTTGCGCGCCGCAAAGAAGACCAGCGCCGGATCGATATCGCCGCAGCGGGTCCCCATCATGAGCCCTTCGAGCGGCGTCAGTCCCATCGAGGTGTCGACCGATTTGCCGTTCTGGATGGCCGCTATCGAGCTGCCGTTGCCGAGGTGGGCCGTGATGACCCGCAGTTTATCGAGCGGCTTTTTCAGGTGATCGGCCGCCAGCTGTGCGACATAGCCGTGCGAGGTGCCGTGAAAGCCGTACCGGCGTACCTTGTATTTCTCGTACCACGAGTAATCTATCGGGTAGAGGTAGGCGTAATCGGGCATCGTCTGGTGGAACGCGGTGTCGAAACAGCCGCCCTGAAACGCCTTCGGGAAGAGCTTCTGCGCCGTTCTGACTCCGGTGATATTGTGGGGATTGTGGAGCGGCGCGAGGTCGTTGCACTCGGTCATCTTCTCGATGACATCCTCGGTGATCGCGACCGACGAATGGTAGCATTCGCCCGCGTGGACCAGCCGGTGGCCGATGACGCCGATCTCCGATTTGTCGCGGATGATGTTCTTGTCGGTGAGCAGTTCGAGGACGGTGTTGAGGGCCGCTTCGTGATTCGGGAGCGGCAGTTCGCGCTCCACCTTCTCGCCGGTCCCTTCGATCTTGAGCGACACGATGCCCATCGGCAGGCCGATCTTTTCGGCGATACCTTTGCCGACGACGCTCTCATCATTCATGTCGAAAAGTTGATACTTGATGGAAGAACTTCCGCAGTTGACAACGAAGACTTTCATGGTGACCTCCTATGGGTGGCTCGCGTTTCGATGCACCGACACCCTATCCCCGAAAAAAAACTTTGGCAAGAAAAATAGGGAACTGATAGAAGCGGCAGGTTTTCCTTTGACTTCGGCCCGTTGCCGCGGTATCCTCCGACGACCGAAAACCATTCAGGGAGGCTCCCATGACCCGCGCCGCCGAGGCCCTCAGCAAGTTCAGGAACATCGAGGTCGGCTACGACCTGACCAAACTCTCCGACGACATCCGCGACGCCCTGCCGCACCTCATCGCCGCGCTCGATGTGGTGACCGACATCTACCTGCGTCAGCAGGATGAACAGCTCCCCGGCATCTGGAAAAAGGTGATGGCCGGGTCCGACGAGGAGAAAAAACGGTTCTACAACCGCTTCAAAGGGCCGTGGGACCAGCTTTCGGAATATGCCACCGTCTATCCCGACGATCTCCCCGACCGCGCCAAGGGATGCGCCTTCTATCCCGATGGGATGGACGCCGCCGCGCTCGAAGCGGCCATCGCGAAGTTGCCCGCCGCCGAGCAGGAGAAAATGCGCGACACCTACACCGTCATCCGGAAAGAGGGCGACAAACTCAAGGCGATCCCCTACCATGAATACTATCGTGCCGACCTCGAACGGCTCGCCGGACACCTGAAAAAAGCGGCCGCCTTCGTCAAGCACGAAGGTCTCAAAAAATACATCCTCAACCGTGGCGAGAGTCTCCTCACCGGCAAATATCAGGATACCGAGGCCGAATGGGTGAAGCTCACCGACGCGCCGCTCGAATTCGTCTTCGGCCCCTTCGAGGTCTACGCCGACGGTTTACTCGGCCTCAAGGCAACCTACGAGGGGTTCCTGCTGGCGGTCGACCATGAGAAAGGTGCGCGGCTCAAGGAGATAGAGAACAACCTTGACAAGCTCAACGCCGCATTCCCGATGCCGGCCGGTGCCAAAGCGGCGGTCGGCGGGATGGCGCCGATGGTGGTGGCGCACGAACTCTATGCGTCGGGCGAGGCCTACCACGGCATCATGACCAGCGCCTTCAATCTCCCCAACGACCCGTGGGTACGCGGCAATGTCGGCTGGAAACAGGTGATGATCTACAATATCATGCAGGCGAAATTCAAGACCTGCACCTCGGTCATCGCCAAACGGATATCGGATAACCGCATCACCGCCGACTTCGACCCCTATTTCTTCTTCGTCCTGATGCATGAGGTGAGCCACGGACTCGGCCCCGCCTACCGCGCCGACGGCACGAAGGTCGCCTCCGCGATCGGTTCGGCCTACACCACCATTGAGGAGGCGAAGGCCGACACCGGCGGGCTGGTCCTCCTCCTCAAGATGGGCGGCAAATACGGCGTCCCGGCGTTCGGAAAGCGGCCCCTGCTCGATTCGTTCTTCGCGGGGCTCTTCCGCTCGATGCGGTTCGGCGTCCATGAGGCGCACGGCGGGGCGAATGTGATAGAGTTCAACTGGATGAAGGAGCGCGGCGTCATCGAAGTGAAACCCGACGGTTCGTTCGAGACGCACGACGCCAATTTCGCGAAGGCGGCCGACGACCTGCTGGAGGAGTTGTGCCGTATCGAGGCGGCGGCGACCCCGGATGAGGCGGCCGCCTTCGTCAAGAAGTGGGCGCATCCCGGCAAGGAGATCCTCGACGCCCTCGAAAAACTCAAGGACATCCCCATCGACATCACCCCGATCTATACACGGTAAATTTCCAGAAAAATTATTCGGCGGGCGCCCGGAAGATGAGGGTGCATTTGTCGGTCAGGGTTCATAACAGGAAAGGATCGTTACACTTGCCGATCGTTTCGTAACAGGAGCCTGAACAGCAGTCCTCGTCGCTCACGCAGTCGCCGCCGACCGGGATACAGTCGGAGATATCGGGACCGCAGATGCCGTTGACGCTGCAGTTGCCCGAACAGCAGTCCAGATCGCTGGTGCAGTGGTCCCCCTCGGGGATGCAGTCGACATCGCCGGGACAGCAGACCAGATCGTTGTTCCCATCCGGCGCGCAGACGCCGCAACAGCACTGGTCGGGCATGGCGCAGGGAGCAAGGTTCTCGCGGCATTCGAAGCCTTCACCGCAGACATTACCGGTGCAGACCCCGCCGCAACAATCGTCGGGCGAATCACAGGAACCGCCTTCCATGACACAGTTGTCCGAGAAACAGCGCGATATGCCGAATATGGTCTCCTGACAGAAGAGATCGCCGTTGCCGTTGGGACAGCCCGGGGAATCCTGCGGCGTCGCACAGGGACAGCAGTCGTGGTAGCCCGGCCCGCACAATTCGCCCGCCGGGGCGCAACCGGTGGGATTCTCACAGCGGCCGATGCCGTCGGCGACCGCAAGACAAACGCCGGGGCCACCGTTGGCCGGATTGTTGCAGCATTCGGCATCGGAACGGCACAGCTCTCCGAACACCTTACAGCCGCCGAGCGACTGGCAGAACTGGTAGCCGCTGCCGTCATCAGCGCACACGCCGCTGCAGCAGGACTGAGAGTCGTTGCAGGCCTCACCGGCCACATCGCATTCGGGCTGGACTAGGCAGAACCCTTCGGGAGTGCACTGATAGTTGCAGCAGTCGCCGTCCTCGACGCAGACCTCCCCCTCGGAGCGGCAGACGCCGAGCCCCATGCAGCGCATCTTGCCGTCGGAGGCCGCGGCGCAGTTCATCGAACAGCAGTTCACGTTCGATGCGCATTCCTCACCGGCGGGCAGACAGGCGCCGCCGCTGGCGCAGAAATTCCCTTCGCACCGGTTGGAACAGCATTCGGCAGGATCGTTGCATCCCTCGCCGCTCACCAGACAAAGCTCTTCTATGCAGATCGTGCCGTTACAGCCCAGAGAACAACAGTCGGCCGCCACCGCGCAGTCGCCGCCGGTGGGGATGCAGAAATCGGCCTCGATGCAGACAAAATCGCCCTGCGGGTTCTTTTCGCAGGCGCCGGAACAGCAGTCGATGCCGGTCACGCAGGTCTTGCCGATCGATACGCAGGCCGGATTGATATAACCGTCGGTATCGGTCAGGAGTTCGTCGCCGCCGATGATGTCGGCGTCGTCAATGATCTGGTCGGTAATAAGGCTGTCCCCATCGCCCGCCGGTTCATCGGGAGCTACGGTATCGGTGTCCTTCGCCGGATCGTCGACCAGTGCGGTATCGGTATCGTTGTCGCCCCCCGGTTCATCGACAACGAGCGTATCGTCATCGGCAAACGGCGTGTCGTTGTCGTTCGTCACCTTACGCTTGTCGGTATCGCAACCAGCGGCGACCAGCATCAGACAAATGGTCATTGACAAAAACGCGATCCTTTTCATCATAGGAACCCCCTCGATCATTAATTCCAGTAGCGGGTCAATTATACCGATGCCGGTCCGGAATCGCAAATTCTTTCCACACTGCCCGCCACCATAAACTTGCCTTTTCGCTGTCTTATGGGTAAAAAGCACCTCGACTGACAGCGGTTATGGAGCGATCATGGGCAGAATAGCGATACTCCACACCGGCGGGACCTTCGCCATGGAATCGAACGAACAGGGGAAACTGCGCCCCGGCACCTACGCCTTCGACTATATCGAAAAATCGGTCTACCCGCTCTTCGACGACCATATCGAGCAGTTCCAGCTCTGCAACATCGATTCGTCGCTGTTCCGCCCTTCCCACTGGAAACTCATCGCCGACAAGATCGCCGAGATGTACGAGAACTACGACGGGTTCGTGGTGGTCCACGGCACCGATACGATGGCCTACACCGCCGCCGCGCTGTCGTTCTTCTTCGAGAACCTCGACAAGCCGGTGGTGCTGACCGGTTCGCAGATACCGCTCAAGGATAAACGCTCCGACGCGCTTCAGAACCTCGTCGCCGCCATCGAGGTCGCCCTGCGCGGCAATCTCAACGAAGTGGTCGTCGTCTTCCACAACGCCGTCTTCCGCGGCAACCGCGTGAAAAAACGGGACGCGTGGGATTTCGACGCATTCTACAGCCCGAACCATCCCAAACTGATAAAACTCGGCATCGATATGGGACGGCTCGACCGGCTGTTCCTCCCCAAACCGACCGGCATCTTCGCCCTCAATACCGCACTTGACGAACGGGTGCTCCTCGTTCCCTTCTTCCCCGGCTTCGATTTTTCGATGCTTCTCCCGGTCATCCGCGACGAAAAGGTCAAAGGGATCGTGCTGGAGGCATACGGGTCGGGCAACATACCGTCCGACAATCCGGGGCTCGAAGAGCTCTTCGCCGAGGCGTCGGGCCACGCCTTCCCCATCGTCGTGTGCAGTCAGTCGCCCGCCGGCAAGGTGAACCTTCACCTGTACGAAGCGGCGACCAAGGCCGAATTCTACGGCCTGATATCGGCCGCCGATATGACCCGCGAAGCAACACTGGTCAAACTCATGGTGGCGCTCGGCCGGTTCGGCAGCGACCTCAAGAAGATAAAGAAGTTCATCACACGCTCCATTGCGGGCGAAAAGGTGGCCGAATAATGCTCAAAGAGACCCTCGCCCACAGCGGGTTCGTCGCCGTCATCGGCGCGCCGAACACCGGGAAATCGACCTTTCTCAATACCGCGCTGGGCAAAAAGGTGTCGATCGTCTCGCCCAAGGTGCAGACCACCCGCAACGCGATACGCGGCATCCACACCACCGACGACGCGCAGATCGTGTTCGTCGATACCCCCGGCATCACCGCCGACGATTTCGGGAAGATGCTCAACGACTGGATGAACCGCACCGCCTACTCTAAAGCGCACGAGGCCGACGCGGTGCTACTGTTCGTCGATGTCACCACCCAGCACCCCGAACAGGGACCGGGAAAGGAAGAACTGGAGATCATCGGCAAACTGAAGGTGGCGTGTCCCGTATTCCTCGTCGCCAACAAGGTCGACGCGGTCAAGAAGATGCGGGCCGACGACACGCTCGCGGTGATCGGGAAACAGTACCCCTTCGCCGGGACCTTCACCATCAGCGCCCTCAACGGCACCGGGGTTCCCGAACTGCTCACGGCGATCACCAACCTGCTCCCGCCCGGGCCGCAGTACTTCGAGGCGGAAGACCCTTCCGACCAGTCGGACGAATTCCTCGCCGCCGAGATCATCCGCGAGAAGATGTACGGCCTTCTCCAGTACGAACTCCCCTACCACACCGCCGTGGTGGTGGAACAGATAGTGGACCATGAACAGGTCGCCAATATGCTCGTCATCCATGCCACCATCAACGTGGCGCGCAAGAGCCAAAAGGCGATCGTCATCGGCGAGAAGGGAAAGATGCTCAAGGAGATCGGGACACAGGCGCGCATCGAGCTCCAGACACTTTTCAACAAGAAGATACACCTCGAACTCCATGTGCGAATAGAGGAGAACTGGTTCGCGAGCGAACGGTCGCTCAAGAAACTGGGCTTTGAGAAGGATTTTGACGCATGAAAACAACGGCATTGATCCTCCTATCGCTTGCCGCCCTGCCGCTCTTCGGTCAGGCGCAGGCACCGAGCGCCGCCGAGGTGAAATTCTACGACTCGATCATCGCCACCCGCGACGAGGGGCTCGCCGTCTGCCGGACGGTCGCCCAGACCGCCAAAAGCAACATCGACCTCTACGCCGCCATCGAGAAAA